>Ga0208592_1000386_pt1 | contig 12711 bp, 9 predicted proteins | sample LakMenE18May10ns_FD_150712 | JGI IMG/M metagenome (GOLD analysis project Ga0208592, IMG submission 150712) | Freshwater microbial communities from Lake Mendota, WI - 18MAY2010 deep hole epilimnion ns (SPAdes) | ecosystem: Environmental > Aquatic > Freshwater > Lentic | place: Lake Mendota...
GGCCGGAACCACGACTCCTTCAGCAGCATCGGCAGCGGGATCTAGCCCAACGGGAACAAGCGGAGTAAGAGCAGCAACAACCGCGTAGAACTTGTCATCGATACCGTCAGGCGCGGCGGGGGCGAACTGAATGTCGAATTCAATGTCGGGCGGACCGGCGCGCTCGGTGAAGAAGTCAACGTAGGTAGATGCGGGATCCACTGCCCCACTGAGCACAAAGGCGCCGGCGTGGTTCCCGAAATGCTGCAGGTAGACCTCACCGAGGCGAGTCCCGTACGAACCACCGAAGTACGCCAGTTTCTTTTCGCTACCCCGGCCAATATCTTCTGCTCGACGGATCCAGTCCATATCTGCCGCTACCTGCCTCGTACCCAAAAATCCGAGGTACCTCGCGGTCGCTGCCGAACACATCGACTTATATGCCCCGGTGGCTGGAACAACTTCAGTGAAATAACTTTGCCAGTCGGGATCCAGAACATTGCCAAGACTGTCGGAACCATCGGGTGGAGGAACGCAGTATGGCGCCGGGGAACTTTCCCCGATGCCCCGGGGATCGAAACCAATGATGTCGTAATCCTCGGCAAGAGCAGTGCCGGCGTAAATCTCAGACATAGTGCGGGCGAACGACAGGCCGGGACCTCCAGGGCCACCGGGGTTTGTCAGCAGAGCACCGTTACTTTGACCGCTCGTGGCCGGGAACCGGTTCACTGCGATGTCAATGACTGTGCCCCGTGATCCGAAATGATCAAGCGGCACCGACACTGTCGCACACTGCTCACCTTCGATGGCCTCGTCGCTCTCACACTCACCCCAAACGATTGCATCGGGCGTAAGAGAGGCCTTCGTCGGCTGTGGGGCTGACACCACCTCTGCAAGAGGAGTCGTCACGTTGACTCCCGAGCTGTTACCGCTGCACGAAATGGTGACCTGTGTTCCTTGCACCCACACAGAAACGTCATCAAACAATTGCAGCGTCACCGTGTAAGTGAACGTTGCACCCGCATCTACCAAATCACCAAACCAAACATCATCCACATAGGGTGCTTCCAGCGGGTCCGCGATTGGCAATGGACCTATCACCGGAGTGTCGACACTGCCCAACGACGTCTCGACCGCAGGGTTACCAGATGACACAACCCATGAACTGCGAACAGTCCAACCGTCAGGCACATCGGTAAGACTCATGAATGACGAAAATCCCGTCAGATCCGCGTTCGGTTGACCGTTGATTGCCACCCCATTGGGAACACAAGTCACGTCATCGAGGTCAATGCTGAGAGCCACCGCAGGAGTCCCGTTCGCAGGAACCAACTCGTCGTTCGCCTGCACCGGCGCAATGGGAACAAATGTCAACCCCACCATCACTGCCGATACCGCCAAAAACCCAATCAACCTGACGGCACTACGACCAGTACCACTGCGCCCCGCACTCAGACCCCGCATTGATTTGCTCTTTTCTGGAAGATGCATTTTTTATACATCTAAATAAAAATCTATACCATTAAATGCATTCGTGCCTTCCCATCCAGGGATGGTCCGCCACCGATTATCGCCCTAGCGAAAAGCTCATACGCGGCGTAAGACTGCGGTTCCGGTAGCCAATTCCTCTAAGGCAAACCTGCATGCGGTGCAGCAACTCCGACGACCTCAATAGCGCCGTTGCGTTCAAGCGGCGCGTGGCGCGAGTCGGAAGTGGGCGCGGTCATGGCAAAGAGGTGTTTGCCTTCCGGCCCGCCAAGCATGCACGCGTAGGTGTTCATTGTTGTTTCAACTTCGTCGAGCACAACACCGCCTTCACCGATGCGCATAAGACGCGGCGCGAGCGCGTTCGCGATCCACACTGCGCCTTCGGCATCGAGACAAATGCCGTCGGGCGCGGCCATGTGTGCTGAGAGGTCGGCCCATACGCGTCGGTTCGAAAGTGAACCATCGGGCGCAATGTCGAACGCAGTGAGTCGAAGCGCAAGCGTTTCGGCGACGATCATCGTCTTTCCATCAGGGGTGATAACCATGCCATTCGGGAAAATCAAACCGTCGGACGCGACGTTGATCGTTCCATCGGGATCAACGCGGCACATCACGGTTGTGAGTGAGTCGGGATCAGCGAACAAACCTTCGATCCCCTGCTCATCAAGAAACACCTCGAAATCGAAACCAAAGTTCCCGATGTACGCGCGACCTTGCTGATCAACGAGCAGATCGTTGGCGTGCCAGGTGAAGTGATCGCCGAGGTCGGCATGCGTCGTGAGTTCGCTGCCATTCCAACGCATGAGCTTGCGATCGAGCATCGACGTGACGAGCAAGTCGCCATTGGGCAACCAACCGAGACCGGATGGCTGCGATTCCACTTCAACAATGCGTTCGTCGTTGCCATCAAGGTCAATGGCGTGCACTGCGTGGTCATAGAAGTCGGAATACCAAAGTCGACCTTCGTGCCAGCGTGGGCCTTCACCAAAGAACAGGTCGTCCCGAAGGATGGTGGTGCTCACGACGGAAGTTGGGCGTTCTTCACGACAGTGCGGAGGTTGACGGCATCGGCTTCGAGGATGTTGCCCTTGGCTACCGCGTCATCAAGCGATGCAATCCATGCTGCGTCGAATGCCGCACGACCATTCGGAAGTGCCCACGACGCAAACGCTGCCGGAGGTGGTGTCACCGTTGTGCCAAACAATCCGCAGAATGCCGAACCGGTTTGGCCAAGTCCCGACAAGATCGCAACGGGAACATCAACATGCGGTGTGCGAATACCGCCGGTCACGTTCCCCTTTGCGTCGAGTACAAAGGCACCGTTGGTGATGTCGAGCGTCGGACGCGACTCGGGAGCGTCACCAGTGCGAATCCAGTTGTCGAGCGAGTTCAACGCCGATCGCAAGACATAGGTATGAGGGCCAGTGTTGATTGGCGTCGTGCACGCCAACAATCCGCCGTAAACCGATGCCGGCGGGGTGAGCATTGCTTGGAACATGGCGGCATCGCCCACACCATCGCCGTTGTCGGTATCGCCAATACCCAAGTTGTACGCATCGGCGTGTGCGGTGCCCGCGACTTCCCAGGTGCGAATCAGGTCGGTGTCGGGTTGACGAGCGCCAATTGAATTAAGCCCTCTGCCCAACATGTCGGTCTCGGCCTGGAACTGCAGGACGGGAACATTGAGATCGGTTCGGATGCGTTGATCGGCCGGCATCTTCACATCGACATTGAGCGCAGCGCCTGCATTGCCGCGACTGTGAATGAGATACCCATCCCAAACGTCTGTCTTTGGTCCGATTGCATTGACATAGGTCGTGAGTCGGAACGCTGATTGCGATTCACCAATGGCGATGACGCGTTCGGGCTGCAGTCCACCCAACATCAGATCGTTCTCAAACCACGCAGCCGCACCGGTTTGTGTGTACATGTCGTAGGAGTACTGATCTCCAGGATGCACAAGCGATCCGTAACGGCCTGGATCAGCAGCTTTCAGTGTGTACCCAGCAACGAGACCCATTGATGGTCCGCCATCAATACCAACGACCTGTGCCGACAGGCCAACCCACGCGTAACCCTCACGAATGAGTTCAACATGCGTGTAGGTCCAGTCCGGTGCAGCGTCGAGACCACCGGACACGTTCAACCACTCAATGATGACGTTGCCATTGAAATTGGCCGGATCGGTTGGACGACGAACGATGGCGCGGGTCTTGTACGCGGCAGTTGTCGCTGGGTCGACTGACCAGTTGCCGTCAGCGGTCAGCGGTTGCCCTGACTGATAGGCCGTCGCGGTTCCACTTATGTAGAACTCCGACTGTTCGTAACCGGCCGCGGCGAGGTCGCCGCTGGCGGCGGCAATAAACGCTTGGCCTCGACCACCCGTGGCTGGAACAACGGTTGGCACCGTGACCGAATCGCGTGATGGTGGCGAGGGTGCAACCACTTTGGGGCCTTTCGACGACGAACTATCCGATGAACAGGCCAAGAGCCCAACCCCCAAGAAAGAGACGGCGAAAAGGGCACACAAGCGTCGCCGAGTATTCATTCGAGTCACTTTCAATGGGGTCGACGGAAAAGCTGATTACTGCAGAACCTTTGACGCTTTCGCCGCGGCAATCAAATGATCGACATCGTCGTTAAGAATTGCCCCAGCTTTCGCGGCGTTCTTCGTTGCTTCGGTGAACTTGGCAACGAATGCATCGTGGGTTCCGTACTTCGCGGTGAGAGCTGTCGAGGTCAACGGAACCGTGCCGCCAAACAATGAACAAAAGGCGTTGCCTTTCTGTCCCAGGCCTGTCAACACAGCAATGGGTACATCGACATGCGGGGTTCGAATTCCGCCCTTCGCAATTCCAAGTTCATCGACGTTGTATCCGGTGCCGGCAGCATCGACTTCAAGACGCGGCTGCGACGCAGGGATCTGATTCTTGGTGATCCAGAGATTGAGGTCGCGCAGTGCGGCCCGAAGGATGTATGTGTGTGGCCCAGTGTTGATTCCATCAGCACACGTAATGAGGTTGTCGTACACACTCTTCGGTGGCGCCATCATCGAGTTGAAATAGGTGATGTCGTTCTTGCCGTCGCCGGTATCAAAACCACCGCCGCCGAGGTTGTAGTAGTCGGCGTGCGCGGTTCCGGTGGCTTCCCAACCGCGGAACATATCGGTATCGGGCTGACGGGCTTTGACATAACCCCTCGCACCAGCAACGTCGGTTTCGGCGCTGAAGGTCAACACGGGTTTACCGAAATCGGTCCGAATCATCGTTCCTAGAACTGGTGTCACCGCCGGCAACGGATCGACAGAGAGCGGAGCAGCGTTCCCGCTGCGACTGTGCACGAAGTAACCGTCGAACACGTTCGCAGTCGGCGCAACTGCATTCACATAGGTGGTGAGGCGGCTTGCCGACTGTGACTCACCCATTCCGATGACGTTTTTAAGTTTTAGATCTCCGAGCACCGTTGAACTGTTTCGACGCACCGCGGCGCCGGCTTGGCTGAAGATGTCATAGGAGTAGTTATCGCCAGGATGTGAGAGTGAGGAATAGCGCGCCGGATCGAATGACTTCAGAACGCGATCGATACCCAACGACATGCCGCCACCTTCGATTCCAACCCTCTGGGCTGAGACTCCAACCCATGCGAATCCCGATCGAATGATTTCTGGCGCCAAGTAAGTCCAGTCCGGAGCGGTATCGAGACCAGCGGTGACATTGAGCCATTCAACGATGACGGTGCCGTTGAACTTCTTCGGATCGCTCGGACGACGAACCACCATTCGGGACGCATATGGTGCTGTTCCTGCGGCACGAGTCGTCCACATTCCGTCTGCCGTTAATGGCGCATCGCTTGTGTACGCAGTCGCATTGCCAGAGAAGAAGTATTCGTCTTCTTGATAGCCAACGGTTTCGAGGTCAAAAACAGTTGGCTGTTGACCATCCTGGGGAGGATTTGGGGCGAGCACAACGAACCCTTTGCCGCCCGTCACAGGTCCCTTGATTGTTGCTTCAGCAACTGGACTCGAAAACACGGTCGTTGTTGTCGAGGATGAATCGTTCGACGACGAACACGCTGCTGCTGTCGCTCCAAAGACAACCACCGCAACCATCGCAGCCAACAAACGCAAAGAAGACCTACTACGCATTGTTCCCCCCGGACCGTTTTTGTTCAACAAGCACATCATTCCACACTCTCCTCACCCAGTGTCGGCTCGGCCCTACGATTATGAGATGGGTCAAACGTTTGTGCGACGGGTGGTCACTGGCATCGATGCCACCGGTCGTCACGTCATTACGAGCGACGGCGCTGCACCCAACACAATCGTGACCGACACCGTTGCGGTGAGCGAAGTGCTGTGGCTCGACGGGCCGCAACCTTCAATTGCCGATGATCCCGACAAGGCCAATTCTGGATTCGCACTTGAGCCGCCGGCAGGGGGCGCCAGCGCACGCATTATCCGGATGCCTGGGATTCCTGCTGGAGCCGATCCCGACACGACATGGCTGCGCGTTGCTGGTGATGACGCCGACACTCCCGGCATGCACGCCACCGACACGCTTGATCTCATGGTTGTGCTCGAAGGCTCCGTCGTTATGGGGCTTGAGGATGGCGAGCGCGTCATCGGCCCCGGCGAGTTCGTGATTCAGCGCGGAACACTGCACCGGTGGCGACCGGCCGATGAACACGGTTGGACGTATTTCGTTGCGATGCTTCGACCCGATGTTGAAATGAGCGCAGAGCCTGTCAACGTGAAGCCAGCGAGAGCAGGCGACAAACCAATTCGGCGCGTTGTGACAGGTTCGCCAGTGGTTGACGGCGGTTCCGCCGATCGTCGCGTTGTTACCGGTCCCTCTGTTGTCGACGGTGGCGCTGCCGACGCAATGTCCTCGCCGACGACAACAATCACCGACCTGTGGCATACCGGTGGCCCACTGCAATCGGTTGAACAAGGTGGCGACCCTGACGGACCGTGGTCGCTTGTCCCTCCTGCGGGTGGCTTGTGGTTCCGCCTCGTTGAACTCACTCCCGCGCCGGCCTCCGAGGAAGGTTGGCATGCCACACCGACGGTCGATGTTGATGTCGTGTTACGCGGACGCGTGTTGCTCGAACTTCCCGATGGGGTCCAGACCGAACTTGGCCCCGGCGACATTGTCATTCAACGAGGAACGAATCATCGCTGGACCGCAATCGGCGATGAACAATTTGCAATGGCAACGGTAATGATCGACGCGACTCACTAACTCTTTTTGGGATTGCTGCGCACGAACGCCCAGCGATCAGGGCAGCACGATCGAGAACTTCGGGTCGGGCGGATCAAGAAGCACGCGAATCGAATCAAGTGCGCCGAGATCTCCTTCAGCTGTTGCGATGCCCTGTTCAACCAATGCCTCGAGTGTCACTACTCCGACGATAAGCAGAAGCAGTTGTGAACGCGGAACAGTCACCGACAACACCGCATCATCAGCGTGTCGATTCACAGCATTCGACAGCACCGCATTTTCGAGGCGAAGCAAATGGCGTTCGCCTGTCTCGCCAATTGTCCAGTTGATGGCGAAATGCTGGCCCGCAGCCTTCATGCCGTCGATTCGAATTGCAATCGCATCAAACACCTGGGTGACAGAGATATGGGCCATGAGAGCAAGCGCGTTCTGCCCCGCAGGTCCTGCGACCTCAATGCCTCGCAGTTCCTGCGCACCGGTGAGGAAGAAATTTCTCCAGGTTGCGTTCTCTTGCGAATAGCCCATCTGCGTGTAGGTGCGAGCGAGTAGTTCGCGCGCAGCCATGTTGGATGGATCAGCGAACACGACGTGGTTCACGACTTCGGCAACCCAGCGATAGTCGCCGTCATCGAAGCTCTGCTGTGCTTTTTCCAAAACGACATCGGCTCCGCCCATGAACTCGACATAGCGAACCGCGGCTTGCTCAGGCGGATGCGGCCAAAGGTGTGCAGGGTTTCCGTCGAACCAACCCATATAGCGCTGGTACACGGCTTTCACGTTGTGGCTCACTGATCCGTAATAGCCACGGCAATGCCACGACGAAGCAAGCGTTGGCGGAAGTTCAATCATTTCGGCGATCTCGGCGCCGGTGAACCCACGATTCAGATAGCGAAGCGTCTGATCATTCAAGTACGCGTAGAGATCACGCTGCTTGGAGAGGTAGTCGACAATGTTTTCCGTTCCCCATGTTGGCCAATGATGCGAAGCAAACGAAACATCACTGTCGGCAGCGAACATCGCGATGCTTTCATCGAGGAATCCGGCCCACGCGTGTGAGTCGCGCACGAGTGCACCACGCAAGGTCACGACATTGTGCAAGTTGTGTGTTGCATTCTCGGCCATACAGAGGGCGCGAAAATCGGGGAAGTAAAAGTTCATCTCCGCCGGAGCCTCGGTACCTGGTGTCATCTGAAACACAATGCGAACACCATCGAGCACAAGTTCCTGACCAGTGTGCGTGATATCGATCGTTGGTGGCAGCAACGACAACGTGCCATTCGACGGAGACGGACCAAGACCGCAGGTCATCTGCCCCTCTGGGCCGCGTGGCAGCAGCGTTCCGTACATATAGGTAGCGCGACGACTCATGGCCGTTCCGGCCTGAAGGTTTTCGCTCACTGCGTGTTCGAGGAAATGTTCCGGCGCAACAATCGGAATGTCGCCTGGGTCGCCGTTGGGAACAACGCCTCCGGCTCCACCGAAATGATCGATGTGGCTATGGGTATAGATGAGTGCCGTTACGGGGCGATCGCCACGCACTGAGCGATACAGCGCGAGAGCCGTCGCAGCCGTTTCGCATGAAACGAGCGGATCAATCACGATCACGCCCTGCTCGCCTTCCACCATGGTCATGCTGGAAAGATCAAGGCCGCGAACTTGATAGATGCCGGGCACGACTTCGAACAACCCATGGATGAGATTGAGTTGGGCCTGTCGCCACAAACTTGGGTTCACTGTTGCCGGGGCGTCACCAGACGTGTCGCCGTAGGGGCCGAGGTCCCAGACAACACGGCCGTCGGTCGCTTCGATCAGCGTGTCGTCGAGCGCGGCAAGAAAGCCACGCTGCGCATCAACAAAGTCCTGCTGATTGTCGAATGGAAGATCCATAGTGACTGCGTGCTGATGTGCCGCAGTGTGTTCAGAGACTGACATTGCGCAACCTCAATCAAGACTGGTTTGGAAGTCGATAGCCCGACCGTAGTCCGCGAGATCTTTCGAACGCTGTTGACCAGACGCTCTATTCCGAAACAGATCAGTCGAGCGTTGGCGGAACAGCTAGGCGCAGCGCCTGCATGTCCTCGTGGCGAGCGCGGATCTGATCGTGAAAACTCGGTTGGGTCGGAATCCAGAAATCGCCGGCTTCAACCGCGTCAAACACAAGATCAGCAACTTCAGTTGGTGACATTCCACCGGCAGTTGAATCGACGAGCATCGCTTCAACAAATTCCGCATCGGGGGTTGCTTCGCGACCGCGATCGATCCAGCGTTCTTGTCGATTGCGGCCCGACGTACCGATGTCGGTGTTGATCAAACTTGGAACGAGAACGGAAGCTGCAACGTTCTTTCCTGTTGTTCGAAGATCCTGCGCCAAACAATCGGTGAGACCGACCGCGGCAAACTTCGAAGTGAAGTACGGACCTGAGTAGGCGCCGGTGACAAGGCCGCCCATTGAGGCGGTATTGACGATGTGGCCTGGGGCATCGTCTTCAAGCATGCGCGGCACGAATGCTCGGACTGCATGGATCAGTCCGTCGACATTGACCCCCATGACCCACTTCCAGTCCGCCATGGTGCGTTCCCACATCAGGCCGCCGCTGAACACACCTGCGTTGTTGCAAAGAAGGTTGACGTGTCCGAACTCAGCGAAAGCGGTATCGGCCAGACGCTGAACATCTTCTTCAACCGAGACATCGGTGAGCACGCCAATCGCTTGTGCGCCGATCTGTCCAAGCGCGGCGACGGTGTCATCCAGACGCGGTTGTTCGATATCGGCAGCAACGACTCGCATTCCCAACTGGGCGGCCTTCTCGGCCAAGGCGCGACCGATGCCACTGCCCGCGCCGGTAATGACTGCAACCTGTCCGGCTTCGATTTTCATGAGTTCCTACTTGTCTTGATCGAGTTTGAAAACGCGCAATGCATTTTCGCGCAGGAACTTCGGCCAGACGTTGTCGTTGAACGGAACGTTGGGCATGTCAGAGAACTGACGCTCGAGCGAAAGACCAGCGGGGAAATAACCGCAGTACATGATCTTGTCGCTACCGCGAGTGTTCGCGTACTTGATGATGTCCTTCGGATAATGCTTCGGAGCGAACGCACTTGTCATGTAGTGAAGACCGGGCCACTTGAGCATGAGCTTCACCGCAAGTTCCGTCCACGGTTCGCCACCATGCATCATCACCATGGTCAGGTCGGGGAAGTCATACAGAACTTCGTCGAACTGTTCAACGTGTTGTGGCCAACTTGGCATACGAGGTCCAACGATTCCGCCGTTAATGCAGATCGGAATATCGAGTTCACAACACGTGGCGTAGATCGGATACATCTTCTTGTCGCCAATGCCGACCTGCGGAACCATGCCACTGGGGAATGTCATGGCAGCAACGATGTTGTTTTCAGCCTTGAGGCGCTTCAGATTGCGAACCGCTTCCATTCCCTTGTTGGGATCAGCCTGTGCACACAGATGAAAGCGGCCAGGGTGTTCGGCCTTGGCGCGAATCGAGTGCTCGTTCACGCCAGTCATGCACTGTTCGATGTTGAACGCGTCCATCTTTTCGACGATCCAGGCCACAACGTCGGTATCGGGTGACACAACATCGGGGACGTCTTTGAACATGTACTGCGCTGGGAATTCCATTTCCTTCAGCGATTCGTTGTCCTTGAGATTGGCCTTGAAGAAGTCGTATGCGGACTTCTTCTCTTCGATGCTCGTGAACGGGAATCCCATACCGAGATCCACGATGCCGATATCTGTCGGCATAGCCATGATTTGTCCCCCTGCTGCGTTGCGCTGATCCGATAATCAGGCAGTCGGATGAGTGTAGGACTCCTGACAGTTCGGCTTCACGAACACGGCCGCCTCCCCCTAGCGTTGCCCCATGGCGGCGCCCAACCTCGACACAATCGTGTCGCTCATCATCGAAGCCCACGCGATAAAGGGTTCGACCGTTGTCATCGGCGTGACCGGCGGCGTCGCCGTCGGGAAGACCACATTCAGCTCCACCATCGCCACGCTGCTCTCCGAAGATACGGGCCTAGACGTTGCCGTCATTGCGAGTGACGGCTTTCTTCATTCCAATGCCGCCCTTGCCGAAAAGGGACTCACTGACCGCAAGGGATTCCCCGAGAGCTACGACACCGCCGCAATCACGGCATTCCTCGACGACGTCCATGCTTCCAAAACAGTTTCGGTTCCGGTCTACGACCATCACACCTACGACATCATCGACGAAGTGGTCGAAGTTCCTGTGCTCGACGTCTTGATCTTCGAGGGCGTCAATGCGCTTCAGTTCCACGATCGCTTCGATGTCAGCCTCTTTCTCCACGCCGATGAGCCCGTCATGCGCGAGTGGTTCATTCAACGAACCAGCACCCTCCGAGATGCCGCTCGCACCGACTACTCGCCGTTCTTCGACCCGTGGACTGACGTTCCTGAAGATCTCTTCCTCGAAATGGTGAACGGTGCGTGGGAACTCGTGAACCTGCCAAATCTTCTCGAACACATTGAGCCGACCCGACCGTTGGCTCACGCGGTGATTGAGTGGGAGGCTGACCACAGCATCCGTTCCGTGACGATCCAGGAGTCACTATGAGTGAGATTGATCTCATCCAAATCGCCACTCCCGGATTCTTCGCGGCGATGGGTCTTGAAAAGGTCGCACTCGACCGGCAAGCGGCTGCGGGCAACGACACCGCCATTGGATTTGAGAAGCGTGATTCCATCGCCAGCCTCGTGATGGGAACAGCAAGTCTCTATGTGCCAATTGCGCTGAATGCACTCCTCACTCCCGTTGGGCCTGGAAAAGGCAAGTATCGAAAAGTTCTTGTGGGAACAGCCGTCGGTGCCGCTGCACTCACCACCGTTGCCGACGCACTGGCCAAGCGTGATGACGATTCAAAACTCACACGCTTCGCAAAGCGCATCCGGCCTTCGAGTGGAGTCGCTGCCGTTGCTGCTGGCGTTGTTACTGGGTCGACAACTTGGGCCGCGCGCACATCGGCAAAGCGCATGTGGAACGCGGGCGGTTCAAAGCGCGATCTCGGCACGGGAATCGCTGTAACTGCTGGCGCACTCGTCGCGTGGGATTTCATCTACTACTGGAACCACCGGATTCAGCACGAGAGCCGCTGGTTATGGGCCATTCATGTGGTTCACCATTCCAGCGAGCACTACAACCTCACCACTGCGCTCCGTCAACCAGTTGCTGATGTCTTTGGAATGTTCGTGCCCTACGGACTCATGGCCTGGCTCGGGTTCCGACCCCGCGTGATCGAAAACGCTCGAGCCATCAACCTGATCTACCAATTCTGGATCCATACCGAAGCAATTGATCGTCTCGGTAAGGCCGAGGAGATTCTCAACACGCCATCGCACCATCGCGTGCACCACGGCGCACAGCCGGAGTATCTCGATAAGAACTATGGCGGCATCCTCATTACCTGGGATCGTCTCTTTGGCACCTTCCAACGCGAAGGCGAACGAGTTCGTTATGGCCTCACCAAGAACATCGACACGTTCAACCCAGTTCGCATCGCCACCCACGAGTACGCGGACATCATTCGTGATGTCGCCAAAGCGTCAAGTTGGAAAGAGCGCCTCGGTTATGTCTTCGCTCATCCAGGCTGGGGAAAAAAGCGCCGGGATGGCGGCCGCGAGCAGCCACTTACCCTTGCTTCGTGAGATCAAGTAGTCGGCATCGCTGAATGAGGCGGCACGCGGCCGCCCAGATGAGTACCTTCAGGAGCCAGTTACCTGTACTTGTTCAACCTTCGGTCACCACTCTTCACGATGCCCAATTCAAGGAGTCTCCATGCCAACCAGTGCCGACGTTCTTCCGCTCCTCGAGCGCTACTGCGCCGCAATGACCAGCCAAGACCGCGAAACTTGGCTCGACTGTTTCACCGACGATGCTCGACAAGAAGACCCAGTTGGCGCTCCCGTGAACATTGGACGCGAGGCCATTGGCAAGTTCTTCGATGAGAACGTCACTGACCTGACCCTCTCCGTTACCGCTCCCCCAATCGT
>Ga0208592_1000387_pt1 | contig 12691 bp, 8 predicted proteins | sample LakMenE18May10ns_FD_150712 | JGI IMG/M metagenome (GOLD analysis project Ga0208592, IMG submission 150712) | Freshwater microbial communities from Lake Mendota, WI - 18MAY2010 deep hole epilimnion ns (SPAdes) | ecosystem: Environmental > Aquatic > Freshwater > Lentic | place: Lake Mendota...
GTTACTTTGCAAGCTGGCCTGACACTATTTGCTCAATGGAGTCCAAACTCCAACACCGTTACCTACGACTCCAGACAGGGTTCGACAGTCGATACTGACCGATTCTTCACCGGTGGAACAATTTCATCCGCGCCAATATCTGTGCGTGCCGGTTACACCCTCATGGGTTGGTCTAGAACCATAGACGGTACTCCAGTTAGGTTCGAAAGCGCTGGATATGCGCCAACTGACACAGATGGATTCACGATGTACGCGAGGTGGTCTGCCAACCCGCTGAACATCACTTACAACTCAAACGGTGTGGCGACTGTTTCCGTAGGTGCTACCGCCACGGATGCCCCACTTGCGGCACCGACTGATCCAATCAGAGCCGGCTACACCTTTGGTGGTTGGTTTGCCAATGTTGGCTTGACTGGAAACCCAATTACATTCCCTTACGCTCATGGCCAAACCGATCATTTCAACCTTTATGCGAAGTGGACTGCAAATACTCTAAACATCACCTACCAGGTCCACGATGGTTTGGGCACGACAATAGCTGGCACTACAACTACTGACGTCACTATGCTTGCCGGACCAGAGGATCCAAGCTACCCAGGATTTGAATTCCTAGGTTGGGCGACAACCCAATTTGGTGAAGTAATCGAGTTCCCATATGTCCACGGTAAAACCTCAGACTTTACACTGCACGCCAGGTGGAAGGCCGGAAAGTACACGGTTGTCTACCAGTACAACGGGGCAAACGACGGCGCTTCGGTTCTTAGCGACGAGTACGAAACGGACATTCTACGAACCGGAATCACCCTACCTGTTCCTTCCAGAACCGCTTATGACTTTGCTGGTTGGTACAGAGACTTGGCTTTGACGACTCCGGTTGTGGTGGAGTCTGGAAAATATGTCCCAACAACCAACCACACCATTTTCGCCAAGTGGACACCGGTTAATTACCAGGTCATTTACAACCGAGGCGATGCGATGGATGGAGTTGGATCAGTACCTGTTGATTCAAGAACTTACACCATCGGTCAAACCGCTTCGGTCCTATCTAACTCAGGAATGTTAGCGCTACCCGGATACTCGTTCGCTGGTTGGGTGACTTCAGAATCAGGTCAGGAGACTCCTCTTAACTCGGGTCAAACAGTGACTGTTCAATCCTCGAACATAATGTTGTATCCAGCTTGGTCTCCAAACACCTACACCATTTCCTACAACCTAAACGGTGGTTCCGGAAGTACCGATAGCGCACCAAAGAGCTACACATCGGGAACCAGCAGCGTTGCGTTGCCAAGTACAGGATTTACTCGAACTGGATATGACTTCATTGGTTGGACAAGAACTCAAGATACAACCAGCATGGTTTCATCTAACTACACAACTCAAAACGAGAACCTATTCGCGGTTTGGCGTCTGAAAACTATTCAGTACAGTTATGCAAAGGGCTCGGTCGGTGGTACAGCGGTTACGGCTAGCATCGAGGGTTGGCCAGACCCAAGTGTTTCTAATGGCAATTTTGGATCATCCGTAACTTTGACCGTACTCAGGGGAGCTACGGTTTCAGATGGACAAGACCAGTACATGTTCTTCGGCTGGAGCGATGGGTCTTCTACTTACCAGCCAGGGGATGCTTATGTGCTTGCTGACACTTCACCGGTGGTGTTCACCGCCCAGTGGGTAAAGCTTCTTGAGGTTAGGTATTCATTTGCCGGAGGAACTAAGGACCCACTAGACCGCGAGATTACAGACTTTGATGAGGAGTGCAACAGTTCAGGATTGTGTCAGCCAAATACATCAATGACCCTTCGAGGAGCTCCAAGCCGGGCTGGTTACGACTTTGCCGGCTGGAGATCTCAGAATAATCCTGCTGACGGCCCGTTGCTGGAAGCAAGGTCGTCGACAATTATTACCAACGAGAACTTCCTTTTCTATGCAGAGTGGACACCAATAAACTATGTAATCTCCCTGAACCCTGCAGTAGCAGGAAGACCTGGATCTTCCTTTAGTAGAACAATTGGCCAGACAGTGAGCATGGGAAACCCTGGATCAAAGACTGGCTACACCTTCGCTGGATGGAGCGCCGACGGCGGCACTACTTTATACAGTCAAGGATCCACGTTTGTGGTTGGAGATCGATCGATGACCTTTGAGGCCATCTGGACTCCAAATGTTTACACCATCAGCTTCGACTGGCAAGGTGCCATCGGGCCTGCTCAGGCAAGCACCACTTACACCGTGGACCGAAGCCCAGTAACGCTTCCCACTCAAGGAGATAGGTACAAGGATGGCTACAGCTTTGCTGGCTGGTCGGCTACCCCTGGGGGTGCCGTAGTTTCCAACTACCACCCGAGTGCTAATGGTGTTTTGTATGCCGTTTGGGTGGATGGAAACTACTCAATTTCTTACAGTGCTCAAAACAGTTTGGATCCAAACACGGTTACCTCGGTTGCCAAAGGAACTGCAACTATCTTGCCTCGTCCAACTAGGTCCAACTTCAGGTTCTTGGGCTGGTTTGACTCTCTAACCCATGGCAACCTCGTTGGAGTCGCTGGGGCGTCTTACCAACCACAAGCCAGCACAACCCTTTACGGACGCTGGGTTCAAAGCTCGTTCTATGGGGTTGATGAAGCTGCACTTGAGACAGCATCCGTGTACATAGTTGATGATGCACTAGGTATCAACCAGGAAATCACACATGAACCATCGGGAACTAAAGCGACAATAAACGTTCCAGCCAGAACTCTCCCTGCAGACACCGTGATATCGGTTCGATACTTCAAGGACGCCTACCGCCAGAAGCAGCTTATTGGTGAAGAAAACACCTACTTCTTCTCGGTAGTTGTCTCTTGGCTACTTGGAACTGGACCAACCGCAACTGTTCCAGACACTAACTTTGTTTCGGGTACTTCGGGCCCACGTAAGCCAATTACTGTGACACTAGAAAACCCCGCCATTAAGGCTGGAGCAATGGTTTACCGAGTTGTTGATGGAATCGTTACTCCTCTGAATAGAGCCGAACGAGATGGTTTCATCCAGATTCAGATAACCAGCGACCCAGAGCTGGTAATCGCCGCTACTGCACCAACTTCCCCACGAAACGTGACGGCGGCAAGTGGATCTAGGGGTTCATCACTCGTGACCTGGTCTGCGCCAGAATCCAACGGTGGAAGTGACCTTCAGAACTACGACGTGCTGGTAGATGGCACCGTGGTTTGTGCCGGAACTACCGCTCTTTCTTGCAACGTTGGAAACTTGCTCGATGGCACTAGATACGACGTAAGTGTTCTGGCAAGAAACGATATTGGTGAGAGCACTGCTGCAACTACCTCCTTCACAACTGCTAACGCTCCAGTTGCTGCCCCAGCTGCCCCAGTTACTCCTCCGAGCGTGGTTACACCTCCAGTGACAGTTACTCCAACTCCAACTCCTTCGCCGCTGCCGGAGCCAAGCGAGTCACCAGAGCCAGAGGCTGAGACAGAAACAGAAGAACCTGGAATCACGCTTCCTGAAATCAACCCGGGTGAACCAGTTGCTAACCCTGCAATTGGTGCAACCGGTGACGACAATGCACCTCCGGTTCCTTTCGACCCACTTGCCTCACCCGAGGGAGTTGCCGCGCTTACGGACACCGTTGGAGAAGTTGCCGCTGTTGCTGCGGCTGCCGCCGCTGCAGCGGGTGCCGCTGCTGCAGCCGGTGCCGCCGCCGGAGCAGCTGGTGGTTCTGGTGGTGGATCTTCCGGTGGTGGAGCTCGAGGTGGTCCTGCTGGTGGAGGATCTTCCGGTGGAGGCGGATCCGGTGGATCAGGTCGCGGTGATGCCGGATCTATTGCAACCATCGATGCTGCTCACGAGAAATACAAGAACCGTCGTCGTGGCAAAGGCGATCGTTGGAAGATTTGGAAGAAGAAGTGGCTCAACTTTATGGATAAGCCGACGATTAGTCTTGCCATTCGTTCAGCTAGGTTCTCACCACTGTTTTCAAAGATTGTGGTGGACGGTGCATATCTTCGCGCAAGCATTGGTTCATTCTCGCTACTACCCACCCTGTTTGGTGCAGTGGTTGCGGTCTGGTCAGCCTTGGCTAACCATTCCGATGTTGCACCGCCGCAATGGCAGTGGTTGATTGTGATTGCTGTGCTTGGAGTATTCGATACCTTCGCAGGTTTTGTGTCAACAACCTTGTTTGTTGTCACAACAGTGGTTATGCACGGAGCGATATCTATTGAAGATGTAAGGCTGCTTCTTGGTGTGGTGATCGTGGGTTACGGACCAGCACTTCTAGCTAACGCCTTCCGAGCCTTCCGTAAAGAGCCCGAGTCTGGCGACGTCTATTGGTGGGAGCGAATAGTTGACTTTGTAGTTCTACCGTTTATCGGTGGCTGGGTAACTGCTTCAATGATTGGCACATTGCCAGCTCTTGCAGGAACCACGTTGGCGGTAGCTAACCACGTGAATGACTTTGCTCTAGCGGTTGCTGTTTCGATCATGTTGCGTGTGATCCTTGAAGAATCTGTTGCTAGGTACTTCCCGCAGCGACTAGACACTCTCCACCCAACCGATGTTGATGAGACCGATCCACCACAGAAGTGGATATCGATTACCTTCCGTCTCGCTGTGTTCATCTTTGTCACCGCTGCTCTAATGGGTAACGTTTGGCAGGTCTGGTTCGGTAGCGCACTATTTATCTTGCCGACCATCATTGGTTTCTACTCAAGCAAGTTCAAGAACTTCCCTTGGATTTGGAGACTGTTGCCTACTGGAATACCAGGGCTTGCCTTTACCTTGCTGGTTGCTTCCGCAACCACCTCGGTAGTTGGAATTTGGTTTGGAACTAGCCCAGATCTAGCTCTTTGGTCCTTTGCGTTACTACCTATCCCAATGCTGGTCCTAGCCTTACTTGGAATGTTCGGTCGCGAAGGTATTGAAGATGAAGTTCGCTTTATCCAAAGGCCACAGTTCAAGTGGATTTACCGAATTGGTGGAATTGTGATGTTGCTTGTGACCATGAACCTTGCTGGGGTTATTTAGCCAAACCTAAGCACTCTGGCCTTATTAGGCTTGAGGCATGAGTCCAACTCCCAAAGTCAAAAATGGCTTCGAGCCAAAGATCTGTGCTCGTTGTGGTCGGGGATTCGAGTGGCGCAAGAAGTGGGCCAAAGACTGGGAAAACGTCAAGTATTGCTCTGAAAAGTGCAGGGGCTAAATCATTACTAAGAATTCTTTTGAACGCATACTTCTTATTCCATTTGATCATCTAAACACTGACCGCGGAGTTCTAAAAGAGGCTAATGCCAAGACCGACTTGGTGTTACTGGTCGAAAGTGAACGCATGACCAAGGGTCGGCCTTGGCATAAAGAACGCCTGTTTTTTCTTATTTCTTCAGCGAGACACTTTGTCGCTGTCTTGGAAGCCAAGGGATTTACGGTTTTGTATCTGCAGGCAAAGTCAACCCCAGCTGGTATTGAAAAGGCTCAAGCTGAGTATGGCAAGCTGCCGGTTTTGTGCGCTGAACCTTCATCTCACACCCAGTATGCCCAGCTAAGAAAGCTTGGTGTGGAGTTTGTGGAGAACGATTTCTTTCTAACTCCAAGAGCCTTGTTTACTAGCTGGGCAGAGAGTCAAAAGAGCTTTGTAATGGAGAATTTCTACCGAGCACAAAGAATCCGTTTGAACATCCTGGTTGAAGGGAACAAACCGGTTGAGGGCAGATGGAACTTCGATGCCGAAAACCGATTACCTCCCCCCAAAAGCTACACCTGGCCCAAAAGGTTGCTTCATTCCAGAGATGAGATAGACAAACAAGTGGCCAAGGAACTTGGCTACGAACCCACGGATAGCTGGGCTACCACTAGGGCGGGTGCTCTAAAGCAGCTAAAGAACTTCTTGGATAACCATTTGGCTGGCTTTGGACCCTACGAGGATGCGGTCACTTTGGATGAGTGGTCGCTGCACCATTCGCTCTTGAGTCCATATCTAAACAATGGGCTATTGACCGCCGAGGAAGTCATTTCTGCCTGTATAAAGAGGTATGACCAAGATCTAGCTCCAATTGAGTCAATCGAGGCCTTTGTCCGCCAGATTATTGGCTGGCGCGAGTATATAAACGGTATGTATTGGTTCTTAGGGCCTGAATATAAGCAGCTAAACGGCCTTGAAGCCAAGCGTGAGCTGTTGCCACTATTTGTTGATTCTTCGAAGACCAAGATGAATTGCGTCAAGCAAGTTGTCACCCAAGTGGAAACCAGGGCCTGGACCCATCACATTCCAAGATTGATGATACTTAGCAATTTGGCGCTTGTGACCGGAACCAATCCGCAGCAGTTTCTGGATTGGATGAGAGAGCAGTTCATAGACGCTGCGGATTGGGTCATGGTTCCAAACATCATCGGCATGGGGGTACATGCCGACGGCGGAAGACTAATGACAAAACCCTATGCGGCAGGCGGTGCATACATTTATCGCATGACTCAGTATTGCAAAGGGTGTGACTATGACCCTAAGAAGCGCGTGGGTGAAGACGCCTGCCCGTTTACGACTTTGTACTGGGACTTTCTGGATCGACACAAGGCCCAGTTTTCCAAAAACCATCGAATGAGTCAGCAGGTAAATGGACTAACAAGACTTACTGACTTACCCGAACTTAGGGTTCGTGCTAAGAAAGTTTTACAGGGCTTAAGTGACGGGACAATCTAACTTATCTAGTCGATACTCAACTTGATTAAGTACTGACCGCCACCGGCCGTAATCTCTGTGTGAAATTTTGCTTCTGGTACTAACCGTGACAGCCGATCCAGTAGCCAGTTAGCCGCCTGTTCGGCATCTAATTCACTTGGGCATCTAGCAACCGCTTCGCGGCCGCCTTTGCGAAGCAGCCGTTCAACAGTTTCAAAAATCGGCGCAGGGTCAGAAACCAGCAGATCATTTGACCAGGAGATAACCGGAGCGATCTTGCCCCGCTTTGTGTTGCAGGCTCGGTGAGCTAGGCGTTCAGTTGTAACTGATCCCTTATTACCCTTGGCGTCCTGGTAGCTATCGGCGCTTGGGCCTAGGTCGGAATTGACTGATGCATCTTTGTCTACTGGTGCATCGCAGAGCCAGCAACGCCAGCCATCTTTGGTACCAACAGCATCTAGATCACTCATTAAATCCACCTTCACTAATACCCTAAATCTTGTTGGCGGGTTCATCGCGCAGTTTGGACTCCGGTTGCCATATCTCATAGCTGGCGGGATTGCGTTATTGATTACTTTTGTTGGCTTTTGCTTCACAGTCGGATTGAAGAGATTTATTGAACCCTAGGTCTATGGAACTTTCTATTCTGTGACTTGTCTGTGTGTTAGTTCATTTTTGTCTGAGTGTCATCAAACAGGGTTAGCCTTTATCTATGGAAAATCTCTTTGACACAATTGGTGGTTTACCTCTTCACCCACTTACAGTCCACGCTGCTGCGGTTCTAATACCTCTTTCAGCTTTAGCCCTAGCAATCTTGGTGTTTGTTCCAAGATGGCGAAAGACTTTCTTCCCTCTCACGATTTGCTTCCTAGCAATCTCTGTAGGACTAGCCTTTGCGGCTAAGCAATCTGGTGAGGCTCTTGCTGAACGAGTGGGTAACCCTTCTTCCCATCAAGCACTTGGAGATATTATGTTTCCAGCATCAATCGGACTGTTTTTCCTAGGTCTTGCTTTTTATCTGATTACTAGAACCGAGAAGCCTAAGTGGACTATGCAGCTGGCTGGCTCTTTAGCCTCCGTTGGGGTTATTGGAGTAATTTTACTTTCAGTTCTGGTTGGCCATTCTGGCGCTGAAGCTACTTGGGCCAGTCGAATCTCCTCTGGCCAAGGCCAAGAACTTCCAGGACCTACAGATCCTTCGGTTAGTCCCAGCACCGGAATCACTGCAGCCGAGGTCGCACAGCACAACATGGCCGCAGACTGCTGGACCGTAGTAAACGGCAATGTATACGACCTGACAACTTACCTCCCAAGACATAAGGGTGGACCTGGAGTTCTCACTGCCATTTGTGGCAAAGACGGGACTAATGCATTCACTGGGCAACACAGTGGACAAGCTGGACCAGCAGCAGACCTTTCTTCTCTACTGGTTGGTCCGTTAGGTGTTGAATTAGGTGTACCCGGCAATTCCCCAAGTCCTTCTACTGGCGCCACGCTTACGTCAGCCGAAGTGCAGAAACACAACAGTGGTCAGGACTGCTGGAGCGTTATCAATGGTCAGGTTTATGACTTGACATCTTATGTTTTTGCTCATCCGGGTGGAGCGAGTCTTATCCAGGCAATCTGTGGCAAAGACGGTTCCGTTGCCTTCTCAGGCCAACACGCGGGTGCTCCTAAACCAGAAAGCACACTAGCGGCATTTGCTCTGGGTGCTTTGTTACCTGGCGCAACACTTCCTGATTCTCAGGTAACTCCCGGTGGAGAGGGTGAAGACGAGGGTGAAGACGAGGGTGAAGGCGAGGGTGAAGGCGACTAGACACTTCTAAAGTCACCGCTGATTCATTTTGAATCATATTGAAGCAAAACTACTCACCAACTCTCAGTAATCTGTGAGAGATTGTATGAACAAGGAAATATTCTATTCTCAGCAAATCTCTAGGAGAACTTAAGAATGAAAAAGCGACGTTGGCTATGGTTATCTGTTATGTCGGTAGTTGTGGTTGGAGTGGTTTCGGCCATTGCAATTCCGGCTTTGAATCAGCAGCTCAACTATGAAACATACGAGGTAAACCCAACCGCTGTAGTGAAGACTGTGGCGGCCAACGGCCAGCTGGCTGAGTCTCAGCTTCTTGCCTATGGACCTAGTGAACAACCAATTTTAGTTTCAGCCAACGGATCTCAAATCGTTCCAGCACAATTCGGTGTAAGCCTCGAAATTAACCAAATAGAGGTTTCAGAAGGTCAAAGTGTTTCAAGTGGAGATCTTCTTTATAGCTATAACCCGCAGGTTGGAAGAGCCATTCAAGTTCGCGCCATTGCCTCTGGCATCGTTCGCTCTGTCGACACCTCAGAGGGACTTAGAACCTCTGGTCAGGTGATAACAATTGGTAGCGCTGTTCCTGTGGTTTCGGTTTTTGCTAGCGAGTATGACGCAGATTTACTGGACCTTGGTCAGAAAGCCAGTATTGAACTAGATGCCATCGACGCCGTCTTTGAAGGAGCTGTTGTTTCAATCGGTGAAGTTGCGAAGTCGGTAAGCGGCATTAAGCAGTATGAAGTTTTAGTAGAGGTCGCAGAGATTCCCGCCGGTGCAAGATTTGGCATGAGCGCTACCGCAGAAATTGAAGTTGAGCGCTTGGACTCGGTGCTTGCAATTCCAATGAATGCTCTAGTCGGAGATTTGCCCGAAGTTCAAGTTCTTATTGTCGACGAATCCGGTACGCAGAGCGTAGAAACTGTCAAGGTTGAGCTTGGAATAAAGGGCGATACCTTGGTGGAGATTTCCTCCGGTCTAAATGAGGGTGATCTTGTGATTATTGGAATCTCAGGGGACATACCAAGCCCTGTTCAGTTCGGACCTCCGCGCGGAGCCGGAAATAATGGCTAATGAAGTTGTTCGGTTAGATAAAGTTCGCCGAGACTACTTGGTTGGTGACCAGGTAACTACTGCCCTAGATGGTGTTGACCTGGTCATTGAACGCGGAGAGTTTGTGGCCATTGTTGGACCATCAGGAAGTGGAAAATCAACCATGATGAACCTGATTGGTTGTCTTGATAGGCCAAGTGCAGGAACAGTGTTTATTGCGGGAGATCCAACCAACGAGCTAACAGACAATGAACTAACCAGCCTTAGATCTAAAGCGATCGGCTTTGTATTTCAGCAATTTCAGTTGCTTCCTAACACCACCGCTATCGAAAACGTTATGGCGCCACTTTTGTATCAAGGAATTAGCGCCAAGGAGGCCAAGAAGTCAGCCTCCCAGATGCTGACCAAGCTAGGTCTTGGAGACAGGCTAAATTTTGACCAAAATCGTTTATCTGGTGGACAGCAGCAACGAGTTGCAATCGCAAGAGCGCTGGTTACAACCCCAGACATAGTTTTAGCTGACGAACCAACCGGAGCGCTAGATTCAAAAACCGGAGCTGCCGTTATTGATCTACTAAAGCAGCTTCATAAAGAAGGCAGAACAATCGTGCTTATCACCCATGATCTAGAAATTGCTGCCAGTGCTCCAAGAAGAGTGTTCTTGCGCGATGGCCAAGTCGAACGGGACGAGCGAGGTGCCAGTTGAAAATTCTTGGAACGGCAGCTTTAGCACTCAATAGAATCTGGGCCACCAAGGTCAGGTCACTTTTGACAATGCTCGGTGTGGTAATTGGTGTTGCGGCAATTGTTGCGTTGACCTCAATTGTTGATGGCGCTTCACAGGGAATCAACAAATCCCTTGCAACCCTTGGAACCAATCAGCTAAACATCACCGCCATGGCACCGGATGCGCTAACCGAGCAAGATGCTAAAGCCCTAGCTGAACTCGAAGATGTTTCTGTGATGTTTGTTCAAAGCCAGAACGAAGGAACAATTGCTACCGGGGACACGAGGGTTAACGCACGTTTGGTTGGGGTTTCTTCTGAATACTTTGAGGCGGTAAAACCAGAGATTGCTCTTGGTTCATATCTTTCTAGTAGTTTTTTTGCCCAAACTGCCAAAGACGTAGTTTTCGGTGCGGATGCTGCCAACGATGTTGGACTAACCGCCGATATGCTTGGCCAAACCGTTAAGCTAAACGGTCAGGATTTCCGATTGGTTGGTGTGTTAGACGATCAGGCAGGATTTGGAACTGGTGGTCGGGTATATGTCACCTTGGATTCTGCAAGGAAACTATTTAGCCAGTATCCATATGTGTCGAGCATTGTGATTCAGGCCAATACTCCTGAGCAGGTGGATGGTCTGCAGGTTACCGCGGACTCCTTGCTTCGAGAAAGATACGGGCTTGGTGTTGATACTGACGCCAGATACACGATCACAAACCAGGCATCTTTGATTGCAGCGGTTAGTTCCATTACTGACACCCTGGGATTATTACTCACTGGTATCGCGGCCATCAGCTTGATTGTTGGCGGCATTGGAATCATGAACATCATGCTGGTTTCTGTTCGGGAAAGAACCAGAGAAATTGGTGTTCGAAGAGCTATTGGAGCCAAGCAGTCAGATATCCTTACCCAGTTTTTGATTGAAGCTATTGTGCTGTCTTTGGCTGGAGGGGTAGTTGGTCTAATTCTTGGTGAGATAGCTGCTTTCTTCTTGGCCATCCTGGGCGACTGGGTTTTTGCCATCAAGTTGGATACTGTCCTTCTGGCACTTGGCTTTAGCTTGCTAGTTGGAGTGGTGTTTGGGGTTTGGCCAGCTAGAACAGCAGCCAAGCTAGAGCCGATTGATGCGCTCAGGTTTGAATAACACCTGAAGTTTTTTACTCCCTCAAGCTAGTAATCTTTTCTGCAGAGGAGATTCCATGAAAGTGCTTTTTATCCAACACGATCACGTGTCTCCGCTCGGACCTGTCGGTGAAAGATTCAAGCAACTTGGTTTTGAGATTCAAACGTTGCTGGTGGTGCCAGAAGACAAGTACCGGGAGCCAAATGTTGAATTCAAATTTCCTGACTATTTGGACTACGACGTAATCATTCCACTTGGATCTCCCTGGGGAGCTTGGGATGATGCCTGCATCGGCAACTGGTTACAGCCAGAACTTGCTTGGATCAAATCCGCTATTGAAGCGGACGTCCCAGTTCTTGGAATTTGCTTTGGCGGTCAACTTATGGCACGAGCACTGGGTGGCAGCGTTGCGCCAGGGCCAAGACCAGAACTTGGCTGGACATATATATTTAGCGACCAACCAAATCTTGTCTCTAATGGCCCATGGTTTCAGTTTCACTATGACTATTGGAAGGTGCCAGCTGGGGCCAAAGAGATAGCTCGAACCGCACTGGCTTCGCAGGCCTTTACTTACCGCAAGTCTCTAGCATTACAGTTTCACCCAGAGTTGGATGTTGAAGTTTTGGAAGGCTGGTTGATCTGGGATGGCAACGACGAATTGGCCGAAGATGGCCAAGACCCAAAGGTTGTCATGGATCAAACCAAAGCCCTAACAGCCGAGTCAAGGCAACGTGCGTTTGAACTCGTCGATAACTTTTTAGGTCAGGTTGCAAAGCTCCAGCCTGAGAAAACTACGAAGTAGGCAATCTAGGCCAGATTATCTTGGTCTATCGAAAGCTAGTAATCCCTATAGTGGTGTGACGTAGGCTCCAGAGATTCCACCATCAACCAAGAAGGTTGAACCGGTTATAAACGAGCTGTCGTCGGATGCTAGGAACGCTACCGATGCAGCTAGCTCTTCAGGGTTAGCAAATCTTCCAATTGGAATGTGCACAAGCCTGCGAGCTGCGCGCTCTGGGTCTTTTGCAAACAGTTCTTGAAGCAATGGCGTGTTCACTGGTCCTGGGCAGAGTGCGTTCACTCTAATTCCCTGACGTGCAAACTGAACTCCCAGCTCGCGACTCATCGCCAGCACGCCACCTTTGGATGCGGTGTAGGAAATTTGGCTGGTCGCGCTACCAAGCACGGCAACAAAGGAAGCGGTGTTGATAATCGAACCTGATTGTTGTTTGGTCATGTGCCTAAGGGCGGCGCGGCAGCAAAGGTAAACGCTTTTTAGGTTTACATCCTGCACCTTTTGCCAAGCTGGT
>Ga0208592_1000388_pt1 | contig 12633 bp, 13 predicted proteins | sample LakMenE18May10ns_FD_150712 | JGI IMG/M metagenome (GOLD analysis project Ga0208592, IMG submission 150712) | Freshwater microbial communities from Lake Mendota, WI - 18MAY2010 deep hole epilimnion ns (SPAdes) | ecosystem: Environmental > Aquatic > Freshwater > Lentic | place: Lake Mendota...
CTCACAGGTGCGTGGGTGTCATCTGCAGTGCGATGCGCACCGCCCGATAACAAACCATCAACTGAAGAACGCGATGCGTGTCGTACGTACCTGGTGCGTGAGCGAGAGTTGTTGACAAAAGTTCGTGTTGTGGTGTGCTTAGGAAATTTTGCGTATGAAGCAGTGTGTAAGGAATGGGGCGTTCGGCCTCGGCCAAAGTTTGGTCACGGTGTTGAAGCCACAACTACAGATGGCACAACAATCATTTGTTCGTATCACCCCAGCCAGCAGAACACGTTTACAGGGAAACTGACCGAGCCAATGCTTGATGCTGTATTCACCCGCGCTGTTCGTGTTGCTAGTAACTCCAAATAACTTGTACAAGTAGTTGTACAAGTTACCAAAAGTGCTTATGCTGTGGGCATGACAGCAATCCCACGCACAGAAATAATGGCCGTAAGCGAAGCACGGGCCTGCCTCACTGAAATCACCGCCATCTTTCGTGCAGAAGGTGCGGCGGCCGGAATTGTGGTGTTCGGCAATCGACGTGTCCCCGAAGCCGCAATCGTGCCCTTCGAGATAATTGAAATGCTTGACCCAATCATTGAAGACATGGTGATCTCAGCTCGAATACGAGAGAGAGATGCAAACGACAGCGGCATTCGATACACCCTTGAAGAGATCATTGAAGAGTTTGGTCTTGAAGAACCTTCGTAATGGCATCTCGTAAATTACGCACCCTTAAAATTCGCCCAGAAGCGCGAGAAGATGTACGACGACTTACGAAGCTTGATCGACGGCTAGCAGTGGTTGCTGCCACCGCACTGCGCGATATCTCAAATGGTTTGACTGTCGGGGTGCCTTTAGAAAAGATGGCGAAGTTCGGGGATTTGTCTGACTGTCGCAAGGTTTACTTCGGATACGGCAGTCCGCCAACACATCGAATTGTGTACCGCGAACTTGATGAGAACACGATCGAGATCATTGATGTCATTGCAATTGAATCTCGGGAAGATGCATACGTCTATTTGCTAACTGCAGAGCGGTTGCGACGTCTTCCTGAAGAGACCCAGCAAGAATTTACGTCAGTTCACCAACGCATTATTGCGAAGCGGGCTCTAAAGAAAAAAGAGTAGCTGTCCGCGCACTATTTGGTGCGCGGTGGTGCAAGCGCTGCACGAATGGCACTCGACACTTGAGACACCGCTGCTTTGCCGTCGTCCAGCCATGGGAACAGTGAGAAGAATCCGTGGAACATGCCGAAGTACCGAACAATGCTTGCCTCAACACCGTTAGCGATGAGCGCGTGGCCGTACTGTTCGCCTTCATCGCGTAGTGGGTCGTGACCCGCGGTGATGATGACTGCAGGTGGGCACGATGCAAGTGTTGAAGGGGACGCCATGATGGGCGACACGCGAGGATCTTCAGGCGACGTGATATCGCCGATGTACAAATCAATGAATGACGCCATGTCGGCGCTGCGCAGAAATGGGCCAGCAGCATTTTCAACGTATGACTCTGTGCCCATACGGCAATCGGTGACCGGGTAAATCAGCGCTTGAAACACAAGAGGTACCGGTTGCAACTGCGCAACAACTGCTGCAAGGTTTCCTCCAGCACTGTCGCCACCTACTGCGATACGCGTCGGGTCAATACCAATGTCATCTGCATTCTGGTGCGCCCACAAAGTGGCACGAATGCAATCTTCTAAACCGGCTGGAAACGGATCTTCTGGTGCAAGTCGATATTCAACTGACAGAACTGCATGACCAGATTGATTGGCAAGCGAGCGGCACACACCGTCGTGCGATTCGATTGTGCCAATGACCCAACCGCCACCATGAAAAAACACAAGTAAGCCCATGTCGTTTCCTGCGCGAGGCTTGTACAAACGGCACTTGACGCCCAACGCATTGACATCACGCATTTCGTGAACGTGTTCGTCTGACTTGTAGTCAGTAGTGGCACGTGCTGCACGAGCTTCTTGCGGCGTTTGCTCTGAGAAACTCTTTTGCTGACGCGTTGCCATCAACGCAATGAGGCGTTCTGCTTGCGGGTGCAGAGTCATGATTTATTCAACAGGCTTTGGAGCTGCTTCTGCAGCTGGTTCAGCCTTTTTCTTAACTGCTGGAGTTCCGACTTTTACAGAAGTCTCAGCCCAATCCGGCCAACGACGTCGACTCACGATTGACAATGTGCGAAGAAGTTTCATTGCTACTTCGTCTTCTTGTGCGGGGCGAGCGATGATGACGTTGTCGGCAATCATGCGGTTAATAACTTCTTCACCAAGCGCAGTACGAACAATTGTGAGTGTCCAGTCGTTGTCTTTACCAATACCGCCAGTAGCGATGTCTGAATGCTCTGCAGCAAAGTCCGGGCAGTTCTTGCAACCGGTACGAGTCCAGCCGTGGCATTCCTTCAAGTCGATTTCGTGGAATGAGCCATCTTTCATCCAGATCTGAAAAGCGCCCTTGATGTTCATCTTGACCATGTCTTCTTTTTTCAGGCCGTACTTGGCCTCGAAGAGTTCAGAAAAGATTGCATCGTCGAAAGTCTTAGAGCACAGAAGCCCAATGTTGAAGAGGAATGGCTTTGACACTTTTCCTGCTTTGCGATCCCACATAACTGGGGGAGACGATGTCTGGCATCCCATGCCAACAAGCGCAAGACGCGACAAGCCTTTCTCTTTTGCTTCTGGCAACGCAAGTGGGTTTGCACAGTATGTGTAACGGCTACCAGCAGTAGCTAGTACTTCTTCGCGATTAGTGACGACTGCAGGCTTTGCTTTCCACTTGTCGTCTTCTTCAACGCCACTGACAAGTGCGCCATCGATGTAGTCGTTCTTGAGAAGCCAGATCAACATGGCGGAAACGAATCCGCCGTCCTGGCCCTTTGTGTGCTCTTCAGTGTCTACTGCGCGAGTGAGAAGAAGTTGGCGCCAGATGCCTGACATTTCATCTGGTTCGCGTGTGCGACCAAACAAGTGCATGTCTGCAGATTCTTCCCACTTACGGAATCGTGGGCATGCACGGGTGCATGTTGTGCAACCTTTTTCTCCGTGAATGCAATTGTCGAGGCCAAGTTCTTCCTCGATATGGAAAGGAATGTATTTGCCTTCTTCATGTTCGTATCCGATGACATCGTGTGGGCACGTAACAACGCATCCGGCACATCCGGTGCAGAGCCCGGTGGTAATAACCTCTTCGTAGAGTTCTTTCCATTGAGCTGTCCAGCGAGGTGCTTTTGCGGGGGTGTCTGCCGTCATTGTCATGCATGCAGACTAGGGGCTAGATGGCGTCTGCTCCATGTTCGCCCGTACGGATGCGGATGATCTGTTCCACGTTGGTGACCCAGATCTTTCCGTCCCCGATTTTGCCCGTAGAGGCTGCCTCGCGAATGACGTCGAGTGTCCGCTCGAGGGAGCTGTCCTCTACGACTAATTCAATGCGCATTTTTGGTACGAAATCAATTTGGTATTCAGATCCTCTGTAGGTCTCGGTATGTCCGCCTTGGCGGCCAAAGCCCTTGACCTCTGACACTGTGATGCCTTGGACGCCTGCTGCTTTGAGAGCCTCCTTAACATCATCAAGTTTGAAGGGCTTCACGATTGCTGTAATCAACTTCATGGTCTTAGTCTGCCTTTTGTGTAGTGGTTGGTGTGATCATTATTGGTAGGCCGATTCGGCGTGTTGGCTTTGGTCAAGGCCGACGAGTTCATCTTCTTGGTTGACGCGCAACCCGATGGTGGCATCAAGGATCTTTGCTACTACCCAGGTCACAACAAATGAGAAGACAAAAGTGGCTCCGATTGCAATGAGTTGATTGACCAATAATTTTGAACCGCCACCGAATAACACGCCGTCAAAGCCGAGCGAGTTGACCTTCATGTCTGCGAATAGTCCGAGAAGAAGTGCTCCGATGATTCCACCGACAAGGTGGACAGCGATGACATCAAGGCTGTCGTCGAAGTTGAAGCGAGTCTTCAATGTAAGAGCGAGGTAGCAGACAGCTCCTGCAACAAGACCGATGATGATGGGGGCAGCGCCACCAACAAAACCAGCACATGGAGTGATGGCCACAAGACCGGCAACCGCTCCTGATGCTGCACCCAGCGTTGTTGCATGTCCGGCACGTAATTTCTCAACAAGCAACCATGCCAACATTCCGCTTGCAGCTGCAAGATGTGTGTTCACAAGTGCTTGAGCCGCAAGTCCATTTGCCAACAGTGCAGAGCCGGCATTGAATCCGAACCAACCGAACCACAAGATTCCTGTGCCAAGCATGACGAACGGAAGGTTGTGTGGTGGCATTGCCTCACGTGGCCAGCCTTTACGGTTACCCAACACAAGGATGACTGCAAGTGCAGCAGCACCAGCGTTGATGTGAACTACTGCACCACCTGCGAAGTCGAGTGCGCCGCGTTGGAACAACCAACCATTCGGGCTGAACACCCAGTGCGCAACAGTGGGGTAGACGATGATCGCCCAGATACCAATGAGAATTGCATAGGCAGAAAACTTCAAACGGTCTGCAGTCGCACCTGTAATGAGCGCAGGCGTGATGACTGCAAACATCATTTGATAGGCAAAGAACGCAAGAACTGGAATGGCCAACGCAAAGTCACCTGTATAGCCAGGAAGGGATTCAATAGTTGCGAGGTCTTTCATCAAGGCAAAGTCAAAGTTGCCGATGTATTTGCCAGTGCCGCCAAACGCGAGGCTGAAACCTGCTACTGCCCACAACACGCTGATCAGTCCCATCGCAAAAAAGTTCTGCATCAACATGCCCAGAACGTTCTTTGAGCGAACCATGCCGGCGTAAAAGAACGCGAGCCCTGGGGTCATGAAAGCTACGAGGGCTGCTGAGGTCAGCACCCACGCCGTAGCTCCTGAATCAATAGTTGCTCCAAATATCATTTCTACGTCTCCTGTACTTGTTATGACGAGGTAACTCTAGAAGTGCGTTGTTTCGGGATTGTTTCTAAAGGGTGAAAGGAATATCAAGCCCGATTTTTATTTTTTTTACTGAGAGTGTCTGATGCGCCAGCGAAGAAGTGGTGGTGTGATGACAGTTGTCAGTAGAACAACAAGTAGCACAACTGCATACAACTCATCATCGAATACTCCAATTGCTACTCCGATGGATGCAAAGATCAGACCAACTTCGCCACGTGGAACCATTCCAATCCCGATCAATAACTTGTCGGCATTCGCGCTTCTTGCTCCGATAGCAGCAACCATTTTTCCAATGACAGCGATAACCGAAAGAATGGCAGCTATGAACAGAACATGCTGTGAGAAGAATTTGGTGACATCTGTGTCGATGCCGATCTGTAAGAACAAGATCGGAATGAAGATTGCGCCCAGCGATTTAAAGTCTCGAGAAATTTGGTCATGTTGAGGCGTGCGAGAGAGCGCTGTGCCAGCGATAAACGCACCAATAATCGGTGCAAGTTGCGCGCCGCTGGCTGCTGCAGAAAATCCAAAAGTTAAGCTGGCTGCAAGAACTCCGATAGTCGCAGGTGAAACTGCGCGTTCACCAATGAATGCGAATAGTCGAGGGATAACAAAAATTCCAACGGCTCCAGTAATTGCGATGAATCCAACGGCTATCCCAATTGTGCTTGCCACGTCAGCTAAGTCAACTGAACCTTGCTGGACAATTCGAGTTACCACCGTCAGGATGATGAGTCCGAGAACGTCGTCAGTAATTGCCGCACCCAAAACAATGCGTGCTTCGGTAGACGAGAGCGCGCGTAAGTCAGCGAACACTCGAGCAGTAATCCCCACGCTGGTGGCGGCAAGGGCAGCTCCGAGGAACAGTGATGCATTGAAAGATTCGCCGAGAACAGTTCCAGCCAAGACCCCCGAAGACATGGGGACAACAACACCGATGATGGCCACGAGCATTGAGGCACGTCCAACTTTTCTTAGTTCCGTGAGATCCATTTCAAGGCCCACTCCGGCCAGCAAAATAATCAGGCCAACTTCGGCCAGCATTCGTATCGCGTCGCTGGGGTCTATGAAGCCAAGCATTGATGGGCCAATGATGATGCCCGCCAGAATCTCCCCCAGAACTGCAGGGACTCGAATTCGTTCACATAGTTCCGCTGCAATCTTGGCAACAATGAGAATGATTGCAAGGTCGTTGAAGATCGAGCCGAAATCAATAGCGCTGTTTGTGGCTAGTAGCGCTGAATTCACGGTTCTAGTTATATCTCACGACTGAGGCGTTTCACGGCGAAGGTGCCCGCCCTTGGGGCAGGAACCGTGATGGATGGCTTAGTCCGTATCTTCTCGGCATGTAGCCCATTTCTCGGGTTTGTCTGCCCCCTGTGAACGGTGTGTAAACAGACACATTCGTTCAATGTGCGGAATTGGCGCTTTGTACGACAGAATTACCAACCATGGAACTTACCTACGCCCCCGAAGATGAACTGTTCCGCGCCGAAATCCGTGCGTGGCTCCAAGAGAACCTGCCGAAGGGTTGGTTCGACAAAGGTTTCGAGATGAGCAACGATGCTCGCGACAAGTTCAACAAAGAATGGCCTGGCAAATTGTTTGAAGGCGGATGGATCTGCGCGACATGGCCAAAGGAATACGGCGGCAAAGGTCTTTCAACAATGCAAGGCGTTGTGTTGTCAGAAGAGTTTGCAAATGCAAAAGCTCCGATGCGTGCCGACTTCTTCGGTGACACTCTTGTTGGTCCGACACTTCTTCAGTGGGGAACAGAAGAGCAGAAGAAGGAATTCCTCCCGCAAATTCTTAATGGTCAAATGCGTTGGTGCCAAGGTTTCTCCGAGCCAAACTCTGGTTCTGACCTTGCAAGCTTGAAGACAACTGCTGTTCTTGACGGCGATGAATGGATCATTAACGGCCAGAAGGTATGGACCACACAGGGTCACCATGCTGACTATTGCTTCCTCCTCACACGCACAGATCCTGATGCTCCAAAGCACAAAGGCATCTCGTACTTGTTGGTGCCAATGCGCCAGCCTGGTGTTGAAGTGCGCGGAATCGTGCAGCCAGATGGCACCGCAGAATTCTGTGAAGTGTTCTTCGACAATGCACGTTGCCCTAAAGACAACGTTGTCGGCGGAATCAACAATGGTTGGATCGTTACAAACTCCACTTTGGCTTTCGAGCGTGGAATGTCTGCTACCACTGGCTACCGCCGTTTCGAAGCGGAATATAAGGCAATGGTGCGTGGTGCAAAAGAAAACGGACGCATCAACGACCCAGAAATTCGTCAGCGTCTCATGCAGTACTACACCAAGATTCAAATCTTGAAGATCAATGGGCTTCGTTCACTTTCAACCACACTTATGGAAAAGAAAGATCCGAGCATGGCAGCACTTGGTGCTAGCAACAAGATGTTCTGGACTGAAATGCACCAACGCGCAATGGAACTAGCTCTTGATATCTCAGGTGCAAACGCCATGCTTGTTGACTACGCAATGGGCGATGGCAACTGGCCCGGAACTTCACGCGACAAGCGTCGTGACGGTTACCCAGTCAGCGGCATGATGTCTTCATTCTTCTTCTCGCGCTCAGAAACCATCTGGGGCGGCACAAGTCAGATTCAGCGCAACATTGTTGGTGAACGAGTACTTGGTCTTCCTAAAGAGCCAAGCAGCAAGTAGAACTAGGTTCTGTCAGCATCAATTGATGCTGACTCATCATCTTGATACGCGGCGTGAGTGCGCAACGGCAGTTCTTTCACGCGAAGACTGAATAGAAATGCAATGATCATAAGTGGAATTGCAAATCGGAAAACAGTGGTAATCGCGTCTGACATTGCATTGATGACGTCTGTGCGGCCTGGCTCGGGAAGAATATTTATCTTGCGCGGTGCCCGAAGTAATTTCGGGTCAACTGTTCCAGACAATTGTGCGTTCAAGATCGTTCCGTAGACAGCAACAGAAATAACGCTTCCGAGTGAACGACACAGTTGGGCAGTCGAGCTTGCGATGCCGAGGTCACGAATATCAACGCTGTTTTGAATAGCGGTGGTTGATGTTGGAAATGAGGCGCCAGAACATAAACCAATGAATGCCATTCCGATCAGGCCTACTCCAATGCCCATTCCAGATTTAGAGATGAACGCTACGAGTGTCATTCCCACGATTCCGAGTGCAGTACCAATGATGGGCCAGATGCGATAGTGGCCGGTAGCGGTTACTTTTCGTCCGACGAGGGTGCTCGAAAAAGTGAGGCCAAGCATCATTGGTACGAGTAACAACCCAGAATTTGTTGGCGAGATGCCAGTAACAGCTTGTAAGAAGAGCGGCATGAACGAACTCACCAAGGTCATGGCTGCACTTACGAATGTGGTCAGTGGAATCAAAGTATTGACTGTGGAATTTTTGAAGAGATGCAGCGGAAGCATTGGGTTCTCTGCATGCGGTTCCCATAAGAACAGCGCAATGATCAAAACAGTTGATACGAAACCGAGGCTAAGAGTGGGGCGTGATGTCCATCCGTATTCAACAGAAGCCCATGAGATAGTGAGAATCAATGTGCCGATTCCTCCGACGAGCAGCACTGCACCAAGTGTGTCGATGCTGGTGTCGCGACGTGTCGTTGGCAGGCGCAGATATTTTTGGGTCATTAAGAGAGCGACAAGTCCGAATGGCAGATTGATGATGAAGATCCATCGCCAGGAAAAATTGTCGACAATAATTCCGCCAATGAGTGGTCCGAGTACGCCGGCGATTGCAAAAACGCTGGTGAAGGCACCGACGTATCTGCCCCGCTCACGCGGAGGGACAATGTCGGCGATAACGACAAAAGTCATGGCCATAATTCCGCCGCTTCCGATTCCCACGAAAGCTCGCGCCGCTACCAGGACAGTCATGTTGGGCGCCACCGAACAAAAGACAAGTCCGAGTAAAAACACACTGATTGAGATTTGGGTTAATTTCTTACGCCCGTATAGGTCGCTCAATTTCCCAATGAGAGGAGTGGCAGCTGTTGACGTCAGAAGATACGCAGTAAGGACCCACGTGTAGGCCTTCGTGCCGCCTCCGCCAATTTGACTCACGATCTCGGGGAGTGCGGTGCTGACGATTGTCCCGTTCAGGGCCGTGAGGAAAGCTGCGGCCATCATGGCTGCATAAATCAATTTGATGTCACGCTGGGAAAGCGAAAATGCTTGTGTTTCGATAGTTGCATTCTACAACTAGTGTGATTGTGCATCACGAACCGTGGCTAATCTTAGGATGTGCAGTCCGATGTCCCAATGTTTTCACGTCGAACATGTGAGGCTCCGTTCGGTGTTGTCACCGTCATAGGTTCGAACTTCGGGATTAGGTTTGTGATGTTTAGCAATGACGCGCATCCGAAACCTCTTGAAAAGCTTCACATTTCAGATACCGACATTCATGATTCAGTCAACGATGCTGTCATACAACTTGATGAATATTTCGCTGGGTCCAGGCGGGATTTTGAATTGCCGCTTGACCTACAGGGCACAGAATTTCAAGTTGCTGCATGGAATGCGTTGGCCGAAATTCCCTATGGGGGTACGGCCTCATACGGGCAACAAGCCGCATCGATTGGTCGACCCAAAGCTGTGCGCGCAATTGGTGGTGCGAATGGTCGTAATCCAGTTGCCATTGTGTTGCCGTGTCATCGAATAGTCGGTGCCGATGGTTCGCTCACTGGTTTTGGTGGGGGAATTGCGGTGAAGAAGTGGCTACTTGATCACGAACAGAGCATCCTCCACAGTGCGACTGGCAATCGCGCCTAGATTGTTCGCATGAGCACTATCTCAACAGTCCTTGCAGTTCTTCTGATCATTGTCTGCATCGGCTCTGCGTTAATGGATTTTCGCAAGCAGGAAAAGATTGTTGCATCAATGAAAAAGCTGAAAGTTCCGGCAGAACGTTTGCCGCTACTCGGCGCAATCAAAATTCTTGGCGCGATAGGCGTTGCTATCGGATTTCAATGGGTTCGTCTTGGTGAAGTAGCAGGTGTCGGTTTGTGTTTGTACTTCGCAATTGCAACAGTGACTCACACCCGGGTCAAAGATTCAGTAAAAGACACTGCGCCAGCGTTCATTCTTTTTGTGATGTCAGTGCTGTACGTCCTGACAACAGTTGCCAAATAGTAACTACTCGCGCCTCTTCAACCACTCGGATTCATCGCGGCCCAGTTTCTTTGCGCGCTTTGAGATCCACAACGGGGTCTCCATAGGCAGACCTGCCTCAATGTCTGTGACCATCTGGCCGTTTTCATCCCACATATGGCATGTGTTCAAGTTCATTGCATACGAGCGTTTGCGCTGCTCTGCAGTAGTGGCACTATCGAATTCCTCATTGCCGAGAGCATTTCCCATTCGCATTGACCAACCACTTTGAATAGCTACTGGCGCCATTGCGGCGAGCAATGCACCGATATGCGTGCAACCTCGCGGACCGCCAAAGAGATCCTTCACTTGTTTGTTGAACCCACGAGCGATTGAAAGACCAACAAGCTTTTGGTAGTCAGGTTCAATGTCGGTGCAATGAGTGTGAGGACGCTCATGGAAGGTGACACTAACTTTTTGAATGACAAACATTGGGAAGCTGATTTCAAGATCCACCACCATGTGATGCACCCACAAAGGGTCTGGATCGCCAGACATGTACAGGCCTGCAGGCTTCTCGTCGCATACAACTCCGCGCAATAAGAAGAGGTCATCACTCATCTTGTATGTGCGTGCTTCATAGAAGCGAGTATGGATGAGTTCGCCACCTTCAGGGGCTGGAGGGAAATAATCAGGAGTTGACACGCCTTCTACTGTGGCAGAGGCACCGCATTAACTACGACTCGAAGAGCAATTAGTCCCATTTAGGTAGTGCAAATAAGACAATTTGTGTGACAAAAAATTTACGCAAACCATGGAACTTATGGAATGCCTAACACGACTTTCGAAAATACTGTGATTAGTGACCAGATTGTTTACACAGAGAGTAGTAACAAAAATGTCAGACAAACCCTCCAGAAATCCATTTCTCGCAAGTAGCGATTTCCTATTTTCCTTAATGATGTTGGCAGTTATTGCCATGGTCGTTTCCATCGGAGCTATCGGGATTGTTTCTGTTGCGACAAATGGTGGCGCTTCTACAGAAACAGCAGGCTCACCTTCGGCAAGTAGTTCTTCCACAGTAGAAGTGACGTTGACTGAATTCGCAATTGCATTCAGCCCTTCTGTTATTCCGCCTGGCAACGTTGTTTTCAATGTGCATAATGCTGGAGCAGCGCAGCACAACTTGGCAGTTGCGAGTCTCAACAAGCGCACGGCCACTCTTGATGCTGGTGTGCACGTTTTACTCGACCTCGGCAATGTAACAAGCGATATCAATGTCATCTGCGAAATTCCTGGTCACGCAGACTCGGGCATGAAGGCAACTTTGAAAGTCAGTGCAGATGCATCCGCTACTCCTGACACTGTGGCCATGATTTCTAATGAAGAAATGGATGCAGCAATGGATGCTGTTGCGAAACGGTTTCCTGAAAAGACTGCTGGCCTAGGTGGCCAAGAACTAAAACCAACGATTACTTCTGATGGTTACAAACAGTTTGACCTCACCGCCAAGATTGTTGACTGGGAAGTTGAAGCCGGAAAAATCGTGAGGGGTTGGGCATATAACGGCCAAATTCCCGGACCACAGTTACGTGCCAACGTCGGCGACAAGATTCGAATTCGATTGAAGAACGAACTTCCAGAATCAACATCAATGCACCTTCACGGTGTTCGCGTACCAAACGCAATGGATGGTGTTGACCCGTACACGCAACCAGCAATCAAGCCTGGTGAGACATTTGATTACGACTTCACTGCCACGGAGGTATCGGTCGGTATGTACCACTCGCATCACAATGCACAGGTGCAAATTCCAAATGGTCTCGCAGGATCAATTCTGATTGGTGATTGGAAGACCTCAACTATGAAGGCCGCCGGTAATCGTCTGACTGATTCAAACGGCAAAGTTGAGCAAGAAGTTGTCATGGTGTTGAACGATGCCGGAACAATCGGGTTGTCGCTGAATGGCAAGTCATTTCCAGCAACGGCTCCGTACACCATGAAGCTTGGCGAAACCATGTTGGTCCACTATTACAACGAAGGTTTGATGTCGCACCCAATGCATATGCACCAACCTCATGGACTTGTTGTTGCTCGCGATGGAGTGATGCTTGAGAGTCCATTCTTTGCTGACACCATCAGCGTGGCCCCGGGTGAGCGTTGGTCTGTTTTGTACACCGCGCAAGACGCAGGCGTCTGGGCATGGCATTGCCACATCCTGACCCATGCTGAAACCCCAATGGGTATGAAGTACATGGTTACAGCAGTCATCGTTAGTTAGATCCCCTCAAACGAGAAAGGGGCCCGAGATGCAAATCTCGGGCCCCTTTTCTATTTCCGGTGCCTGGTTCGGGCAGACTGAATGTATGACCACGCTTAAAGACACCCTGAAAACAGATCTCACTGCTGCCATGAAAGCGGGAGATGACGTGTTGAAGTCAACATTGCGTATGGCCATTGCCGCCGTAATGAACGCGGAAGTTGCTGGTTCTGAAGCGGTTGCGTTGTCAGATGATCAGGTACTGAAGATCTTGCAGGCTGAAACGAAGAAGCGTCTTGAATCAGCAGAGATCTACACCCAGGCGG
>Ga0208592_1000394_pt1 | contig 12529 bp, 10 predicted proteins | sample LakMenE18May10ns_FD_150712 | JGI IMG/M metagenome (GOLD analysis project Ga0208592, IMG submission 150712) | Freshwater microbial communities from Lake Mendota, WI - 18MAY2010 deep hole epilimnion ns (SPAdes) | ecosystem: Environmental > Aquatic > Freshwater > Lentic | place: Lake Mendota...
GTACCGACCACAATGATGACTTCGGGTGGTGACGTGACATTCGTAATGTTCGGAAGTTTCGCATTGCGGGGCCACACTTTTTCAGTTCCCCAGATTCCGATAGGAATAACAGGCGCACGCGTCGCGGCTGCAAGTTTCGCTGCACCCCATCGGCCCTTCAGAATCGGATCAAAGAAAGCATGTCCACGCGGAATAGTTCCCTGAGGCATTAGCGCAACTAGGTCTCCAGCATTGATTAATTCAGTTGCTGCGAGTAACGGTTCGTCGCTGCCAGTGCCGCGTTCTACACGGATACCACCAAGTGCAGTTGCAATTGGCCCAATGACTGGGGCATCAAACACTTCTTTCTTGCCCAAGAAACGAACAGCACGGCCGGTCTTTGCAACAGCAAGCGATACAGCAGCAATATCGAAATAACTGCGGTGGTTTCCACACAGAATCGCCGCACTGTCTTTCGGGATGTTTTCTGTACCTGTAATCGTGAACCGGGCATACGGGAATACTTCAGGTCGTGCGAACTTCATAAGAAGTTGTTGTGCTTCCAAGCCAATGACTGGCACCTTTGCCACACCCTGTGGAACATCAAGGTGCATCACCGGCCAGCGACGTGCGGCTGCCATAAGGCGAAGGCGCCAATCTGGGTTCACACAATGCGGAAAACCGACAGAAGCGAGCAATGGCTCATCAAACACACTGTCGCTGTAGGCATAGGAACCTGATAGATCAACATCATTCTCTTGTGACCACGCACGCACAGCATCGCGCTTACCGCGTGACCACACATAAGTACCGTCAAGTTCTCCGGTGTAGATACCGTCGGCATCAACTCCATACGTTGTTGCAATCACTGCGTCAAACCCCATGAGATCTGCGAACGGTTCAATCAAGTCTCGTGGTGTAGTAGTTGCCAGCACAACACTGCGACCTTCAGCACGATGCGAGTCAATTACTTTTTGCGCATACGGCTGCACCATTGCTACTAAGTCAGGCGCCGCAATTCGCGCAGCTTCTCGCACCTCATCACGACGATGTCCACGCATTGCAAGTACTGCTTGTCGACCCAAAACCATCGACGGCAAATTCTCACCAAATGTTTCAAAGATTGAATACATCAACGACTCGCCTGGAATTGTGCGAGTCACTATTCCTGTTTCGCGAAGCACCCTGCTGACAACATGCGCAGATGCACCAGACAAAATCGTTCTGTCGAGATCAAAGAATGCTGCATGTGCCACGAGCGAAGGTTATGCCAGCAAAAGACGACTCTGTTCCGACATGAGCCTAGAAATGGGAAAGACCCCGCATAAGCGGGGCCTCTCAACCGAAACCCATGATCGGGGGGATCATTTTGTTGGGTTCTTTCGGCCGGACGATGGGGGGCATGTCCGGCGCGATCTGTTAGTGAAATTATGCACGAGATAGCACCATCATTCAAGTTGAACGGGGCGATAGTTGCTATCGTTTTTAGAGATAGGCTCAAACCGGGCCGGAAACGAGGTCTCCCCCGTGGAAATCAAGCAATTGCAGAGTTTGGTCGCTATCGCCGACCACGGCACTTTTTCGGCCGCCGCCAAAGCTCTAGACACCGTCCAGTCGAACGTGTCCGCCCACATCGGCCGCCTTGAGAAAGAACTCGGAACGTCACTTATTGACCGTGCGACTGGCGTGCTGACAGACGAGGGCGACATCGTGGCGGTTCGGGCTCGGCGCATCTTGCACGAGATGGAAGACATCGATGCTGACATTCATTCACTCGGATCTTCTACTACTGGTGAATGTCGCATCGGAAGTATCGGCACCACTGCACGATGGCTGATGCCTTCTCTCTTGGCGTCACTGCAACGTCACCATCCGGGTGTGCACACCACAGTCGTTGAAGGCGTAACAAGTTCGTTGATTTCGCGACTGACTAGCGGTGAAATAGACGCAGCCATTGTTCATCTACCCATTACTGATTCAAGTCTTGATGTAAAAGAATTGTTCGTAGAAGAGTTGTTTCTTATTGCACCAAAATCTCATGAACTAGCTACCCATAAAACAATCAGCTTGGAAGAGTTGTCGTTGCATCCGATCCTTCTTGCGCCTCGCGGCACAGCACAACGCCGCATCATTGATAGAGCTGCTGCAAACCTAGGAGTAGCACTGCAATCGCAAGCAGAAATTGACGGTGTTCGTCTGATGGCCTCGCTGGTGTTTGAAGGTTTCGGTGCTGCAATAGTTCCGGCAAGTGCTGTACCTGGATGGCTTGAAGGAAACTTTGTGCGAATTCCTGTTCCTGAATTACCCCAGCGCGTTGTCGGCTGGGTGCAGCGCCCTCGTCCACGGCCAAACAGAGCAACCCTCGCTGTTCGTGACAGAGCGTTTGACATGGTGAACCGTCACGGGCCGAAACAGCCAGGCATCTCGCTTGAAATCGGCGTGAAACCCACTAAGGGAAGCCTCGGCCCGCTCACTGTCTAGTCTGTACCTAGTGAGTACAAGCCAGCCCAACACTCAGAACGTGGTGGTGGAACTACAACACAAAGTTCCCGGAGCCGCGCAAGCCAATGTCGTGGCGTTGTCTACAGGCAGACATGTTGTATGGCTGACAGTCGATGGCTCGTTCCATCGTGGCGCTCTCAGTGCCGCAGCCTCGTATGTCATCGCAACAGCAGCAGACACGGCATGTACGAAAGGTATTCCACTTGTTGTGCAAATGGAGTCATCTGGCGCAGACATTCTTGAAGGCATCGCTGCACTTCACGGTTGGGGAACTGCCGCAAAAGCACTTGCGGACTGCTCAGGTGTTGTTCCAACAATCAGCATTGTCACGGGGCCTGCTGTCTCTGGGCCCGCTCTCCTTCTCGGCTTATCCGACTTTGTTGTAATGACAGAAGACGCGTACGCATTTGTAAGCGGCCCGACGATGGTTGTTGAGTTCACTGGTATCGATGTCAGCACTGACGAACTTGGTGGCGCAGGAACTCACGCACGACACAGTGGCGTCAGTTCCGTCGTTGTTGCAGACTTAGAAGCAGCAACATTGTGGTTAGAAGAATTACTGGAATTCCTTCCCACTGGAGTTGATGAACTCCCGCTCGTTTCCCCTACTTCTGACCCTGACGACAGATTGACTCCAGAAGCAGGCAATCTGATCCCCACAACATCAACGGGTAGTTACGACGTTCGACACGTCATCGAATCAATTGCTGATGATGGTGTTTACTTCGAAATGAAACCGTGGTGGGCCAGCAATGTTGTCACCGCATTTGCACATATGGCTGGCTACCCCATTGGCATCGTTGCGAACCAACCAATTTCACTTGCTGGCACTCTCGATATTCCGGCTTCGCAAAAGGCTGCTCGATTTGTCGCGTTCTGTGATGCATTCAACATTCCCGTACTCACATTGGTCGACACTCCTGGCTTTTATCCGGGCAAGGATCTTGAGTGGCGCGGAATGATTCGCCACGGCGCACAATTGGTATTTGCATACGCTCGGGCCACCGTGCCCCGCATTTGTATTGTTCTGCGCAAGTCCTACGGCGGTGCCTACATCGTGATGGACTCAAAAGAGATGGGCAACGACTTGTGTCTTGCGTGGCCATGCGCCGAATTAGCAGTCATGGGTGCTGGCCAGGCTGCGGCAATTCTGCAACGCCGAGCAACCCCCGAAGAACGGGCCGAGTTTGAAGCTGACTATTCAACCCGACTATTGAACCCGTACATCGCTGCCGAGCGTGGTTATATCGACGCCGTTATTGACCCAGCAGATACCCGCCGAGAGATTTGTGCAGCGCTTCACATGCTTCGTGACAAACGCGAACGTTTAGTTTCTCGCAAACACGACAACACCCCGTTGTAGTTCTCTGTTCACCCGTTTGAGTGGGTTTCAGCCTGCCCGTTCGCCTAACCTGTCTGCGGGGGAGAAAGCCCTCGCACGCAAAAATTACAGTCGAGGAGATCCCACATGACTGACACAATCACCATCACAGATGACAGAACCGGAAAAACAGTAACCGTTCCCATCACAGGCGGAGTCTTTAGTTCAGCCGCTTTGCGCGAATTAGACCCAAGCCTTTTCATGTACGACCCTGCGTACCTCTCCACCGCTTCTTGTGCCTCCTCCATTACTTACCTCGACGGCGATGCCGGCATTCTTCGCTATCGCGGAATCCCTATCGAGCAGCTTGCAGCTCAATCAACATTTCTTGAAGTCGCCTACCTGCTAATCAAGGGCGAACTGCCAACCACGCAAGAGCTTGAAAAATGGGAACTTGATGTCACGCATCACACCATGATTCACGAGAACATGCGTAAGCGCTTTGTTGACGGATTCCATTACGACGCTCACCCAATGGGCATGTTCATTTCTGCAATTGCGGCACTCGGAACTTTCTATGACGACGCAAAGGACATCTTTGATAAGGACTCACTCGAAAAGCAAGTAGTGCGCCTTGTTGCAAAAGTGCCCACCATCGCAGCGATGTGCTACCGCTTTAGCCAGGGACTCCCCTTTGTTTCACCAAACAATGCCTTGTCATACGGCGAAAACTTCCTCAACATGATGTTCAAGATTGGTGATGACTACAAGGTCAACCCAGTCCTTGCCCATGCAATGGATGTTCTGTTCATTCTCCACGCCGACCACGAACAAAACTGTGGAACCACAGCAATGCGAGTTGTTAGCTCCGCCAACTCAGACCCGTACACAGCTACTGCTGCTGCAGCTGCAGCTCTATACGGCCCACTTCATGGTGGGGCCAACGAAGCAGTTGTTCGTATGCTCACCGAGATTGGTGACATCAAGAATGTTCCTGCGTTCGTTGAAAGCGTGAAGGCTGGCGAAGGCAAGTTGATGGGCTTCGGCCATCGCGTCTACAAAAACTTTGACCCTCGCGCCACCATCATCAAGAAGGCTGCATACGACGTCTTTGAAGTCACCGGCAAGAACCCACTTCTTGATATCGCACTTGAGCTTGAAAAGGTTGCCCTGAACGATGAGTACTTCATCAAACGCAAGCTGTACCCGAACGTTGACTTTTACTCGGGGCTCATTTACCAAGCACTCGGTTTCCCAGTAGACATGTTCACCGTGTTGTTCGCCATCCCCCGCACGGTTGGCTGGCTTACTCACATGCAAGAACTGTTGAACGACAAAGAACAAAAGATCAGCCGTCCTCGCCAGTGGTACACCGGCCACGACGAGCGCCCGTACGTTCCTGCTGCGAAGCGCTAATACGTCCGTCAGGCGACGGTAATTACGATTTTGCCTACATTGCCATTAGTGGCCATGTATTCATGAGCTGAAGCTATATCTGCAAACGCATACACAGAGTCGATTACTGGCTTCAACTGACCAGTTGAAAACAGCGGCAACATCTCTGAAGCGAATCGCTGACTGATAGCGATCTTTTCTTCAAGAGGTCGTGCCCGTAGCACTGTGCCCGTAATTGATGCACGCTTTCCGAGCAGCAACCCAACATTGAACGGCACCGGCTTACCAGCCATTACGCCAACTTGAATTATGCGGCCCTTCACGGCAAGTGATGCAACATTGCGTTCTACATAGTCGCCACCGATGACATCAAGAATGACATCGACTCCAGCACCACCAGTTGCAGTTGCAACCTCAGCAACGAAGTCTTGTGTTCCGTAATCAACAACTACATCAGCACCTAACGCACGACACGCTTCAACTTTTCCGCCCGAACACGTAACAACAATGCGTGCACCTATGGCTTTACATATTTGAATTGCAGCGGTGCCTACGCCAGACGCACCTGCATGCACCATTGCCCAACGACCAGAGGTGAGACCACCCTGCACAACAAGCGCATCCCATGCAGTAATGAATACTTCGGGAATTCCTGCTGCATCATGCAACGACACACCTGATGGCACAGCCATTGCTTGGCGCTCATGGATTGAAAGCTGTTCCGCATATGCACCACCGCTAGTAATACCCATCACGCGATCACCAATTGACCACGCGGTGACTTTGTCACCAATTGCAGCAACTGTGCCAGCAAATTCGAGACCAGGGATTTCGGGTCCACTAGGAAATGGGTTCGGGTAAAAGCCCATTCGTTGCAGAAGATCCGCGCGGTTCAGCGCTGTCGCAGCAACCGTGACCAAAATGTCCTGCTCACCAATGATTGGTGATGCAACATCTTCGAATTGGAGAACGTCTGGCCCTCCGTGAGAACGAAGGACTACAGCGCGCATGGTGTTTAGGCCATCTTTGCTTGAAGGCGACGATCAAGTGCTTCGAGGAAGTCTTCAGTTGTCAACCATGGAGCATCTTTAGAAATGAGAATCGAAAGATCCTTTGTCATTTCGCCAGCTTCAATTGTCTCCACGCACACACGCTCGAGAAGTTCAGCAAATTCAAGAAGCTTCGGGTTGTTGTCTAGTTTGCCGCGGTGCTTCAGGCCGCCAGTCCATGCATAGATCGATGCAACAGGATTCGTTGATGTCTTGTTGCCCTTTTGGTGTTCGCGATAATGACGAGTCACTGTTCCGTGTGCAGCTTCAGCTTCAACGGTGCGGCCATCTGGTGTCATCAATACTGAAGTCATTAGACCAAGCGAACCGAAACCTTGTGCAACGGTGTCTGACTGCACGTCTCCGTCGTAGTTCTTACATGCCCAGAGGTATCCGCCTTCCCACTTCATCGCACATGCAACCATGTCGTCAATGAGGCGGTGCTCGTACGTAAGACCTGCTTTATCGAAGTCAGCTTTGAACTCATTAACAAAAACTTCTTCGAACAAATCTTTGAACTGACCGTCATAGGCCTTCAAGATGGTGTTCTTGGTACTCATGTACACGGGGTAATTGCGTGACAAGCCATAACGAAGCGACGCGCGGGCAAAGTCGCGGATGCTGTCGTTGAAGTTGTACATACCCATGGTGACGCCACCGTCTTTGCCGAACTTGGCAACCTCAAACTGCATTGGCTCACTGCCGTCTTCCGGCGTGTAGGTCATTGTGACCGTGCCAGCGCCCGGAACTTTGAAGTCTGTTGCCTTGTACTGGTCACCATGCGCGTGACGACCGATAACGATTGGCTTGGTCCAGCCCGGAACGAGGCGAGGAATGTTTGAACAAATGATTGGCTCGCGAAATACAACTCCACCAAGAATGTTACGAATGGTGCCGTTTGGCGACTTCCACATTTTCTTCAGACCGAACTCTTCAACACGTTGTTCGTCTGGGGTGATGGTGGCGCACTTCACGCCAACGCCATGCTTCAAGATTGCATTGGCTGAATCGATCGTTACTTGATCATCTGTTGCATCGCGGTGCTCCATACCAAGGTCGTAGTACTCAAGATTGATATCGAGGTACGGCACGATGAGGCGGTCCTTAATGAACTGCCAGATGATGCGAGTCATTTCATCGCCATCGAGTTCGACGACCGTATTTTCAACCTTGATCTTTGCCACGGGAACACCTCATTCTTTGTGTCGGCAGTGTGCCGAATCTCACTTGTATCAGACTTGTACACAATAGCGTTTCACGCGGGGCTGCGCCCTACCATCTTCTCTAATGGATTTTGAGTGGAGCCCTGAACACATTGCCCTTCGCGAGAAGGCAGCTGCCGTCGCAGCCGATGGCGTAGCCCGATACGGACGCGATACCGCTTCGTGGATGAACGGGTATTCAAAAGAGTTCTCGCGCGAGCTCTCCTCTCACGGCTGGATTGGTCTCATTTGGCCAACCGAGTTCGGTGGTGGCGGACGACCCCCTATCGAGCGTCTCATCGTGGGTGAAGAGATGATCAAAGCGGGCGCTCCAATTGCAGCTAGTTGGTTTGGTGACCGTCAAATGGGACCAGCACTCATTCAGTACGGAACACCGGAACAACAAAAAGAATTCCTGCCTGGCATTTTGGCTGGCGAAACAACGTGGTGCATCGGCATGAGCGAACCAAATGCCGGAAGCGATCTTGCATCGTTGAAGACTTTTGCCGAAGACGACGGCGACGAATGGGTCATCAACGGCCAAAAAATTTGGACCAGTTTCGGCGCCGATGCTGACTATTGCTATCTCATTTGCCGCACCAGCAGCGACGGGCCACCACATGCGGGAATCAGCGAAATTATTGTGCCAATGAATACACCAGGCATTGAAGTGCGACCCATTACAGACATGACAACCAACCGTCATTTCTGTGAAGTGTTTTATACAGATGTTCGCGTACCTAAGGGAAACCTTGTCGGAAAGCAAGGCGCTGCGTTTTCTCAGACCATGCGTCAGCTTGAGCACGAACGCGGTGGCATCGACAGACTTGTCTCGAACTACTTCCTCTTCCAAGAAGCATGCGCAATGGTTGACAAAACGAACCGGACAGTTCGCCAAGAAATTGCAGCACTCGAAATCGGATACCGCATTGGTCGCATCTTGGTGATTCGTGAAACCCTGAAGCAGGCACCTGCCGGATTCTCTGCTGCAACTAAATGTTTCTGCACAGAGCACCAGCAACGAGTCGACGAATTCGTTTCACGCGCAATGGGTGCCAACGCAATGATCTGGGACGAAGCAGCAAAAGGGCTCGCATACAGCCCCGGGTACACCATCATGGGTGGAACATCAAACGTGATGCGCAACATCTTGGGAGAACGCTTTCTCGGCTTGCCTAAGATGTAGCCATGGCTGATCTACTCGCTCTCAGTACCCGCATTGTTGACTCAGGCAAAGCTGACGAACCAGTTAACAGAACAAGTGGTGAACTTTCAGAAATCGCCGAAGGACTCGCCATAGTTGAATCCTTCAGCCACGTGGTCACTTGGAATTCTGGCGATGGACTTGTATGTTTCGACACCAGCCACGTCAATACAGGCCAGCAAGTAGTTGACTCCATTCGTTCTTGGTCATCGGACCCATTCAATGCTTTGGTCTACACGCATGGCCATGTTGATCACGTTGGTGGAAGCGTCGCCTTCGGAGCAAATGCTGCAGCACTTGGACATCAAGCACCGCGCGTAATTGGTCACAAAAATGTGCAGCAGCGCTTTGATCGCTACAGATACACCAATGACTGGAACGTTGCAATCAATGCACGTCAGTTTGGTGGCATCCGTGGTGATGTCAACAGCATCATGAATGACCTACGGCCCGCAGACGGCGCACCACGACTCAGTGACTTCATTCCGCGCAATACTCTTGACACCACCGACGTTGTTGACACGTTTGCCTCCATGAAATTCGGTGACACCGAAGTTGAGTTTCACCATGGTCGCGGCGAAACAGACGATCACTTATGGTCATGGTTTCCTGAAAAGAAGTGGATCGCATCGGGCGACTTCGTCATCTGGAATTTCCCAAATGCCGGTAACCCGCAAAAGGTTCAGCGTTGGCCAATTGAGTGGGCTGCAGCATTACGCGCCATGATCGCAAAGGGTCCTGAGCTATTACTCCCCGCTCATGGGTTACCAATTGCTGGCAAAGAGAGAATCGCGCGAGTGCTCGACGAAATTGCAACTGCATTAGAGAACCTTGTGCGCGACGTCGTCACCATGATGAATGCCGGCGAAACACTAAATACCATTATCCACACAGTGCGCGTACCCGAAGCCACACTTGGCAAGCCATATCTTCGCCCACTGTATGACGAACCAGAGTTTGTTGTCAGAAACATTTGGCGTTTGTTCGGTGGATGGTGGGATGGTGCACCGTCACGCCTGAAGCCAGCACCTGATGAAATTCTCGCCGTAGAACTTGCATCACTGTCTGGTGGCGCAGATGTTCTCATGCGTCGCGCCGCTGAACTTGCAGCATCAGGAGACCTTCGTCTTGCGTGTCATCTTGCTGACTTTGCAGGGTGGGCAGCACCAGACGAACCAGAGATTCACCAAATGCGTGCTGAAATCTATGAAACACGTCGTAAGAGTGAAACATCATTGATGTCAAAAGGAATCTTTAAGGGCGCAATGCGCGAATCCGAGAAAGTCGTTAAGGCCGCTCTTGGTGAACAGTGATTACGACACCGTAATCATGATTAAGGCAACACCCGCTAACAACAGGCCTATTGCCTGGGGTCGGTGAATCTTTTCTTTGTCTAGTCCAACCGCTAGCAACAATGTGCTTGCCGGATAGAACGAGTTGATAGTTGCCACGATCGACATAAGCCCGTGACGAACCGCCAACAGATAAAGAGCATTTGCAGCCGTATCAAGAATTCCTGAACCTGCAACAAACCTCAATTGTGGACGAGCAGTTGATGGCTTGTTTTTTGTGAAGTACATCACCATGAACATGAAGGGCACCGATGTAACGCGCATCGCAAGAACCGGCCACAGTCCCGAGTTATCACTTGTATGACCCAAGATCACGAAAAGCGAACCGAACACACTTCCGGCACCAAACGCCATAACAAAAATTTTGCGGGGAGCTCTTCGATGATTAGGTCCGAGAATGTCGCTGATTAAAGCGATGGCAACGAGCGCTACCGGAATACCGCACAACGACAAAACACTCGGACGTTCCCCTAACGACAGCCCAACGATGACTGGTACCGCTGTTGCAGTTACAGCAGACACCGGAGCAACGATGGCCATGAATCCGCTTCCCATTGCTTTGTAGAAGGCAAGAAGGCCACTTGCACCAGCAATGCCACCGATACCGCCCCAGAACCAATCTGTAGCTGGCGGCGTCGGCACACCCGATGCAAGAACAATGACGACAAGAACAAGAAGTCCACAGCCTTGGCCAATTGCTGTGACAACAATTGGGGAGACAGTACGACTGGCTCGACCTCCTGAATAATCAGCAACGCCATATACGGCAGCAGCACAGAGTGCCAGCACAATTTCCATTACAAGCGACTCAATTCGTTAATACGCAGTACGAATGACATGAGTAAATACATCTAGTGGGCGCGACGGGGCTCGAACCCGGGACCCCCACCATGTCATGGTGGTGCTCTACCAACTGAGCTACACGCCCTCAAAAGGTATGACCACTTTATCAGGGGGTCAGGCGCAGACTCACTTCGTTTCCCAATAAACGGCCGCGGCGCGTAAGGACAATGCGCTCACCCACCACTTCCACCAAGCCTTCTAGGGCTTCAACATCAAGTGTTCCTAGCGGAACCCCGTCACGAGTGCGCAGAGACAATTCCAGTGCTTCTCTGGCCCGAGTTGGCTCATCCAAGACTTCGTCAGATGCTTCAACAGTTTCATTATTCGCTACACAATCGATGTACCGATCAGGAGTGCGAACGTTCCACCAACGCCTGCCGTTGTGATGAGAATGAGCAGCGCATCCGAAACCTGTGTAGTTACCTTGCGACCAATAGACCTGGTTATGACGACACTCGTGACCGGCAAGTGCCCAGTTGCTGATTTCGTAATTCATCAATCCTGCTGCTGAGAACAAATCATCGGCAAGAACATATTTGTCGGCTTGGTCATCGTCATCTGGGTGACGGCTCGGATCATCAGCTAACGGAGTGCCGGCCTCCACAGTTAATCCATACGCAGAAATATGGGTTGGTTGCAATGCAATGGTTTGTTCAACTGTGGTGCGCCAGTCGTCAACAGATTCGCCGTGAACGCCGTAGATCAAATCCAGGTTTATGGAAGTGATTCCTCCAGCACGAGCGGCGGCAATAGCTTTGACAACGTTTGCAGGGTCATGTGTGCGTCCTAATGACTGCAATACATGATCAACCATTGACTGCACACCCATACTGATGCGATTCACTCCAGCAGCTGCATAGATCTTCATCATTTCGACAGTCACATCATCGGGGTTGCATTCGATTGTGATCTCGGCGTTCGAGGTAACCGGAATTGCTTTGACTATCGAAGCAAGAAGTTCAGGTGCAAGACGCGTGGGAGTTCCGCCGCCAAAAAACACAGTGTCTGCAACAGGCATTCCCTTTTCTACGGCACGTGCGATATCCGCAATCACTGCGTCAACATACGCGACCATGAGATGGTCACGATCTGTCCAGGTTGCAAATGCGCAATAGTCACAGCGATGACGACAGAACGGGATATGAACGTAAACCCCGAACTCAGACATCTTCAGTCCTTATGCGGCCGGTGGTACAAACAAGAGACCAAGTTCAGAGAGCTTGTCTCCCACTTGATCTACGGGAACGTCAAGCATGACGGCGATTGCACGGGTGTCGTGTGCGCGAACGGTAATGACTTTGCCGTTGAAGTCTTGGCGCTGTACTTGAATCATGCGCAAGAAACGCTCAAGCATTTCAAATTGAGGTCCACCCATCGTTGAAAGACGCGCAACGTCGATGCGCAATTTGCGTGGTGATCCGTCATTCGCACCTCCATCGTCAATGCGTTGTGTATCACGAGGCAACAACTGGTCAATAGTGATGCCGTAAAAGCGAGCAAGGCGCTCAAGGCGAGGAACCGAGATCGCCCGCTCTCCGCGTTCGTATGCCCCAAGAACCGAGGCCTTGAATTCGCTGTCGCTTTTGTCTTCAACGTCGGACAAAGACCATTGTTTCTGTTGCCGTATACGGCGTAGACGCTCCCCGACTAGTCGGGTAAAGGGAGAATCTTCCAGGAGTTCG
>Ga0208592_1000395_pt1 | contig 12483 bp, 10 predicted proteins | sample LakMenE18May10ns_FD_150712 | JGI IMG/M metagenome (GOLD analysis project Ga0208592, IMG submission 150712) | Freshwater microbial communities from Lake Mendota, WI - 18MAY2010 deep hole epilimnion ns (SPAdes) | ecosystem: Environmental > Aquatic > Freshwater > Lentic | place: Lake Mendota...
AACTCCGAAATGCATTTTGCGCCTTTTTTGCGTGTATTTAATTTAATTAAATTTTTCCGAAATTGAATTCCTGTATAAAGCGAAAAAGGTTCCATGGCGCCATTGTTACTTTGAGCTTTGAATCCAAGTTCAGGAATGGTGTAACGACCGAATTGTTTACATAATCCGAATTGAATGCTTGGTGTTAAACGGTCTTCTTTTCCGAAGTTATACATGCTTACAATGCCCACGTTTTTTTTGGTTCGCATGTAATATTGAGCCTGTACATTCAATTGAAACAGGACCGTAAGAAGCAGGAAGTAGGATTTCATAGGATTTGATTTAAGGATGAACGAATGGAAAATTGAAAGACTTATACTTTGTTCAGAACATGAAATAACGAAGTGATGTAGCCATTGATCACATCGATTTGTAAATCTACATAGTTTTCGGTGTTCTCTCCAAAACTTGTTTTGTTAATGAAGTGAATGCGGTATTCGATGAAGTAGTCACTTTTTTTGTGCGCTGCGTCATAAAAATCATAGTAGTCATACATTTCAATGAATTCCACTTTGACATTTTCTTTGTTTTTCAATTGAGTAAAGGCTTGATTTAAATAAGCAAGGTCAATGGGTTTTGTTGGGTCATCGTTCCATCCGATCAAATCAGGATTGAGTAAGTCAAAATACTGAAAAGGAATAAACGTTGAGCGGGAGTTCCAAATGAATTGAGCGAATTCCAGCACGTCCTGTTCGCTAACGGACCCGCTTAATTTCGACTCAACCACCTTACGAACTTCAGCTACTTTTTTTAAATTGATGCCATCGATGGAGTCACGTTGTCCAAAGAAAGAAACGGGAATGAGAAATAGGAATAAGATAAGGACTACTTTCATGGCTCAATGGATTAAATCAAATGTGCTTAAGTACGATTCTTTTCATTCTTTATGGATGACAATTTGTTATGTTATAATTCACTCTTTTAGAATGGTTACATAGGTAAACTTTTATCTGATTAAGCTTAGAATCATCCAATGCTCAATCATTTGGTAATGACAATTCTCCTGACTGTAACCAGGATGTAATTTCATGTTATCTGTAAGTTTTACTTCTGAATTCTTTAATTTTGATTCAAAAATTACATTCATGATAAATACTTTCGTTCGAACCATTTTCTTTTTGATGTCGATTTCGATTTCTGTCAATGTTTTTGGACAAACATCCAAGTTTGTTGAAACATCTGAAAAAATCGAGAATTTACTGCTGTATAAACAAAAAAGTCCAACTCAATTGCGCGATCTATTAACGGAATTAGATCGTAATAAAAAAGGTTATGAGTCTGATTATTTATTGTTAAAATCAAGGGTTGATGAAGTCTTAATGCCCATAGATATTAAGTTTGCGCGTTCGGATGTGTATAATAAAAAATACCGTGAAGCGGTGCAAAAGACAAAACAAATGAAAGTGAATTATTCTTTCGATCCAAAAATTCAAAAACTAGAGAATTACCTCGATCATAAGTTGTACAAGTTTCATAAGAATAACTTAAAGAAAAAGAAACCGACTTGGTTTTCATTAGAACCATCTATTTCACTTTACACCTCAGAGCTTGAAGTAAAATCCACGACGGACATTCGAAATGTGAATCCAGTTTACGGATTGGGGTTTTATGTTAAATTCAAAAACACGGAAAAATCAACATACAGCAATGGGAAAAGCAATTTCAACTTTTCTCAACTCGGTGTCAAATTGGACTATCGTGACCCGAATTACACGTATTTGAAGGATTCAGCCTTTGTCGCAAAGTCGCCTTATTTTAATACTCAATTAAGTTTTTTATACAAGAAAACCTTGGGATTGGATGCTGGAATCATGAGCTTTTCCAATGCGATTGGTGACTTTAGTAGTGTATTTTCTTTTACAGGTTCTTTTTACATTCCAATGAGGTTTGTAAGCCTAGGCGTCAATGCAAGAGTCTTAACAGATTTTATGAGCACAAATCCATCCATCCAATTCGGTACAACACTCAAATTTAATTTTGGGCTGTATAAATCTTTTTCATCTAGGGACAGGGAGGAGATTCGTTCACAAGTAATGAAATTTAAAGAGGGGAAGTGAATTTAAGGTCATTTTTAGAAAGAATTGAAGTTGATATCCCTCAAATTCTCCCAAATTCTTCTTTTGCTTTTTTTTGTTTCTTTTATTTTTAGTATGTTTGGTCACCTTAAAAACAATTAATTATGGAATTTGAAAAGAAAAATGATGTGCCTGATGGTATAAAGATTTTAGGATGGTTAATCAGTTTATGCGCCTTTGCCCTAGGTTTCTACCATACAGCGGAAGGAATGAAGTATTTTCAGCCTTTGGGTTTTGATGGCGGAGCTTATGTAGTTTCAGCATTAATAAGCATGTTATTAGTCGTAGCTTATTCCAGGGCGGTTGCAGGAGTGAAAGCAGCATTGTTCTTCTATGTGATATGTGCACTCTTCAATTTTACCTATAACTTAAATTCCTTTTATCCTAATTTGAATAGTAGGAAGCTTCTTCAAGAAGAAGCCCAATTGATTAGTGATACCATTCAAAATAATCGATCAATTTCATCAAAAATAAACATAGAGGCTTCTAAAGGCGATTTGGAAAACCTAGAAGATGAAAAGATTCAACTCATTAATGAAATCGCTCGTTCTTTTGGTTTTGGCAGTGCTGCCAAGGACCATTTAGAGAAATTCAATCGAATAACGAAGAAGTATAATAAAGAACCAATTTCCGCAGGTAGTTTTCAGTTGAATAATCCAAATAATGCTCAAATTTTTGGTGAATTAATGCAGAAAAAAATTGATGATATTAGAAAAGGTCAGAACAAATTTAAGAATGTCAATATTGCAAGCAAGGCTTTTGAGCGGTTCGAAGAATTGACAAGGCCAAGTGAAATCGGATCCAATAAATTGACTTTCATTGACAGCACGATGAAGGAAATCAATGAAAATAAAGCAAGAAAGAATGAAGATTTGATCTCATTTCAAAAGTCTGTTGATCGACTTAAAAAAATAGTTTCGGTAAACGATGAGACGGCTAATTTAATCAACAACTTAAAATTACCCGATAAAGGAAAAGTCCTTAAACTAAAGGTCTTCAATGTGACAAAAGACGATCAATTACTTTATCCGAAAAGCAATGAAATCGGGTCATTTGCACATACCTTAAACTCCATGTGGGAAAGAATAAACAAAATTGATACCTGGGGGGTGATCATTTTAGTATTCTTTATTGATTTCATCGTTCCGTTCGCCATTTACTTTATGATTCGTAAAAAGAAAAATTCAGGTGAAAATGATGGAATGGGGAATTCATCAAGCAGAGGCTTGTTTGCGAACTTATTTGGTAAAAAGCAACCAGAACAATTTTAATCGATTAAAATAATAAAACAAAATGGATCAGAACGACGAAATAAGAATATTGAATGACGCTTCGGAGCACGATATTTCACAAGAGATTTTTAAAATTTGTAAAGAAGATTATTTAACCGTTTTCCCTGTAGGGTTTAGAGCGGCAGGAAAAACCATGTTTATGTCTTCCATCTTTAGGTTCTCGGACAGACACGCGACAAAACCCTTTAATGTAACGCCAGTTCCTAATTATCCATTTAATGGTGGATTCAAACAGAGGGATACTATGGTGACCAATTTTGAAACTGGAGTGCTCATGGGTCGAAACCCAGATGGCACTTTGGATTTATTTGGTATGACCTTAAAGCCAAACCACCCTAAATTGGATCAGATTAAATTAAATTTCATTGACGTTTCCGGTGAGGACATTTCTAAAATAAAAACCTCCGAAGATGCCCAATTAACGGTTAAGTTAAAGGCTGTTTTCAACGCTTTGGAATTGGATTCTTCTCCGGTAGTCTTCTTGTTAATAACGCCTTTCGTGACAAACGAAGTGAACGGGGATGTGGATGAAGATACGCTTCAAGCAAACTTTGTCAATTTTTTAAAAACAGATTATCCTGAACTTTATCGAAAAGGTAGGTTGTTTGTGATGGTTTCAAAATGGGATCAAAATAGAGATGCGCAATATTCAGTTGAACGATTTATCAAAGAAAAAAGACCAGCATTGTATTCACTTGTTCAAGGAACGAACACGGTTTATGGGGCTTATTCCATCGGTAAAGTTTTGGAAACGAGAGAAGGGGATATCACCAAGGCAACCTTGGTAGAACCAAACGATGAATATCCTTGGAGATTCTGGGACAAACTTTATCAAACGTACACAGGTAAAGGATTGATTTATAAATCTTGGTGGCAAAGACTTTTCAGTTAATATGAAAACATATCTTGTATTTTTCGGAAGTTCAGACGGCTTTACGTTTGAGGCTTTTGACATCGAAACGGGTGATTCTGAATCGTTCAAAAGTCGTTTTAGGCAATTTGATCAATTGGACCCAAAAGTATTGGTCACAGATGATTTGAATAATGAACCAGTCTTCGGAAAGTACCGCATCACCAACAGCGGAACGAATCTTTCCATGATAAAGGTTTACCAGTGTGCTCAGTCAAATATTAGTTCACGAATTGGTGGTTCCAATATTGGTGTAGCGATCGTTAGTGAGAAAGACCTCGCGTTTAATGCTCAAAATTTAAATGTATTAAAGTCCTTCCATCAGAATTTTGTTAAAAAAGCGCTGAGTAACGGGAGATTTATGGATAAATCAATTGTTTCCATTTCGCAAGATCTTTTCCTCGAAAATAAAAGTGCTCTTCAGCAGATCTCTTATTTAAATTCGTCAATGAATAATTCCTCATTGCAAGGGAATGCTGTATTCGTTACAAAAAGTTTGGATTCAGGCAAACTTGAAAAAATCAATGATTTGGGTGCTAAATTCATGCGTTATTATTTCTGTGGGGATTTAAATTTTGTAGAGAACGCCTTGAAAACAAAGACCTTTGCGTATTACATCGAACAAAACAATCGATTTGTATCATCTAAGGAATTACAAGATCAACGATTAAAAGAGGAAGCACAAAAACAGCGCAATCAGCAGGCTTCGAACCAATACGCTTCAAATGCTAAAACAACGGTTAATGAAGCAAGAAATCAAAAAAGCGATGCAAATTTTGAGTTGGAAAATTTAGAGGATCGAATTTCAAAAGCAAACAAGCATATTTTTAATCAAAATGTCAAAATCAAGCGATTAAAATTCATGCTCATTATCAGTATTGTACTATTCTTTGTTTACCTATTATTTTCTGCCCTTTCGGGCCCGGAAGAAAAGAAAGATAAAAAAACAAAGCCTGGAAAGCAAGTGGTAAAGACGGAAACAACCATCATAGAAGTCAATAAGGTGAAAGAGTTCATCACCACTAAGGACTCTGTTCGCTTGAAGTCTTTGGCTGATTTTCTTCAGAAAGTGAGTAAGGAGTGCGGGAAAGATGGAAAAATGGATAGTGTTCTTCGGCTCCCAAAGTATACAAACATCATTAATGATACTCAATTAAATTAAGGTATTCATGTCTCAAAAGTTTTTAAAGAAGGAACAAGCAGTCATCAATTTAAAAGGTTCTGCGCCTCGAATTAATTTCCTAAAGGAAAAATTGACGGCTCTTTTACTATTAGTTTTTCTAGTTTTTGTGGTGTATAAGTGTTCAAACAATGCGGGGGAGAACAAGGTGACAACTAGTACAAGTCAAGAACCAAAAAAGCAAGTTTTACTGCCTGATGTTGGCGACAAAAAAGTAAATGGACCAAGAATTATTAAAAAGAAAGATCCTGTCAAAGTTGTAGACACACCCATGGTTAATTCCAAAGCTGTTGATGTTAATAAACCAAACAACGATACATATCGACCTAGAACGGAATTGCCGATACAAAACAATGAAGTAAAGGCAATTAGGATAAATCTTAAAACATCTGGCAACATCGTTTCTTGGAATCCTGCATTAAATGAAGCGGCTAGAGAAATTAGAATTTCATTTATCGATTCAAAGGGTAGGAACTGGGTTTCGAATGCAAATGTAACCGGAAAAAGTTCGTATACATATAACCCAAGAGATGGTAGAGCGGGCAACATTTCTACAAAAGTTGTACTTTCAATTGTAAAGAATGATGGGTACAAAATTGAAGGAAAAATGATGCTTGATAACGAGTACTTTGAATGCTCAAGTGCTGAATAATAGAGAAACAAAGAAAATGAAAAATATAAAACAATTTTTACTGATATCTAGTTTTTTCTCAACGATTGCGTTTTCACAAAATAATGTACACATAATCAATTATGATAAAGAAATTGGTTTCGAAGTCTTGGAAGGATTGATCAATACAATTTCAATTGAAAACAAGAAAAAACTAGATGAAATTAATGTAATAAATTATGTTCGGGAAAATAGTACTGAAAATGTTAAATGGGAAAAACTTGACACAAAAGTCACTTACAATGAGTTGACTTCTACATGCTTTAATAATATATGTAAGACTGTTCAAGAAGATCTTTCACGCTATAAAAAAGGAGGGGTCAATAAATTACTGATTTGTGGTAGTCTGAAGTGCAATACATTTAATATCGAAACGTCTTTATTACCTGATCTAAGTTCCAGTGTAGTTTCAAAAAAAATTCAGGACGAAATAAAATTAAACAAAAAATCTGATGTGAATTACATCATTGTTATAACGCCAAATTCAGTTTCAATCCCTAAAGTTGAGTTTGCAACAAGCGTATTATACCTCAATTATGGCAGTAAGTTGAAATTAGAACCTATGATTGAGGGGAATGCTGTAGAGTACATTTGGACTCCTATCGTTGGATTATCTTGTTCGGATTGTAAAAACCCGGAAGTGTCTACCAAACAGGATATGGTGTACACTTTTCAAATAAAGGATAAAAATGGTTGCGAATCTGAATCTAAATCGATTCAAGTTAAGGTCTCTAGATTTAATGAGGATGATCCAAATATTAATTCTAATAGGAATGGTAATGAGTCTTCAAATGTTGGATGTAAAGTAAAGAGTAATGATTTTCATTTAATTTCAGAAAAAGAGCTGGACGAGTTATTTCAAATGGTCGAAAATCAAGATGAATTGTTTATTGAATATAAAGACAAGGATGATTGCAATCCCAAAAAATACTTATCCTTGATGCGAAATACCCAATCAGATGCAGTTTTTATTTACGATGTTCCATTTAGTGGTAAATTGAGTTCATGCGTGAAGTCTTGCACTTGGAAAATGTATAGGGGGGATGATAGTACAATTTCTCATGAACCATACTCAAAAAAGAAAATTCTTATTGAGGATATTTTCGGCGATGAATCAGGAAATAAATACGTACAATATGGATTTTATACAATAAGGTTAAACTTAACCACTCCTTTGACTAATGGGACTTTCCCACATAGTGTAGATTGTTTGAAGAAAAAAGGCAAAAAGTCAAATGTAATCTATTATTTAAAATTAACTTTCTTTGATGAGGATGGTATAGAATGCGGATCGATAACATCAACTCCATTGTCTTTATCCGATTGTACAGTTGGGAATCATTAATGTTTTATGAAGTTTAACGTTTTTTTATTTTGTACGTTATTTTCCAGTTTTCTGTCTTTCAGTCAGAAAATAAGCATTTATACCATGCCACCATTAGAAAATAAGCAAGTAATAAATTTAAATGACTCAATTTTCAGGAACAGATCAATTATCTTTTTTCTACCTATTGATAATTATGATTCCATAATTTGGAATAATTCAGTTCTGAATTTTGTGAATAAATTAAATCAAAAGGATGATAAAAATTTGACGATCTATAAGTACTTTTTTGATCCCGGAAATTGTGATAAATGCGGTGTCAAGGTATTAAACAACAAGGATACGTTAAACAATTGTTCCATTTATTTTCCGTCTTGTTTTATTAGTGGATATTCCCAAAATCTTATCGAGCGCGCTCAAGCCAGTAAAGCCTTGAATAATTATGGTTATAAATCCATTAATAATACCTTTTCCATAGCCCAAATATCCTTTAAGAATTCACCAATGTGTATAGAGAAACCAATCGGAGAATCTGATTTCGATGTTTGGAGGCCATTTATTCAAGAAGTATTTTACCCTAATTATTCTACTGACGAGAAAGTTGAATTACTAATTCAAAGTAATTCTGAGTTTACAAAAATAATAACTGAATTAAAAAGTAAAATTCTTCAACTTGAGGCTGAGGTAAACACGCTAAAATCGAAACCTGAAGAAATAAAGGAAGTAGCCCCATTAGTGAATGATAACAAACTGAAAAAAACAAAAAAAAATAATTGATGAAATTAAATTCGCGAATCTTTTTATTTCTTTGTTTCATTTTAATTTTTTTACAATCCTGTAATAAAAAATGGGATCTTTTGGGTTTGCCCAAATTGGAGGCGATTACTCAAGATTCAAATAATCAAGAATTTTGTGAATTGTCTTGTGGAATAGAATTTGGTGAAAAACAAAATGAAACTGAATTTGGATTTTGTTTTTCTCAAGACCCGAATCCTTCGATATCTGACAGTATTATTAATATAGTTCCTGATGGTAAACTCTTAAAATTAACGTTTAATTGGAATAATTTTAATGACATTTATGTGAGGGCATTTTCAAAAAATAAACTAGGTGTTTCTTATTCTGAAAATGAATTGAAATTAATCTGGCCGGCTAATGAAGATAATATTCCTCAAATTTCATTAAGTGGCATCGACTCAATTTCTTATTTTTTTTCCGATGCGCAGGCCATCATCACGAACGACGGAAATTTACCGATTGTTCAAAGAGGATTTATTTTCTCCACGAATGCGAATCCAACAATGTCTAATTCGATTGTGTGCAACAGTCCAAGTTTGGCCTTGAATTTTGAAAATCGCAATGAAGGCTTATCTGAAAACACCCTTTATTATGTTCGTGCCTTTGTAAAAAACACCTATCAAACGGCTATTAGTCCTGAAGTACTTTCACTCCAAACAAAAAATTTTTACAATGTGGGAGAACTAGGTCCTGGCGGGGGTAAAATATTTTACACGAATTTATCTGGAACGACTAGTTGGCATTTTTTAGAGGCTGCACCAACTGATTTTACAAGTACTCTAATTTGGTCCAATAACAATATCTTAATCAATGGTGTGAATACAGCCATTGGAACAGGGTTCGAGAATACGTCCGTCATTACGCTAAATCAAGGAAGTACCGGTAATTATGCCGCACTCAAAGCGGCTCAATACGTTTCAGGTGGTCTTAGCGACTGGTTTTTGCCATCAAGGGATGAAATGATACAATTAATTCAAGCAAGTAATATTGAGCCTATATTTAATCTTGATTCGGGAGTAGAATATTGGTCTTCTTCACAGGATCAGAATTTTACACAAAACGCTTGGGTCGTCAAATGCATTAGCCCTTCAAGTAGTTATACACTTAATAAACTAACAGCCAAAAAAGTGCGGTTTATTAGAAAGTTCTGAAGAAAATGAAATATTTAATAACGAACATACTTTGTTTTTATTGTTTTGGGATAATTGCACAAAATAGCACAGTTGATATTGAAAAAATTGAAAATAATCTTACATATTCAATTCTTAGGGACACAACGACTCTTGGCAACCAATTATTCGTCACTTACGGAAACGCGCGATCAAACATTGAAGAATTTTTGGAAAATTCATTAAATAATAAACCTTCCGTACACATTACAAATGAAAACATTTATTACTACAATAGTTATGCGGTTACTTTACTAGATCGTTTTGAAAATGAAATGAGAATAAATGGTTTTGAATTTTTGTCAAAAAAAGATTTTCTAAATAATTCCTATATAATTAATAATCAATTACTAAATCCTTCTCCGTTTAATACGAAAAAAACGATAGTTACCAAATCTGATATAGGTTCTATTTTTAATGATGCAGAAAAGAAGATTAATAAAGACGAATTATATTTTAGAATACCCGTGTTTAACTCTGAGAAGTGCATTGAATCCTTTAATGTATACAGTTCGAACGTCATTTATGCTGATTTTTCAAAAAGTTCACTTACGGAGCTGATAAATGATGATGCATCAAAACAACGTTGTACGGATGGCTATGCGGTTTTAGTAAAAGAAACGATAAATCATTATTTGAATCAAGATAATTTGAATTATTTTAAAATAATGCCAGATAATGTTTCGAAAGAATTTTGCAACCAGATTTGGACGTTGATGAAAAATCAAAGTTTTCCAGGAAGAATTAATTCTGATAATTTTAATCTAAATTGTGATTTTTCTGATTTAGGATTCTGTAAAATTGAAATAGATGGCTTAAAAAATGACTTTAGTTTGAAAAAAAAGATTGAATCTCTGACTTATAAATCTTGCGCAATCCCGACTTATGAATCGAAATTTATTATTTCAAGTTTTTCTCTCCCAATAAAATATAATTATAGAGGCACTAGAATCAAAAGATACACCTTAGATAAATTGCAAAGTAATTTTAGAACGCTTGATTTAACCAATATAGCTTCTACAAAATCAAAAAATGGAAGTGTTTTAAAAGAGGTTGTATTATGCCGTGAAATGAACGTGAATATTGACGTTAACGGTATTTCGTTTAAAGATGATTGTATTTCTATTCTAAAGATGCAAAAACCAAGTTATTTGATATCAATGAAAAGTTTGTATGGACAAAGCGAAGTAAAATCTCGCATGATTGCTACAAAATGGTTGATCCCGTTATTTGGTGTGACAGCTATTTCAAGTCATTACATTTCTGTTAATACATACAATAATTATGTTGACAAACTCAACATTGAAAACAATATTAGGAAATACAATACCGCAAATGTTTTCAATAAAATAAGTCTCTTATCTACTGGACTTTATTTAATAACAACCTCAATTCAGTTTAAAATATCGATTCAGGACATAAAGAAACGACGCGAAAGAGTAAATGATTTCAACCTAAGATATCCTAATGGTGTGAATATTTCAATTCCCCCCGTATTGTATTAAGCCTAGATTAAAAGAAGATCAATTAGTTAATTCTTTGTTTCAATTTTTATTCTCAAATTATTGTAAAAATAGTTTGAGAAGTAGGTATTCGCCTTGTTCAAGTTTAACTCTCATGACGTATATTCCGGGGCTGTTTTCACTAATATTAAGTTGACTTTCATGTATTTGGAATGCAATTTGTTTACCTGATAGATCCGTGATGGATTCTATGTTAAAATGAATGTTAGAGTCAAAGTTGAAAATACCTGTATTTGAAGGATTTGGATAGATGATTAATCGAGAATCTAATTTATTTTCAATTCCCAAAGGCTCAACGTGTAAATTTAAGGAGATTATGCTGTCGCAACCAAATTGATCAGCAAGGTTAAGGGTATATATTCCATCTTGATCAAAGGTATATTGTCCCAATTGAAAAGATCCCAATGCTGTGCTTTCAATATAAGTAGTATCTAAACTGGATTGACCAATGAATAAATTCAAATGTACTGTACTATCGCAGCCATAACTTGAATTAAAGTATTGAATAGCTGAATTATTGTTTACGCTATAGGTAATGCCATTTGTCCAAGTATAATTTTCGCAAGCATAAACGGTTTGTGTATAATCATAGCTTGGATGTATGGTCAATTGAATTTGAATGGAGCTATCACAACCCAAAGCATTCGGTATAATGGATTGGTATTGACCGGAAGAAAAATATTGATTACCACTTGGAGAGGTGTAAGAATCACACGCGTTGATGGTCAGATTTGAATTGGATGAATTTAATACGGATACATTAATAGATGAACTATTTTGACTCCAGCATGAAGGAGCTTTGTATGCTCGAAGGTAGTAGGTGCCAGAGTTCGTCGCAACATAGGTAGAACCAGAGCCATTTGTGGTAATATTTCCATTTGAATTTGTGCCTTGCCAATACCATGTTGTACCTGATGAAGGGGTGCCATTTCGACTGATCGTTACGTTACCGCAATTTGGTGAATTACTCGTCAATGAGGGAGGAGCTGATGGATATCCAGCAACGACAACAGTAATCCCCGCACTCGAATTACTCCAACATCCAGCTGAATTAAATGCTCTTAAGTAGTATGTCCCCGAAGTGGTAGCGGTGTATGTCGTAGAACTATTCGTCGTTAAATTTCCGACGGCATTTCCTCCCTGCCAATACCAAGTGACACCATTTGGAGCTGTTCCATTTTGATTTATTGTCACTGAGGCACATTGAGGTGAATTACTTGTGGGAGTAGCAGGCACTTGTGGAACATTGAGTGATACTGAAATAGATCCACTTCCAGCACTCCAGCAGCCAGAATTATTTAAAGCTCTGATATAATAGGTTCCAGATGAATTGGCAATATAGGTTGTTCCTGACCCAAGAACAGTACTAGTTCCATTTGAATTTGTCCCTTGCCAATACCACGTTGTACCTGATGAAGGTGTACCAGTTCTAGTTAATGTGGCATTATTACATTGTGAACCAGAGATAGTTGGATTGGATGGATTGTTTGGGGGGGAGAAAAC
>Ga0208592_1000405_pt1 | contig 12275 bp, 8 predicted proteins | sample LakMenE18May10ns_FD_150712 | JGI IMG/M metagenome (GOLD analysis project Ga0208592, IMG submission 150712) | Freshwater microbial communities from Lake Mendota, WI - 18MAY2010 deep hole epilimnion ns (SPAdes) | ecosystem: Environmental > Aquatic > Freshwater > Lentic | place: Lake Mendota...
ATGTCACCAATTACGTTATTGAAAATGTTGTAGCTTAATCCAAGAGAAGCAGAACCAAAATACATACCAGCAACCAATGCTGTAGTCGTAATGTTTGTTGAGGTAATGTTTTTAATGGTATTGTTTCGGGTTGCACCTCCACCACCAACTACATAGAATGGATAAACAGCAGTTCCTCCTGCTGTCATTGCTGTCACTGCATTTCCGTTTATCGAAAAATCAGAGGCTCCAGACGCATTCGAAGAATACAAACCGTAACATATACCGGTTCCAAGATGTGTCATACCTGTAACAGTATTATTGTTGCATTGTGCCGTTGGTGAATTCAAATAGGTAAATAAACCATAAGTAGAAGAGCTCCCCGTAGTTTTATTTTGATTGAAATTTGAAATGATGTTATTATTCACTTGGTGAACAGCCGAAGCATAACCATAAACATACATACCATAATATGTACATGCGGTTCCTCCACCATTCACAGTAACGTTTGAAACGGTGTTGTTATTCGCAATCCAGTTGTAACCAGATGCTAAGTAAATACCATAGGTAGTTCCTCCTGTTGTTCCCGTTCGCGTAATGTTGGTAACAATGTTCCCGTTGACATTTGAATTCAAGGAAAGACCAGATTTATAAATACCATTCACCGTTCCCGTACCAGTTAAAGTAGAAGCAGAATAAGTAATGTCATGAACGTTGTTGTTGTTCATGTTCAGTGTTGCAGGTGTGGACCCATTTGCATAAATTCCGTAAAAGGTTCCTGTAGTAGCTGTTAAATATGAACCTGTAATGTCATTGTTGTTTATGTTGACAGTGTTTGTCGTTCCACCAATTCCCAACGCAACTTCGATCGCTGACAATTGAGAAGTTGTTCCGCCACCGTAAATCGACACCACATTGTTGTTACATGTTGCCGATGCTTCAGGAGAAGAGGAGTTCAAGAAAATCCCTCTCAACGTAGAAACGTGGTTTACACCAGAACCATTGTTGTTATTAACTGTATTGTACGAAACATTCAAGTTCCATTGGTTATTTGCGAAAATTCCAGTTGCAGGATTTGATGCCAAAGCTGCTCCACCAAAATTAACCACCGTGTTTCCAGTTGCAGAACTAGATCCCCCGATGTTATTGTTGAAATCACCCAAATCTAACGCCGGAGCAACCGCACTGAAACCAATCAGTACGACACCTGCGTTACCACCGTTGATGGTGTTTGAGATAATGGTGTTGTTTGAATTTGATCCAGCAGCTGATGTCGGTGTTAATACCGCAGCAGTTGTTGAAAGTGTATTTAAGATGGCAATCCCCATCGAACCATTGTGCCAAGGAGCAATCCCTGCAGCATTGTTTAAACGACTTAAGGAAATGGTACAGTTTTTAATTGTATTAAACTGAGCACCATTCGTTGCACTAGCTTTGGTCATTGCGTATCCAAATTCCATTACAGTAGTGATGTCAAGATTCGACGCACTTTCTTGTAAGTCTAATCCATCAATCGTAATGTAGTCACCACCGTCAATCACAAAGAAACCATCACCTGTAATTGTTGGGATCATATTCGTCCCGACATAAGCGATTAATTTCGGATTCACACCAGCACCACTTTTTTGAATGGTAATTGGATTCGCTGCTGTACCAGTAGCGGTTAATGTGATTTTACCCGTCAAGGTTTCAGTGTAACCAGCAGGAACGTTCAACGTTACACCACCAACACCTACTCCTTGCGTATTCACATCCGTCACAAAAGCTGCAACACTTGCATAATCAGTTGGAATAGTTTTAACCCCTGTCAACTGAGCGAATAGCCCGTTGAAAAAGAAAACCATTGCAACGAGAGCAAGATTTCTTAAACGTAATAGATTCGTAGAATTAACCATAATAATAATTTTAGATTCGCAAATATATCATTAAAACTTTAAAAAACAAAGCATGAAAATCTTATTCCATGTTTTTGACGGGAATGTGAAAAAAACATTGAGTATCTTTGCTATTAAAGTTAGAAAAAAATGACCCCAGAAAATCGAACAGCACTGGTTTGTGGAAGTACTCAAGGAATAGGTATGGCCGTTGCAAATCAATTAGCTAGAAATGGATTTAATTTGGTGCTAATGGCGCGAAATGAAGAGAAATTGAAAAACGCATTATCCCAATTGGACGTAAGTCAAGGGCAAGCGCATCAACTTTTAGTGGCTGATTTCTCGAATCCGAGCGGACTAAAAACAGTCATTGAAACATTCGTTTCCGAAGGAAACCGCGTGCATGTTTTGGTAAACAATACTGGAGGACCAAAAGGCGGATTGATTAAGGATGCCGATCCAGAAGAATTCATCAACACCTTTAACCAGCATTTAATTTGCAACCACATTTTGATGCAGGCGCTTAACCCAGGAATGATCGAAGCGGGTTATGGGAGAATCATCAACATCATTTCCACTTCCGTGAAACAACCTTTACCCAATTTAGGAGTTTCGAACACCATTCGGGGCGCGGTTGCGAATTGGAGCAAAACACTTGCAGGGGAACTTGGTCAATATGGAATTACCGTTAACAATGTTCTTCCTGGAGCAACAAACACTTCGCGCTTAAGCGAAATTGCTGGGGCCAAATCTTTGAAAACAGGACAAACGGTTTCTGAGATTTTTGAAGAAATGGGCGGCGAAACACCGATGAATCGCATCGCAGAACCGGAAGAGGTAGCGGCAGCAGTTTGTTTTCTTGCATCTCCAGAGGCATCCTACATTAATGGCATTAATTTACCGGTGGATGGCGGAAGAACGAAATGCTTGTAAAAGCGCTTTCCGTTAGTTGCTATATATATAAGGTATAGATTAATGTCCTTTTTTCGCCAAATAGGAGCGGTAAGCCATTAAAGATGGGAATCCTAAAAGCAAGCAGGCTGCAAGCAAATAGCCCTTGGTGATCAAGTGGAATCCCTCAATGTCTTGGAGGTCTTTTGGGTCTATTCCAATTCCGATAAAATAAGACAAACTTAGTTTAATGGGAAGTGCCAATTCTTTTGCTCCTTGTTTCACCAAGATTTCTCCATCAAATATGGTGATGTTGAAGAAAAACAAGGGAATCGCAAAAATCAGAAAGGTGATTAAAAAAACAAGTCCCGGCTTTTTAAAAATAGTCTGTATCATCGGACAAAATTAATGGTTTTATCTATATTCGCCCACAGAATTACGTTTTGACTAGAAAAATACAAATCGCTTACTTATGTACATCACTTGGATGGGGTGGATTAGAGATGAATCACCTCAAGAATGCCCAGTGGATGAAAAACAGGGGTCACCACGTATTACTCGTATGCACGAAAAACTCACCCTTGCATGTGGCTGCACTGAAATGTGAGTTGTCCATCATAGCCATTCGAAAACCATCAAAACATTATGCATTTTTAAGCTCCTTTCTTCTTCAAAAAATACTTTTAAGAAAGGGCGTTGAACACGTGTTTATTCGCAGTACGTTTGATTTAAGCCTTGCAGCCAGTCTTTCGTTCTTTTCACGGAAACGACTCAAAACGCATTATTTCATGGAAATGATGTTTCATCAACAAAAACGACAGTTTTTTAGAACCATCCGCTATGCGTATTTAACATCATGGATCTGTTCGCTAGACTACATGAAATCTTTCGTGCTACGCTACACTCATGTACCAGCTCAGAAGGTCAAAATCATTCCATCCGGTTTAGATTTTAGTACGCTTTCTCATTTACCTAAAACGGAAGCCAGGAAGCAGCTAAACTTGCCTCAAGATGCGCCGATTTTTGGGATGATTGGACGCATTGATCGAAAAAAAAGGATCGAACTCGCGATTAAAGCCTTGAATGAATTAAAAAATGAACCTTTCCACTTATTGATTGTGGGAGAAGAGACACCGGATTCCAAAGACACCTACTTGGATGACATAAAAAGACTTATATCCCAAAGTGGATTAGAAAAACGGATTCATTTTTTTGGATTTCACGAAGATCCCTATCCCTTTTACCGTGCAATCGATGCGCTTATTATGGCATCGGATTTTGAAACTTTTGGCATGAGTACCATCGAGGCTTTTGCCCACGATACACCTGTCATTGCGAGCGATAACGGTGGATCGAAAGAGCTGTTGACTCAGTTTCCATATGGTGCACTGTTCAAAGCGGGCGATTTTTTATCTCTGTCCGCAGCGATGTCCCAACTACCCGACTTCTCAAATCAACATTTATCCAAAGAAGCGTTTAGGGCTGTTTTCGACCACGAGCGCATTTGTGAAATGGTTGAAACAAGTATACTAAGTTTAGATTCCTTGCGTTAGAGAAGCGAAATCTCCTTAAATTCGTCGGACATGGACTTGTATTCTGCCAAACAACGTTGGAAAGTCATCTTGATTTTCATTTCTATCCTCATTATTGGGGCTTCTTTGTTTGTTTCCAACCAAATGATTCAAAAAATCGCCGAACGGGATCGATCAAAAGCAAAAGAATGGGCTGGATCCTTGAAAAAGAAAGTCGAATTGGTGGAATTAAGTGCGCGCATTTTTCAATCGTTAAGGGAAAAGGAACGCGAAAAAATTGAGTTGGTTGTTGCTGCTCAAAAAACGCTGTTAAATCCTTCCGATATTTCCCTCAATCAAGACCTTGCATTTACGCTTAGCATCATTGAATCGAATAAAAACATCCCTGTTATTTTGTTGAATGACGATGGCACCATAGCACAATCAAGAAACGTCGATCCATTTCTCTCCACAGAAAAAAAACCAGGAGAAATTGAAAAATTAGCAGAAAAATGGCAAAATGATGGACGTGTTTTCAACATCAAGGTATTTGGTGACATGGAAATGTCTTTCATCTACGGTGAATCTCCCGAATTTTTGCGTTTGCAAAGGCAAAGTGACTCCTTAATTGCTTCATTCAATCAAGATTTAAGCAAGCAATCCCATTTGATTCCTGTACTTTTCTATGATTCGGATTCGAAAAAAGTGATTTCCAGCAATTTATCTAAGGAAGAACTCGCTCCAAAACGGCTAGCGAAAACCATAGCCGAATTACAAGGGCAAAATAAACCCATCCACATCAATTTCGGCGAAGGAGAAAAATTGCTTTATTTCAGTGATAGCCCAGAAGTAAAACAGCTCATTTGGCTTCCATACATCGAATTTGGGGTCGTTGCACTGATTGTGATCATTGGGTATTTGTTGTTTTCTACGTATCGCAAAGCCGAACAGAACCAAGTATGGGCTGGACTTGCCAAAGAAACGGCTCATCAATTGGGGACTCCCCTATCCTCTTTAATGGCCTGGGTCAGCCACCTAGAAAATGAAGATGTGGACCCCATGGTTCCGAGGGAAATGCAAAAAGACTTACAAAGGCTGGAAAAAATCACCGATCGTTTCTCAAAAATTGGCTCAGGCGCAAAATTGATCGAAGAAGATTTTGTGTTTACCATTGAAAACAACTTAAATTATTTAAAAGCACGCCTTTCGGACAAAATCGACATAGAATTTACCGTAGATGGACAGCTACCCATGATTGTGTTGCATAACCGGTCCTTAATGGAATGGGTGGTGGAAAACATCTGCAAAAATGCCGTGGATGCGATGGGAGGAGTTGGGAAACTACACGTTCACATTCAAGAAGTGGCGGAATGGGTGCATGTCGACATAAAAGACACCGGTAAAGGACTGACAAACAAGCAATTCAAAACCATTTTTCAACCGGGATATTCGACTAAAAAACGCGGTTGGGGACTCGGATTAACCTTAGTAAAACGCATTGTGGAGGAATACCATAAAGGACGTGTTTTTGTCCTAACATCAGAAATCGATAAAGGAACAACTTTTAGAATCAGTATTCCACACTAAGAAGCGAACGAAATTTTCTCGCTATTTTAGCAAACAAATTCAAGTTATGTATCAATTCATTCTTGCCGAAGTAAAGAACAATATCGGCTACATCACGATTAATCGTCCCAATCAACTTAATGCACTCAATAAAGATACGATTGCAGAATTGCATCAGGCCTTGGATGCCTTCGGTCAAGATCAGAGCGTTGGCGCCATCATTTTAACGGGATCTGGAGACAAAGCATTCGTTGCTGGAGCAGACATTAAGGAGTTCGCTGATTTCACCATTGCACAAGGTGGAGAATTGGCCGTAACTGGTCAAACTACCTTATTTGACTTCATCGAAAATTTAGGAACACCGGTGATTGCTGCTGTGAATGGATTTGCCTTAGGTGGCGGATTGGAACTTGCGATGGCCGCGCACATCCGAGTGGCTTCAAGCAATGCCCGCATGGGATTGCCAGAGGTTTCCTTAGGTGTCATTCCAGGCTACGGAGGAACGCAGCGTTTGCCACAATTAATTGGTAAGGGAAAAGCCAATGAAATCATTTTCACTGCTGGGATGTTGAAAGCAGATGAGGCCTTGCAATGGGGACTTGTGAACCACGTGGTTGAACAAGCTGAATTAATGAGCAAATGCGAAGAAATCGCACAAAAAATATTGGCTAATTCTCCCATGGCCATCGCAGCAGCCATTCGCTCTGTGAATGCAGGATTCAGCGATGGGGTTAACGGTTATGAAACGGAAATTTCATCCTTTGCACAATGCTTCGGAACAAAAGAATTCGTCGAAGGAACCACCGCTTTTTTAGAAAAGCGAAAAGCAAACTTTAGGGGCTGAGATGAGCAATCCCATTCGTAAATTAATTAGTCAAACTGCCGTCTATGGATTATCGTCCATTGTCGGACGTTTGTTGAACTATTTATTGGTTCCATTATATACGAGTGTCTTTACGGATCCCGCGCACTATGGTGTTGTGTCTGAATTATATGCCTGGGTCGCATTTCTCATTGTGATCTTAACCTTTGGAATGGAAACGGCATTCTTTCGCTTCATTCAAACGAGTGAAAACAAAGAACAAACCTACCTCAACTCGCTCGCTTCTGTATTGGGAATCAATGCCTTCTTATTCGCCGCGCTTTTATTTTTTAATGACGACATCGCCCAGTTGATGTTGTATGAGGGGCACAATGAATACATCATATTATTGGGAATCATTGTCTGTGTGGATGCCATATCAGCGATTCCGTTGGCCCGATTGCGGGTGGAAGAAAAATCCATGCGCTTTGTGAGCATTCAAATTACCTCAATTCTGGTAAATGTAGGATTGAATTTATTCCTGATGTTGTATTTGTTCGATCCCGAACGACCAGAGGAAGGAGTGCTGTTTATTTTACTAGCGAATTTATGTGCCTCCCTGGTGAAACCAATCATGCTTTACGATTCTTTTAATTTGTTCGGTTTAAAATTGAATTGGAAAGAAATCAAACTGATGCTATTCTATGCATTTCCCTTGGTCATTGGTAGCTTTGCAGGGATCATCAATGAAACAATTGACCGCATACTCCTGAAGCAAATTCTTTACGACCCAAACGATATCAGCACCTTACATACCGCCGAATCCGAAGTTGGTATTTACAGTGCCTGTTATAAGTTGGCCATGCTCATCACGATTTTATTACAAGCTTATCGCTATGCTGCGGAGCCCTTCTTTTTCAACCAGATGAAAAACGAGGACCGCAATGTCATTTATGTGAAAGTCATGAACTTATTTGTAGCGACAGTTTGCCTTGTGTTTCTTTTTGTTAGTTTAAACATCGATTTATTCAAACATTTCATTCAAAATGAAGCATATTGGACAGGCTTAAAAGTAGTGCCCATATTGTTACTCGCCAATGTATTCTTAGGGATCTATTACAACCAAAGCATTTGGTACAAATTGAGCGGTAAAACACAGTATGGAGCATACATCGCACTGATCGGTGCCTCCTTTACTATAGGGATAAATTTGGTTTTTATACCAACATATGGTTACATGGCAAGTGCATGGGCAACGTTTATTGTCTACGCTTTGCAAATGCTTATTTCCTATTTCCTAGGGCAGAAACACTATCCGATTCCATATAACGTTAAAAAATTCTTCCTTTATTTGGGCTTGGCCGTCGTACTTTATTTCCTTGGTTCACTTATCCAACTGGAGCGGTATTTTGTCCAATTCATCCTTCAAAACACGCTTTTATTGTTGTATGTTCTTTTCATCATTAAAATGGAAAGGCACGCTTTTTCATTGAAAAGGTCTTCGTAATTACGCAGATCATCAAACTTTTTATGGAGAAGTTTGTTAGATAGTCACCGAATCAGCTTAAATTTGTTAAATGGCATCACATTCTTACCAAGCAGGACCACTATTGGAGCAAATCATCACTCCGAGTGACTTGCGTGAAAAATTTACCGAGGATCAATTGCCTCAAGTTGCTGACGAATTGCGTCAGTACATCGTGGATGTTATTTCCGAAATTGGAAACAGCCATTTCGGTGCAAGCTTAGGTGTGGTCGAGCTTTCGGTAGCACTACATTACGTATTCAATACCCCAGATGATCAACTTGTTTGGGACGTAGGGCATCAAGCATATGGACACAAAATATTAACGGGAAGACGCGAACAATTTCACACCAACCGCTTGAAAGGCGGGATTTCAGGATTCCCGAAAAGATCGGAGAGCGAGTACGACACCTTTGGTGTTGGACACTCTTCCACTTCCATTTCTGCTGCCTTAGGGATGGCTGTTGCAAGCCGATACAAAGGCGAAACAGAGCGCCAACATGTGGCTGTTATCGGCGATGGCGCCATGACTGCCGGTCTTGCCTTCGAAGGAATGAACCATGCTGGATTTGAAAAAGACGCGAATTTATTGGTGATTTTGAACGACAATTGCATGTCCATCGATCCCAATGTAGGAGCGCTGAAAGAATACCTCACCGACATCACCACATCGCACACTTACAATAAAGTCAAAGACGAAGTCTGGAAATTATTGGGGAAGGTTTCCAAATTTGGTCCAGATGCTCAAACCATCGCTTCCAAAGTTTCTCATGCACTTAAAGGAACCTTGCTTAAACAAAGCAACCTGTTTGAATCACTGAATTTCCGCTATTTCGGTCCAGTTGACGGACATGATGTAGTGGGATTAGCAAAGGTGCTTGCGGATTTAAAAGATATCCCTGGACCGAAAATTTTACATTGCATCACACGAAAAGGAGCAGGATATAAATATTCAGAAGAAGGAAATCCAACGAAATGGCATGCGCCAGGAGTCTTTAATAAAGAAACGGGCGAGATTGTTAAAATCATGCCTAAATCGCCTCAACCACCTAAATACCAAGATGTATTTGGGCATACCATTGTTGAATTAGCTGAGAAAAACGACAAAATCATGGGTGTTACGCCTGCGATGCCATCCGGCTGTTCGTTAAACATCATGATGGCGGCAATGCCAGAACGCAGTTTTGATGTCGGAATTGCTGAGCAACATGCCGTAACCTTCAGTGCGGGATTAGCAACACAAGGATTGGTTCCTTTTTGCAACATTTATTCATCGTTCATGCAGCGCGCATTTGATCAAGTATTGCATGATGTAGCATTGCAAAATTTAAATGTCGTTTTTTGCCTTGACCGAGGAGGATTGGTTGGCGCAGACGGAGCAACGCACCACGGAGCATACGATTTAGCATACATGCGATGCATACCAAATATGGTTGTTTCCGCTCCGATGAATGAAGAGGAATTGCGTAATTTAATGTACACCGCTCAACTAAAGGATCAAGGTCCATTTTCCATCCGTTATCCAAGAGGAAATGGTGTCATGACCGAGTGGAAAACGCCTTTGAAAGAAATAAAAGTTGGCGAGGGAAGAAAAGTAACGAACGGCGAGGATGTGGCCATCCTTACGATTGGACACCCAGGGAATTTTGCGCAAGAAGCCATCAAACAATTAGCAGAAACGGGTATTTCCGTCGCACATTATGACATGCGCTTCGTGAAACCCATCGATGAAATCATGCTTCATGAAGTGTTTACAAAATTTAAACACGTTATTACTGTTGAAGATGGTTGTCTAATGGGTGGATTTGGTTCTGCCGTTATCGAATTCATGGCCGATCAAAAATACCAAGCAGAAATCGTTCGACTAGGAATACCAGATGAATATGTTCACCATGGAACCCAAGAAGAACTTTGGGCAGATTGTCGTTTTGACGCTTCAGCGATTATTTCTACCGTAAAAAAAATGGTGAAGTACAAAGAACAAACGAACCATTCGCAAAAAGTAAGTTAGCTTTCTTTTTCAGCTCAATTGATGCTTTGATTCACAATTAATTTCTATTTTAGTTCGCGAAATAATTGAAAAAATCTACGCGGTTTTTTTAATTATTGTAATTTGGACAATAATTTAAACCATTTTTTGTGAAAAAAACGAATTTCAGTGCTTTTGGCACCTTGATCACCATTTTCTTTTTTTGGGGCTTTGTTGCAGCGAGTAACGATATATTAATCCCCGTATTTAAAAAAGCGCTGCATCTAAGTCAACTTGAATCACAATTGATTTCTTTTGCCTTTTATGTTGCCTATACGGTAGGATCTATCCTCTATTTCGCTATTTCAGCCGCATTGAAAAAAGATGTCTTGAATAAAATAGGTTACCGAAATGGATTGTCCTTGGGATTAATCATTTCAGCAGTTGGAACATTATTGTTCATTCCAGCTTCCAATAATTCTTCGTTTATCATGTTAATCTCTGGATTATTCATTGTTGGATTGGGGTTTGCCTTGCAGCAGATTGCCGCAAATCCCTTAGCCATTCAAATGGGAGATCCTTCTAAAGGAAACATTCGCTTGAGTATGGCAGGAGGAATCAACAATGTTGGAACAACGATTGGACCTGTAATTGTGTCGTTTGCTATTTTTGGAGGCCTTTCAAATGGAGATACCACATTAGACTTGAAGGCCGTTCAAACACCCTACTTATTCTTAGGATTGGCTTTCGTAATTGCAGCCATATTCTTTAAATTCTCCTCTGTTCCAGACCGCATTGAAGGGTCTTCATCGGAAGGCGCGGGAAAAATCATGGAAACCATCAATCACCCTCAAGTAATATTGGGGATGTTGGCCATCTTCCTATACGTTGGAGTTGAAGTTGCAACCGCAAGCAATTTACCTGAATTCATGAAACAAAAATTAGGAACTTCTGAAAATGCTGTTGCTCCCTTTGTTTCCTTGTACTGGGCTAGTTTAATGATCGGACGATGGACCTCTGCAGCAGGTGTGTTTGATCTAAGCAAAGTCATGAAAACCTTGTTAGGAGTAGTGTTGCCTTTTGTTGCATTTGGAATTTTTGCCGGTGCCAATATCATTGGTGGACAAGACATTCATGAGCTTTACCCATATCTAGGGATTGTCGTACTATTGATCATTGCTGACTATGCCAGCTCAGGAAATCCTGTGAAACAAATCATTATTTATTCCACCCTTGGTGCGATCGCTCTTTTAGTTGGAATTTTCAGTTCAGGTATGGTGAGCGTGTTTGCCTTTATCTCGGTTGGATTATTCTGCAGTACACTTTGGCCTTGTATTTTTACATTATCCATTGCAGGAATGGGAGAAAATACAAATACTGCATCGAGCCTATTGATTATGATGATCATGGGTGGCGGTTTCATATCTGTACTCCAAGGGGCACTAGCAGATGAACAGGTGTTGGGAATTCAATATTCTTATCTGCTTGGAGTGGTTTGTTTTGTTTACCTTGCTTTCTTTGCTTGGAGCGTCAATCGCATATTACAAAAAAGAGGTGTAGACATCTTCTCCACTGAAAAAGTTTCTGGTCATTAAAATTTGTTGCTGTGAGCATGTATCGCATTGATTTTAATGATTTTTTTACCTCGGCATTTTCCGTGGATTGTATTCTCTTTGGGTATTCAGAAGGCGAGATAAAAGCCCTATTGATCAAAAGAGCCATGCAGCCATTCGAAAATCTTTGGGCCATTCCTGGAGATTTGATTTATCCAGACGAGGATTTAGAACAAGCAGCCGAACGTGTTTTATTTGAGTTAACAGGACTGAATAACATCGCGATGCATCAGTCACAGACCTTTGGAAAACCCAATAGACACCCGCAGGGACGCGTCATCACCATCTCCTACTTTGCCTTATTGCGCATTGAAGATTTTGAGGTGAAAGCATCCTCTTGGGCTGGAGATGTGCAGTGGGTTTCACTCAAAAACATGCCTGATTTGGCCTTCGATCACAATCACATCCTTGCGAGCACCTATGAAATGCTCAAACTAAAGCTACAAAACGAACCCATTTGTTTCGATTTACTTCCAGAACGATTTACACTGAATGAATTTCAGCAATTGTATGAATTTGCTTTTGAACAAGCCTTCGATAAAGCT
>Ga0208592_1000412_pt1 | contig 12083 bp, 9 predicted proteins | sample LakMenE18May10ns_FD_150712 | JGI IMG/M metagenome (GOLD analysis project Ga0208592, IMG submission 150712) | Freshwater microbial communities from Lake Mendota, WI - 18MAY2010 deep hole epilimnion ns (SPAdes) | ecosystem: Environmental > Aquatic > Freshwater > Lentic | place: Lake Mendota...
CGCTTGGTTCTTCGCACAGCGTGTTCGGCGCGTGTTCCCACGCCCACCAATCGTTGTTCCAGTTGCCACCCTCGACCTGATGTGCTGCGGTTGCGGTGCCCCAACGGAATCCCTGTGGAAAGTTCATAGCCATGCGCGGACCCTACCGGCACTGCCCGCACTGATGCGGGAAGAACGCCCACAAAAGTCCGCTCAATGTGGGAGATTAAGGGGGTGACTCAGGCCGCAGTAGACGCACTCCTCACCCTTCTTGATCTCGAACCCATCGAAGTCAACATGTTCCGTGGCATCAGTCCCCCGTCGGAACAACAGCGAGTCTTCGGTGGACAGGTTGCCGGTCAGGCGCTCATCGCTGCGGCGCGCACAGTAGAACCAGAGACGCGGGTGCATTCGCTGCATGCCTACTTCCTTCGTCCTGGTGATTCTCGGGTTCCAATCCTCTATGAGGTTCAGCGGATCCGCGACGGCCTCTCATTCACCACTCGCCGCGTCACTGCCATTCAGCACGGGCGAGCCATCTTCAGTCTTTCGGCTTCCTTCCAAGTCCCCGAAGACGGCTTCGATCACTCCGCGACGATGCCCGAGGTTCCCGCTCCCGAGACGCTCCCCACTGTTCAAGAGCGATGGGCGGAATTCGCAGCCGAATACGATGATCATCGGTTCGAGATGGATCTGCCCTTCGACCTTCGTAACTGCGACTGGTCACCTGAAGACCGCCATCGCGAGTTGCCCCCCTACCAGCGCGTCTGGATGAAGGCCACCGGCAAGCTGCCCGACGACCCCGTGCTCCACGCCTGTGCACTCACCTACGCGTCCGACATGACACTTCTCGACACTGCCCTACTGCCGCACGCGCTTGGACCCATCGACAACGTCTTCATGGCCAGCCTCGATCACGCGATGTGGTTTCACCGTCCGTTCCGGGCCGATGAATGGTTGCTCTACGCGCAGGAAACACCCAGCGCCGCGAGCGGACGCGCCTTTGCTACTGGCTCAGTGTTCACGAGCGACGGTCAGCTCGCCGTCACAGTTGTGCAGGAAGGCCTCATCCGCCCTCCGCGTTAAGAGCGCTTATGCCCAGGCAGGTAGCAGGCGGCTAAACGATTCCGCCGCAAGGATCGCAAAGACCACCAGTGGTGGAACCGTCAAGAGGTACGCAACTCGAGGCGACGAACGGCGATAGAGAAGCACTGTCCCAGCGATGGTGGCCGCGAGGAAGATGACCGACAACAGAACGATCGGCCAGGCCGTTGTATCGCCTGTGTTTCCCGTTTGGTCGGCCATGCGCCCGTTTTGCGGTGTAGGTGCAAATGGCTTGCCAATCATCACTGCAACAACAACTTCGGCTTCAGCCGAGTTCCATGGAAACGCACTCGCTGAAGTCACGAGCGTAAGTCGATCATCGGTTGATGTTCCGTAGAGGCTGTTAAGCGGCAGCTTTCCGCCATTCAACGAGGACTCCACCGGAGCGACCGTTGTTGTCGTTGATTCACCCGTGGCTTCGGCGACTGCAGCATCGACTGAAACTTCCGCCGCAGGCGGAACCGTCTCCGTCGGAGCAGTACCCTCGACAGCAGGGACCGTTGTCGTTGTGGTGCTCGTTGTTGTCGTCGTCGGCGCTGCAACTGCCGGCGCCGTTATTGGATTCGCATCCGGTGTGAGTTCAGAACCACCAACATCAGTGACTTGATAAAGACTCTGACCCTGCGTTGTCGTCACAATGATTTCGTCGCCAATAGTCATTGACGAAAGATCACCGAACGTTCCGCCGAACATTGTGCGGCGGCCAACGATGACCGAATTGCCTGGCTGACCGGGTGCAGCCGTTCCCGGAACGTGGCCGGGACCGACACGAGTCGTTGCTGAATCGACGCCTTCGACGACAACGGTCTGGAGTCCGAGCGAGCCGATTTCGAGAACACTGACGGGGCTCCCGAACGCTGGGGCCACAGTCGGGACTTCGACTCCCTGCAAGCCAGTTGCTTGATTCGCTGCCTTATCGATTGACGTGCGGTAGCTATCGAGAAGCATTCCCTGATCACGTTCTTGGAATAGCGGCTCTATTACATAGAGCACGAGTCCGAAAATCACAACTGCGATCACGCACCAAAGCGCGACGAGTGGACCAGTGGAGATTTGTTGAACTGGCGCGTCGGTCTCTTCGACTTCAGCCTCAATCAGCTCGTCAGGTTCGACCGAGTCAGCTGAGGGTGCGGCTTTCTTTGATTCCATGCGATTCAGTACCGAGGTCACGATCTACGTCCGCCCCGCCCGAAACGGCTGAGCGACAAACGACCCGAGGTTGCCATCGCAGAAACGGTGAGCAAGCCCAGCACGGCGGCCAAACCGACGAGCGCCAGCACGTTGGTTCCTACCGAACGGCGCACGAAGTCAGGCATATCCGCCTGCACTGAGGCCAACTGCGCGTCGACCGCGACTGTGGAACCAGCAGGCGCGACTCTGGCTACCGAGGATCCGAATCGACTCGTCAGAGCTGAAGGCGGCAACACTGGTGTGACTCCTCCGCTGGTTGCGGGATCACCCGGGCCATCGGGAATCGGAACACACGTATTCGCAACAGTTCCCACTAGAGCAATCTGCGTCTGTGCCGTCTGCGCCATTGAGGGAGTAATCGCTTCCATGCCGTCAGGGAGATTCTGTTGACCAGTTTGAGTGACGTAGGTCAGCCAATCTGTCAAAAGCTCTTGTGAGGTTGGTCGCGGATTGCACCGATCATCGACGAGTGGCTTCAGCGGTGCGACGGCGTATTCAACAAACGTGAGCGGATACGGCTCGACGTTTTGCACCGCTGTAGCCGAATAGTTGGGAATGAGGCGGCCATCAGATGCAGTGGTCATAGCGGACACTGCAGCGAGCATTGACGCCTGAGTTGGCTCGACAAATGCCCCCGCCGCATTCTCAATTTGCACCACAGTCATTCCGAGGCTGCGAGCAGTTGCGAGATCGGTGACAGCCCAGATCCCGCCGTAATCACCATTACCCTGCGCCTTGATTGTCTTGTCAAGAATTGACGTGCCCGTGAAGAGATTGATTACGCCCTGGAATGACGGATCGGCCAATGCAAACGAAGTCACTGCAGTTCGGTCTCGCCCTGCGTCGATCCCGAACGTACCCGTATTTGGCACTTTCCAGATATTGGGGCGCAAGGAGTCAAGAATCCCCGTCGAGTACCAGGTCGTGCTCTCCTTATCGGGTGCAGCTCCGAGTCGGATAGAAGATGACGTCGAGAACATGCCCGTCCCCTGAAGCTGGGGGTTGCGCGCGTAAATCGCAGAGAGATAACTGTTGATCTGATCAGGGCCACCAGACAACAACGCAGCAACTTCATCAAGCGTCAACTTGACGTTTGAGTATGGGAGTTTGTCACCGTTCGCACCCTGATAGCCGTTGCCAACCGCAAGGACTGTTGCGTTCAACGCAACGGGAACCAGAGCTGATTCGCGCGGGGTTAACGGATCCGATGAATCACCCCGACCAAGTCCTGGCGCACTGTCATAAACGACGCTGCTGTAGACAAAGTCCACATCGCTTCGGGAGTACATCTCGAGTGCACTACCTTCGCCGGCAAAACTTGCACTACTCAAGGCGCCAGCCTGCGCGCCAGGAGCCTTGCATTGTGCGAGCGTGAGATCGACCCACAAGCGTGTGTTCCGCTCGGAACTTGCACTCGAAATGAGCCCCGCAGCTGGTCCGCCACAACCCGCGATGGGGTCATCGATCCGGTAGGTGAGCCGTTGGATGTACGGGACCCACCGAAGAATTCCATCGCTACCAATACCGCGGACTTGGACAACAAGGTCACAAGGGTTTTGCGCATCGCAAGTGAGGGACTTCGCCGCACCGTTGGTGTCATTCCATGCAACCGTTCCAACACCGGCAGCGATCGTGAACGTGTCGCCGCCCGGTCGCACTGCATTGGTGAAGGTGTTCGATGCTTGCGCCGAGAGATCTCCCGAAGTCGAGATCGGTACTGACGGACAGTTTGCTCCACCGATACGAAAGTCGTCATTGGGAACGAAGAACGTACTGGTGCCGTAGTTCACTCCTGATCTACACACCTGCGCTTTCGCACTTGATATTGGATGTGCGCTGTCAGTCTGAAGGTTGATTCGAATGCGCGTTCCATCACTGATGTCGTCGAACGGGGTCACCGACACCGTCCACGGCGTTGAGATGTTCGATGCCTCAGCCCGCTTTGATCCCATTGGAAGAACAGACAGGACAACAAGGACAACGACAGAAATCGAAATCAGGAATACGAAGCTCCCGGCGACGAATCGCCGGGAGCTTCCACCTGCGGAACAGGGAGTGTCCGTCAAGCGAAATACCCCGTGAGGTCAGCGACCAAATTGACCGCTCCGGCGTTGTTGAAGAGGCTCACCTTGCCATTGCTACCGATTCCCACCTGCACAAGGTTCGGAATGATGTCGCCAGGCACGAAGTTGAGATTTGAGGCAAGCGGTCGAGTCACACCGGTCGGCCACACCGTGAGGAAACTTCCACCCGTGGGAAGCACGGCAGTGGTGTTCATCACGATGGCGGAAGCCGTGTTCGGTATTCCGTTTGCACCTCGGATCGTCAGATCGATAGAGGCACCTTGACCAACTGCTGCGCTGAAGCCACCGGTTCCATTACGCGTATCGAGTGCACGAATGGGCGTAATGGGGAAGAACTGCTTGGCAGTGTTATCCGGCGAGTAATAGCCCACAATGTCGGCAACAAGGTCAATGGTTCCGTTCGCATTGAAAAGATTGACTTTTCCGGCAGAACCGATGCCAACAATGACTGAGTTGGGAATGATGTCACCAGGCACGAAGTTGAGATTCGAGGCAAGCGGTCGAGTCACACCGTTCGGGTAGACCGTGACATATCCAGCCGCATTTGGGCTAACCGCAGTGACATTGAGGACCACGCCCGTTGCATTTGCTGGTACACCGTTTGCATTTGCAATGGTGAGCGAAATCTCTCCACCTTGACCAACTCGAGCTGCAGTTCCACTCGGCGTGTTGGTGGTGCGGGTATCGAGCGCACGAACCGGCGTGAGCGGAGTGAAGTAATCACCGGCCACTGGCGAGTAGTAACCAACCACATCGGCAATGAGGTCATTCGTTCCACCTTGGTGGTACAGGCTGACCTGACCGTTTGAACCGATCCCGACAGTCACAAGGTTGGGAACCACATCGCCAGGCGCGAAATTCAGGTTCGAAGAAAGAGGTTGTGTCACTCCACGTGGCCAGACGGTGACGAATCCTGCGCCCGTCGGAGCAACAGCAGTCACGTTCATCACGACGGCGGTCGCATCGACCGGAATCCCATTTGCGCCGGTGATTTGAAGGTTGAGTGTGCCTGCTTCAGGAACACGGCCGGCGACGCCGCTTGGGGTGTTCGTTGTACGAGTGTCGAGGATGCGAACAGGAGTAACAGGAGTAAAACGTGCCCCCATGCCGTCCCAACCGAGAGGGAAGGACTGGAACACTGTTCCGCCCCGGACCTGGAGAAGAAGGGTGAGCTTGCAAGCGTTTGTTTCATCGCACTGCACCGTGGACGTTCCACCTGACTGAAGGTTGAACGACCCACTTGAGCCCTTTCCGACCTTGAATACAAGAGTCGCGGTACTGAACGGATCAACCGCAGTTACCGTCTTGTACGCATCGGCACCAGCCGAACCAAGAGCGGTGGGAGTGCACTTGCCCGAGACAGTTGGCGAGAAGTCGGCGGTGTAATCAATCGAACCTGCTGCAGACGAACACTGACGAGCTTCAACGCCGTAGATCGGACTCGAACCTGCGGTCACCGTCACGGTGATGGCTTGGCCGTCAACCAGGCCCACAGTGGAGGAGGCCGTGACGTTCACCGGAACCGACGCAGTTTCTGCACCGGCTGGGCTGAGAGTCACGATCGAGAACAGATAGGCCACAAGAGCGAAAAGGACGCCCAGGGTGCGAAGGGAGCGGAGCTTTGACATCGGTGTACGACCTCTTCGTTGTTGAGGGAGCAGGAGTCATCTACGTACAAATGAAGAATGAACTGTGGAGGTGAGCAAGGTGTTGAGCAGCGGGAAACCGTTGGACAACGTCAGGTGAACTCTTTGGAGGCGAACTCACCGAAAGGCGAGCGGAACTCCCTGAAATCCGAAACCATTGGGGTACTGAAGCTTGAGAACCAGTTGGCAGGGGTGGGTTGAGTCGCAAGTGATGGTCGTTTGCGTGCCGTCCTGCAAGGTGAAGGTTTGTGAGCCGGTGCCAACCGTGAAGTTCACGGCTACCGGGCCGTACGGAGGCTGATTCGCCACTTCGATGAACGAATCAGTGCCCTGGGCGAAAGGCTTGGGAATACAAAGCCCTGCTCGAGTGGGGAACATCTGGCCATCAAACGCGATCGCCACATCTCCCCGACACAACCGAGCCTCAACACCGAAGGCTTGAGAACCGTTCGATGGACTCGCCTTTACCGACACCACATCCCCAGAGACCAAACCTTCAGTCGTTGAGACCGATACGGACATCGGCATGTTTGGTGTCGTGTACGGAACCTCGGGCTGAGCCGCCTCTACCGCCGTCGTCGGACTCGACTCCTTGTTCTCATTGGAATCGTCTCCCGCCGCAACCTCACTTGCTGCTACTTCTACATCTCGTGATGACGATGACGATGACGATGACGATGTACTGCGTGTCGAAACCACTGCAAGGGTGACAACCACAACGGCGACGGCAAGCAACCCACCGAGGAAGGGAAGACGACGATTCATGAGAACGGAGCGGTAACCGACCGTTCGTTGGGGCAGGCACTACAGCGCCGGCCCCAACGAAACTTGGTCAAATTCCGATTTTCCGGCAGTTGGAGCCAGCCAGGTTGTAGTTCGACGATGCCGCGACCGTTCCGGACACACTCGTTGTTGGCAGCGGAGCGAAGCCATAGCTGGCGATGATTGCTGCTCGCTGACCGTTACAAAGCGCACTCTTTGTTGTGCTGCCGTTCACGTTGTCGAACCCGACCGCCAAAAGTGCTTCGTTGTAGTTCGGTGATCGAGTATCGAGCACGTTGTAGACAAAGCGCACCCCAATGAACGCTGGGACAGTGTTCACGCGGGTCGAGCTCGCTTCGGTAATTGGATAGCCACCTGATGCACCAGGCTGAACAACTGACAAGCCCGCATCGTTGAGCTGCCACTTACGGTCAGTGATGTTGTAGGCCGCAGGGTTGGCATTCATCGACTGGGTCGTGGTGAGACCGTTTGCATCGACATTGGTGAGAATGCCACCAAGACGTGCCGGCGCACCACCGCTCGGAAGCACTCGCTTGTCGATGGTTGGGTTGGCTGAGTTGTTGGCCTGGTAGACCCACTGGCCAGCCGAGTAGGGGAAGATCGCCGACTGCCAATGAGCAGGATTGATCACACTTGCATTGTTTTCTTCAAGCGGTCTACTTGAGACATCCACGCTGATCGGGGCTGGGCAACTTGCCGACGGAGTTCCGAAGTTAAAGCTCGAGGAACCGAGAACATCGGAGAGGAAGAATTGATAGGTGCCCGAGCCAGATTGTGGGAGGTAGCGCTGGATGGGACCCGCTGAACCGCCGGGGACCTGCGACCAGTCGGTGTAGGTGCAGTTGTAGATCTTGACGAGATCAGCCTTGGAAAGCGCCGCCGGAGCCGAGAGACTGCCAGTTGCCCACGAAACTGCGTCAAGGGCAAAGGCGTAGTACTCACCCGTGCCGACAGCCGGCGACGAGGAGCTGAAAGACGACGAACGAGCAATGTCCAAACAACCCTTCACCGGTCGCAACGGCGTGCCGTAGGAGTTGTTGTCGGTAATCAGTGTTTGCAACATCGAACGACCGTTGCCTGAACCTGCGGGAACCGTGCGATCGGGGGCGACTGGCGTCACACCATTTGGCTGCCAGTTCATCGTTGGGCAGTTGAGATCGCCCGGAACCTGAGTAGCGGTGGTGGGGAACGACGGGAGGTTCACCCATGTTTCGCCAGCGCTTGCATTCGCCTGAGCCATGATCGCATCCATGACCTTTTCGGTCGTATCAGAACCACCGGCGGCGAGAACAACACCAGCGGTCTGCGGAGTGACCGTTGCCGATGCGCCGGTAGTTGTTGAGATAAGACTCGCAGCGAGAGTTGCGAGTGCTCCACCTACGAGAAGGCTTCGTTTGAACAAGGGACTCTTCACAGTTTTCGGGTCCTTTCGTGGAAACGGAGTCGCTTTTGAGACGACTTTCCGCGTTGGGCATCCAGCCCACGATGTGATTATTGACATGCAGAAGTGAACGGTTCCCTTGCGGCGACCAAACTTCCGGTGAAGTTCGCGTCAACCTTGGGAAACATGAATCAGACAAAACTCGTGACTACACACCGGACTTTTTGCGAGATCGGAATATGCCGAAGCCGAGTGGGATCACCATCACAAAGAGCAGCAACACCAACGCCAGAGAGTTCGAGGTTGGAATCGATGGTCCGGAGTAAGCAACTGGCGTCGCTTTACGCCAGTCGGTGCTTCCGCCGCCAGCAGACTTCGTTGCGCCTGCGACGCCCGCAGCGCCTGCGCCGGTTGCGTCTGTTGTTGTCGCGCCAATGCCACCGGCAACATCACCGATTGACGTGATCCCTGCCAACGGATCCGGCGGGCTTCCACCACCTTCACCAACCGACCCAGAGAATCGCGGATTCGCGCAATTCGCAGCACTCAATTGTTCGGCGGGTTGACCGGTGAGGCGAGAAATTGAATTCGCAACCTCTTGCGAAAGGTTGGGGGGTAACGGCGAATAGCCAATCTTCGCCATATTCACTTGACCATCACACGCGATGTAACGAAGCCACAACGCAAGCGTTTCGGTCACGCCGGGATTTGAATAGGGACCTTTACAGGTAGGTCGATCAGGCGATGGAACGCACTGGGTCACGATGTAGCTATAAGCCGAAATCGGATAGGCCTTTGGATTTCCCGAGTTGTAGACGCCCGAAAGTTCCTGACTCAGATCTGGTCGCAGCCTTGCGTCCTCAAGTGCAGCCGAAATGTTTTCCGCGTACGGCAGAATCCACTCCCCCGCAGCGTTTTCAATCCATGCCGACGGAGCGTTGTACACCTTGGAGTACCCAAATTCGTCGTACCCGACACTCCAAAGACCTTGTCCACTGGCAATGAACTGTGCGATCTGATCCGAACCTTGGAACGCCTGCGACTTCGGCACAAAACCAGGCGAGCTGTCGAGCTGAATGATTCGCACACTCGTGGGGAAACGATTGCGAGCGGCCCAAGGGCCAAAAAGGTCTGGGGCGACGTTGGCAACAAAGTCGTAGAACAGACCAGTCGTTCCCGATTGTCCGCCGCGGTACACGATTGTGATCGGCTGGTCAGGGAGCACCAAGCCGCGGTTATCGGCCGAAATTGCAGGGTCATTCCATCGGGTGATGTCACCCATGAACATGCGCGCAACGGTTCGCCGAGACAAGTGCAGGTAGTCAATTTTTCGGCCCGCTGTGTCTTGCACGTTGTACATCACCGCAACAGCACCCGCGACGCTGGGTACGTACTGATAGCCGCGACTGTCGCCAGAACCAGGTGACGACAACGCCGAGAATTCCGCTTCGGTGCCGGCGAAATCGGCAAGAGATTGTCCGTAAGAGGTCAATCCTTGCGGTGAACCTGTCGGTAGGTAATTCACCTGCAAGCCAGTGGTCTGCGCATCTGCAACCCATTGCTGCATGGCAAGGGCGACATACGACGAGCCTTGGCCATTCACACGCGCCGGAGCCGCAGCACCGATGTCGGCTGACATCACGAGTGCCAAGAAGGCAAGCGCAATTGCCGCAGCAACTTGGCGGAATCGTCGATACGAACGTTGCACCGTGAACATCAGCCAAACCGCCCTTGGACGTAGTCGAGTGTTCGAGGATCTGTGGGTGTTGAGAACATGACATCGGTGGGGCCTTGTTCGACAACAATCCCCGGCTGATTCTCAGCGGCCAAAAAGAAGGCGCAAAGATCGGAGACTCGCTGGGCCTGCTGCATGTTGTGCGTCACGATCACAACAGTGACTTCGCCACGGAGTTCATCGATTGTTTCTTCGACGCGACGCGTGGAGGTCGGATCAAGAGCCGAGCATGGTTCATCCATCAGCAGCACATTGGGGTGCACTGCGAGTGAACGCGCGATACACAGACGCTGCTGCTGACCACCGGAGAGCGCACCACCTGGGCTATCAAGCCGGTCACGAACTTCCTTCCAGAGACCAGCGCGCAGAAGCGACTGCTCAACAAGGGTGTCCTTGTCGTCGCATTTCAAACGAGCAAGTTTGAGAGCGGCAAGTACGTTCTCTCGGATCGTCATCGCTGGGAACGGATTTGGTTTCTGAAAGACCATGCCGATGCGCATTCGCACCTGCTGAGCTCGCGTTCCAGTCGCATAGATGTCGTCACCGTCAAGGAGAATCTCGCCGTCGAGGGCTGCTCCAGGGATGAGTTCGTGCATCCGGTTCAGAAGACGAAGAAAGGTGGACTTACCGCAACCCGAGGGCCCGATGAGCGCAGTGACCTTGCCCTTAGGCATGACGAGATCAACGCCTTCAAGAACAAGACGATCACCGAACCACGCACACGCGTCTTTCGCTTCAAGAGTTGCGGGACCAGCTGGTGGCCCACCAATGATCTCAACCTTTTTCGCGAAAACATTCGCGGCTTCGTTGCGATCTTCTTCAGTGAGATTCTCTTCGAGGTCGCTTTCAACCTCAAGATCGACGTCAGTCATTGTCTCCACCCTTCAGTGGTTGTTTCTTTGCTGGCGCGGCAACTGCGTTTTGGGGTTTTGTCGCACGGCTCTTTCGTTTCGTTCGATCGCGACCGATGAACCGTGCAACCGCGAACAGCGCCAACACGATGAGCATGAGAACGAGCGCACCCGCAAAACCACGCTGCACAGCAGCGATATCTGGCTTGCGAATATTGCGGTAAACGAACAGCGGAAGACTTTCTTGCGATCCTGCAAACGGGTTGCTGTTCATGAGGTCATAGCCAAATGACGTGAACAAAAGCGGCGCAGTTTCGCCCACGGCACGGGCAATTCCGAGCACAACCGCCGTTGTCATACCTGTCCTTGCGGTCGGAAACACCACTGACCACACCGTGCGAGCTCGAGATGCCCCGAGAGCCAGGCTCGCCTCACGAAGACCATCGGGAACAAGTCGCAATACCACTTCAACGGTTCGCGTGATCGTCGGAAGCATGGTGATGGCGAGCGCCAAACTCGCCATGAATCCGTTGTAGCCAAAGAGAGGATTACCGGATTTCGCAAACGGAAGAATCAGCGTTGCGAAAATGAAGAGACCTGCAACGATTGATGGCAGACCGCTCATTGCATCGACGAAGATCCGAACCGGACGACGCCACTTGCTTCGGCTTTCATTCAGGAAGACGGCAGCGGCAAGTGCAAGCGGCAATGACCACAACAGCGCAAGGCCAACCTGTTCGATCGTGCCGATGATGGCGTGGAAACCTCCACCTGAGGTCGCCGGCATAACTGGGGTGATTCCCTGTTGATCTTGAAAGAAGAAGTTCGGGCGAAGGGCCTTCAAACCTTCAACGAGGATGTACCCGATCAAAAGCACAAGCGGAATAAAGACAATCGCCGCAGCGGTAACCACGACAACCGTCATCACACGGTCAGTTGCAACCAGGCGCCCGACTCGATCCGTCGTCACAATTGCAAAGATCAAAAGGAAAGTGGCGTAGGAACCAAGGAGGAAGCCAAACGCACTCGCACCGGCGGTAAACCGATAGAAGATCAGCCAGTTCAAACACAGTGCACTGATCATCGAGCCAACAAGAATCCACACATCGAAGGTTGTGAATTCGCGAGGGCGACGCGCCGTGCGCTTCCGATTCCTCGGAACCCGTGGAGATGTAGTTGTAGTCGTAGGAGTCTCTGCAGCCGGCGTTGTTGTTGAAACGGTCGAGGTCATATCTCGACTCCTGCGCCAGAACGACTCTTTGACACAACAACCGAAGCGATCATGTTCGTGCCGAGGGTGATGATGAAGAGCACCAGACCCGCTGCCAA
>Ga0208592_1000415_pt1 | contig 12051 bp, 15 predicted proteins | sample LakMenE18May10ns_FD_150712 | JGI IMG/M metagenome (GOLD analysis project Ga0208592, IMG submission 150712) | Freshwater microbial communities from Lake Mendota, WI - 18MAY2010 deep hole epilimnion ns (SPAdes) | ecosystem: Environmental > Aquatic > Freshwater > Lentic | place: Lake Mendota...
GACCTGGCAACAGCTGTTTTGACCGCGCTGTTGCTCCAGCGTAAGTTGTGGGGGGTCAGGGTTCACAATGTCAGCACAACAGCCGATGCCATAAAGGTAGTCGAAGCCCTTGCAGTTGCAAACGAAGATACCGGCGGGCAGAGTTAAGCAATGACGCAGAAAATTCAAATCAAGGGCCTTCGAGTGTTTGGACACCACGGGGTTCTAGAACACGAACGGTCAGAGGGCCAATACTTTGTTATTGATGCCTCGATTTGGATCGATGACGAAAGAGCCGCTGCGACAGACGACATTTCAAACACAGCAAGCTATGCCGAGATTGCTCAGCTAATTGCTTCAAACGTTAACTCAAACCCGGTTAACTTACTCGAAACTCTTTCTCAGCGACTAGCCAACGAAGTACTTTTTGCCGCAAGCCCCTGGGCCAAGAAGGTGAAAATTACCGTTTCAAAACCTGATGCGCCAATTGAGCTCTACTTCGACACCATCTCCGTAACCGCCAAAGCAAAGAGGCAATCTTGATTGGCCGCTGGAAAATAGTTGTCTTAGCTCTTGGCTCAAACCTTGGAGACAGAAAACAGATTTTGGAATCAGCTGTTTTGCAGCTAGGTCTTGACAGAAAAATTCGAGTATTGGATCAATCCCCACTTGTTGAATCAGTAGCCGTAACTGAGGATGGACCAGATGACTCCAAGCCGCAGTATTTAAACGGTGTTTTAAAAATCGCAACGAAACACAGCCCTAGGGGTCTACTGAAGAAAATTGCGCTGATTGAAAAACTACATGGCCGAGAACGAACCAAACGCTGGGAGTCGCGGAAACTCGATATCGACATAGTCAGCTACGAAGACAAGATTTTTTCATCTAAGAACCTAACCCTGCCTCACCCAAGAGCCCACGAGCGAGATTTTGTCTTGGTGCCCTGGTTACAAATGGACCCGGACGCATACTTACCAGGAAGAGGTAAGGTTTCCGTCTTACTGGAACAATTGCCACAAAATCTCAGGTTAGAAACATGAAGTCAACCAAGATTTCTACTTTGGCGCTTGTAGCTTCACTAACGTCAGTAGTTTCATTTTTTGCAGTTCGGTTGCTGGTGGCAAATGGTAACCCTTTGCCAGTTTCCCCAGTGAATCTTCTAATTACACTCGTGGCAATTGCGCTTGTGGTCCTTGCCCTTTCGCTCCCAATTTGGAATTACAAAAACGCACTAAAAAAGAAACCGGCTCCCAAGAGAGTCGATCCTTTTTACGCGGTCCGGGTCCTACTTCTTTCAAAGGCGAGTTCTATTTCCGGGTCAATTTTTCTCGGCTGGCACATTGGTGCCGTGACTTCACAACTTATCTCTCCGGTAACTGCTGGCTCTGCACTTATACAAAACGGAGCTGGAGTTGTTGCAAGCTTGGTTCTAATCTCTTCATCGGTAGCCACCGAACATATATGCCGATTACCCGATGACTCCGATTCGTCTGATCAGGCAGTCAGCACATGAAACAGGGAAGACTTTCCATTGGCGTGATTGGCTCAACCGTCACCGGAATTGCAATCGCGCAGGCACTGCAGGAAGCCGGACATTTGGTTTTGGGTCTATCTAGCTACGAACCTAAATTGCAGGAAGAACTTGAAATTAAGTTTCCAACTGCCAAGAAAGTCACTGACTCGGAAAACTTGGCAACGTCGGATCTAGTTCTATTGGCCGTAAAACCAAATGAAATTGAAACTTTGGTCGAAGAACTTGCAGCGGCGAAGTATTGGCGTCAGGGTCAATTGGTAGTTCACCTTGCCCCAGAGTATGACTATGACGTCTTGGCGGCGGCCGCTTCCAATGGAGCGATTGGAATTGCAATTCACCCAGCTATGCACTTCACCGGAACAAGTCTGGATCTTAGAAGAATGAAGGAAAGCTACTTTGCCGTTAATGCCCCAGCGGTTGCTCTTCCCATCGCTCAAGCGCTGGTAATTGAAATGGGTGCTGAACCCATAGTTATCGAGAAAGCTCAACGAGCCAATTACGCAGAGGCTATAGAAGTTGCCGGTAATTTCTCCGCGTTGATTGTCAATCAATCAGTCGGGCTTTTAGAGCAAGCTGGAGTAGAGAACCCCTCTTTAGTACTTGCACCTGTGATTCAAAGTGCAGTAGATCAAGCACTATCCAAAGGTCATCGGGCACCAGACCCCGAGGATTTACTGGGTGATGCTTAGATGAGAATTGCTCGAACAGTTGCTGACCTAAAACTTGAGCTAGCCGAAGCTAGAAATTCAGGTAAGAAAATATCATTTGTTCCAACCATGGGAGCTATCCATCTAGGTCACCTTTCGCTAGTCGAAATTGCCAAGCTTCATTCCGATTTTGTGGTTGCCTCAATATTTGTCAACCCACTGCAATTTGATTCAGCCAAGGATCTGGAGAGTTATCCAAATCACGAAACAGAAGATATCAAGGCCCTTGAGTCATCGGGCACGGATGTATTGTTTATGCCTACAGTTGATGAAATCTACCCAAACAAGAAAGTAGAGCTCACTCAGTCAGCTGGACAAATTGGCACCTTGTTTGAAGGCAAGTCCCGACAGGGCCATTTCGATGGAATGCTTACGGTCGTATCAAGACTCTTTGATTTAGTACAACCACATGTTGCAGTATTTGGCGCCAAAGATGCTCAACAGCTATTTCTTGTCAGGCAGATGCTTGTCGAACAAATTGGGTCTGGAATCAGAGAACCGATTGAAATCATTGAAGCGCCAACTGTTAGAGAGCCAAGCGGACTAGCTCTTTCAAGTCGTAACGAAAGACTGAGTGCTCACGAGCTGGCTCAGGCGCTTGCACTCTCAAAGGCCATCGAGTTGGTTGGCTCAACTGACAAACCAGGCGCAGCAGTTGCTCATCGCCTCGCCAGCTCCGTGTTTAGCGAGACTCCGGAGGCTAAACTTGAATATCTAGCCTTTGTGAATCCAGAAACATTCGAACCAGTATCAGATGGATTCACAGGCCAGGCACTGATGATTGTTGCCGCCGAAGTTGGCGGCGTTCGATTAATCGACAATGGGTTAGTAACCCTATAGGAGCATGATGAGTGATCAACTCGAGAACGAGGCAGAAGACCTCCCCGAGCAGATTGCCATTCGCATGCAAAAGCGCGAAAAGCTTCAAGAGCTAAACGATGCTTATCCAGTTTCTGTTCCAACTACTCACACAATCGCTCAAGTTCGAAAAGACTTTCCGGATCTAGAAATCGATGTCGCAACTGGCAAGAAAGTTGCTGTTGCTGGCCGTGTTGTTTTTGCAAGAAACACCGGAAAGCTTTGCTTTGCCACTTTGCAGTCTGGCGACGGTGACAGAATCCAGGCAATGGTCAGCCTAGACAAAGTTGGCGAAGAAGCTCTCGAGAGCTATAAGGAATTAGTTGACTTGGGAGATCACCTATTTGTCGAAGGTGAAGTTATTACCTCCAAGCGAGGCGAGCTAAGTATTTTGGTGGACAACTGGAAGATGGCGGCCAAAACAATAAGACCACTACCAAATATGCACAACGAGCTTTCTGAGGAATTCAGGGTTCGCCATAGGTACATAGATTTGATTGTTCGTGACCGCGCTAGGGAAGTTGTGAAAATCAGATCCCAGGTTATGCAATCTCTTCGCAAGACTTTCTTAGTCGAAAGCTATCTAGAAGTAGAGACGCCAATGCTGCAAGTTATGCACGGTGGAGCATCAGCTAGACCATTCAAAACTCACATGAACGCCTTTGATGTTGAACTGTTTCTTCGAATCGCACCTGAACTATATCTAAAGCGCGCCGTAGTAGGCGGCCTTGAAAGAGTGTATGAAATTAACCGAAACTTTAGAAACGAAGGTGCAGACTCTACTCACTCGCCAGAGTTTGCAATGCTCGAAGCGTATGAGGCCTACGGTGACTATAACTCGATGGCTGATATCACCCAACGACTCATTCAAAATGCCGCCCAGGACGTTTTTGGCACACAGGTAGTAACTCTCGAGGATGGCGAGGTAAACGATCTTTCAGGATCATGGGATCGCATATCAATGTTTGATTCCCTATCCAAAGCTGCCGGTGTTGAGATAACCGCAGAAACTTCTATGGCCGATCTCAAAAAGCTTGCCGATAAAGCGTCAATAGAAATCGATCACCCACTTCACGGTAAGTATGTTGAAGAGCTTTGGGAGCACTTTGTGAAACCAGGGCTCGTAAAGCCAACATTTGTTATGGACTTCCCAATCGACACATCACCCTTGACTAGAAATCACCGGGACAAAGCGGGGGTAGTGGAGAAATGGGATTTGTATATTCGCGGCTATGAGCAGGCAACCGGTTACTCGGAGCTAGTTGACCCAGTCATTCAGCGCGAACGATTTGTGGCACAGATGGCTTTGGCCAAATCGGGAGATCCAGAAGCTATGAAGTTAGACGAAGAGTTCTTGACAGCTCTGGAATTTGGAATGCCACCATCTGGTGGCATGGGTATGGGAATTGACAGATTGCTAATGAGCCTCACTGGATTGGGAATTCGAGAGACAATCTTGTTCCCGTTGGTGAAATAGTTATGGAAAACGTTGAAACTCCAGAGCTAACCTCTTGGGAATGGGTAGCCGATTTTGCACTGTCCACCGTTCCGCCCATTCTCATGGGAATCATCTTCTACATAGTCATGCGCGCCATTTTTAGGGCTGATTCAACGGAGCGCAAGGTTTACGCCGAAATAGAAGCCGAAGAGCGCGCTAAGCGCAAAAACCCGCCTAACGCCTAGGGCGAACAAGCCCCCTATGGGCCTATCAAGCTGGTTAACATCGTTATCTAGGCCGATTTAGCGCCGTTTTGAGGAGCAGTAAATGTTTGAGAAGTTCACCGATAAAGCTAGACGCGTGGTTGTTTTGGCTCAGGAAGAAGCCAAGCTACTCAATCACAACTACATCGGAACCGAACACATACTTCTTGGATTGATTCACGAAGGTGAAGGTGTTGCGGCAAAGGCTCTCGAGTCGCTAGGAATCAACTTGGACGCCGTTCGCGACCAGGTCCAAGAAATTATTGGTCAAGGACAACAGGCTCCTTCGGGCCACATCCCATTCACCCCAAGGGCTAAGAAAGTTCTAGAACTCTCCTTGAGAGAAGCTCTTCAGCTGGGACACTCTTACATTGGCACCGAGCACTTACTTCTTGGATTGATCCGTGAAGGTGAAGGTGTTGCGGCTCAAGTGCTCACTCGACTAGGAGCAGACACCAATCGAGTTCGTCAGCAAGTAATCCAACTACTGTCTGGCTTCCAAGGCAAAGAAACTGTTCAAGTTGGTGGCGAGCAAGTTGCCCCACAAAAGGGTTCTCAGATTCTTGACCAGTACGGCAAGAACCTCACTCAAGCAGCAGCTGCTGGCAAGTTAGATCCCGTAATCGGAAGAGAGCGCGAGATTGAAAGAGTTATGCAGATCTTGTCTCGCAGATCCAAAAACAATCCAGTTCTAATCGGTGAACCTGGAGTTGGAAAAACTGCTGTTGTTGAAGGACTAGCACAAGCCATTATTCAGGGCAATGTTCCAGAAACTCTCAAGGACAAACAGCTTTACACGCTTGATCTTGGATCACTGATTGCTGGAAGCCGTTACCGTGGAGATTTTGAGGAACGCCTCAAAAAAGTAACCAAGGAAATACGTACCCGTGGCGACATCATTACTTTCATCGACGAGATCCACACTCTCGTTGGTGCTGGAGCAGCAGAAGGTGCAATTGATGCCGCTTCTATCTTGAAGCCGATGCTAGCCCGCGGTGAACTACAAACAATCGGCGCCACAACTTTGGATGAGTACCGCAAGCACTTTGAAAAAGATGCTGCTTTGGCTAGAAGATTCCAATCGGTTCAGGTTAACGAACCAACTCTTCCACACACCATAAACATCTTGAAGGGTTTAAGAGATCGGTACGAAGCCCACCACAAGGTTTCAATTACAGACGGTGCAATTGTTGCTGCAGCATCTCTTTCTGATCGTTACGTAACTGACCGGTTTCTTCCAGACAAGGCAATTGACTTGCTGGACGAAGCAGGTGCAAGGCTAAGGCTTTCGATTCTTTCTTCACCTCCGGAACTTCGTGAAATCGAAGAACGCATTGTTGGTGTGCGAGTAGAAAAAGAAAAAGCGATTGAGAACCAAGATTTTGAACTAGCTGCATCCAAACGCGATGAAGAAAAGAAACTAATCGCCGAACGAGTTCAGCTGGAGAAGCAATTCCGAAAAGGAAATGTTGCAGCCCAAGGGGTAGTGGACGAAGGTCTGATTGCAGAAGTTCTTGCCCAGGCAACTGGAATTCCAGTATTCAAACTCACCGAGGAAGAAAGCTCGAAGCTGATCTTCATGGAGGATGAACTACACAAGCGTGTAATTGGTCAGCAGGAAGCCATTGCTGCGTTGTCAAAGACCATCAGACGTCAGCGCGCTGGATTGAAAGATCCAAAGCGTCCTTCTGGGTCATTTATCTTTGCAGGCCCAACAGGAGTTGGAAAGACAGAATTAGCAAAAGCTTTGGCAGAGTTCCTATTCGATGACGAGAATGCACTTATCTCCCTAGACATGTCTGAGTATGGCGAGAAGCACACAGTATCTCGTTTGTTTGGTGCTCCTCCAGGATTTGTCGGCTTTGAAGAAGGTGGCCAGCTAACCGAGAAAGTTCGTCGTAAGCCATTCTCTGTTGTGTTGTTTGACGAGATTGAAAAAGCTCACCCGGACATCTTCAACTCACTGCTTCAGATTCTTGAAGAAGGTCGCCTAACTGATGGCCAGGGTCGAGTAATCGACTTCAAGAACACCGTAATCATCATGACCACCAACCTTGGTGCCAGAGACATCTCTCGTGGAGCTATGGGCTTCAGTCTTGAAGGATCCAGCGAGAATGACTATCAGCTGATGAAAGCAAAGGTTAACGAAGAGCTAAAGCGCAGCTTTAGACCAGAGTTCCTAAACCGAGTAGACGAAACAATTGTCTTCCCGCAGCTATCTCAGTCTGAGCTGCTGCAGATTGTAGAACTATTCATCACTCGTCTGGGTGTTCGCCTAGAAGAGCGGGACCTCACTCTCGAGTTAACTTCAAGAGCCAAAGAGCGCCTAATGGAGATCGGTTACGAGCCAGCTCTTGGAGCCAGACCTCTAAGACGAGCAGTTCAGCGAGAAATCGAAGACAAGATTAGCGAGCAGATTCTGCAAGGTGAGCTGAAGAACTCAAGCCACATTAAAGTCGATTTTGACAATGGTGAGTTTGTGTTCGAAAGCAAGTTGCGTGGGGCAGTTCCTCAGTCCGTGTAATCACTGGTTCTTGGTTGAAAACTAAGGAATCTTTCGCAACACGCTCAATGGCTTCTAAGCTTGGAAAAACCTGCCAGTAAATTAGGAATATGCCTAATTCAGGATCCGCAGCGATGTATCGAAGACGTCGCATAGCAGTTTTGATTATCTTTGCCCTACTTGTTGGCCTTGTTTGGCTTGGGGTGAGTTCAGTTGGATCATGGCTTGCCGGTCCTAGTTCTGGTCAGGCCTGCCCACCGGGAACCGTTACCGTATCTGCTCAAGTGGGAGACAGTGCCGGGAACGTTGTTACGAAATTTGCTGCCACGGAATTGCCTCACATGTGGTTTACCTTGACCAACAAAAATTCCGTTGACTGCACTTTCAACGCCGGTCCAAAGGTTCAGTATTTCAAAATCAAGAGCGGTGAAGAGCAAATCTGGACATCTATGCACTGCGACCGCACTGACCTAAAAGATGAGAAAATCCTCCTAAAAGCTGGAGCAACCGTTACCGGAACACCTTCAGCCTGGGAGAAAGTCTTTTCAACTCAGGAAGGTTGTGGCGTGGGACAAGATCCAGTGACAACTAAAGGTTCAAGCTACCGCTTATTCGCGGAAGTTAACGGAGAACTATCCGCCAACGAAGTTCAGTTCGTTCTCGATTAATTCGCTAGTCCCGCAGCCAAAGCTTTAGTGAGCTGGCTGAATCCTGAGTCAATTACCCTGGTGAACCCAAGACGCTTAGCCTCATTGGCTCTAACGGGTGCTTGATTCACTTTCCTGATCTCTCCAGCAAGACTGATTTCACCAAATGCCACTACGTCATGTGAGATGGGTTTGTCCTTGATGGCCGATGCTATCGCTAGCGCAATTGCCAAATCAGCTGCCGGTTCCGAAATTTTGACGCCTCCCACGGTGGAGACATAAACGTCCAACTCTGAAAGCTTGAGGCCAGCTCTTTTTTCCAGGACGGCAAGTAACATCGCTACCCTGGAGCCATCGACACCGTTTGTGACTCTTCTGGGTTGCGCGGTTGAGCTTTTTACAACGAGAGCTTGGACTTCAGCAATCAAGGCTCTTTTACCCTCCAAAGTGACAGTGACGCAGGTACCTGAAACTTGAGTTTCATTCCTGGATAAGAAAAGGCCACTTGGATCAGGTACTTCTAAGATTCCGTCTCCGGTCATCTCAAAACAGCCAACTTCGTCAGTTGGTCCGAAACGGTTCTTAAACGATCTAACAAATCGAAGACTAGTTTGCCTGTCTCCCTCGAAGTGGCACACAACATCCACCAGATGTTCGAGTGCCCGAGGTCCCGCAATTGATCCATCTTTGGTGACGTGACCTATCAAGATAATTGGAAGATTTGTCTCCTTGGCAACTCGAATCAGGTTTGCCGCTACTTCCCTAACTTGGGATGGCATTCCGGCCGCCCCATCAATTTCTCCAGCAATAATTGTTTGCACAGAGTCGACGATCAGTAGATCTGGCTGCAGATGTGCAATCTGACCAAGAACAGTCCCAAGATCGTTTTCGGAGGCCAAGTACAAGTTGTCAGAAAGCGCCCCGGTTCGATCAGCGCGTAACTTGATTTGGCCAGTGGATTCTTCTCCGCTGACATACAAAACTTTCTGACCAGATTTTGCGCTGTTAGCGGCAACTTCAAGCAGGAGTGTAGATTTACCAACTCCTGGTTCACCAGAGAGCAACACAACGGCCCCTGGCACGATACCGCCACCAAGCACTCGGTCAAACTCACCAACCCCAGTCGGTCTTGAGTGCACCTGATCGGTGGAAATCGACGTGATTGGCTTGGCCTCAAAGTTTTCACCAATTTGAGCAGGCTTTATGGAGCGAACCACACCGATGCCTCTGCCGGAGCCAAGTGCGGTTAGCTGAACAGAATCCCAGGTTTGACACTCTCCGCAGCGCCCAACCCACTTGGCCGTGCTCCAGCCGCACTCAACGCACGAATACTCAGCTTTGGTCTTTGCCATGATCCTCCAATAGCTTCCAAACTACCCTGACCCACCGATACAAATGTGGGCCTAGGCTTAAACCATGGAAAATCAGCAGATCGCAATTATTGGCACCGGTTCTATGGGAGAAGCCATCCTTAGCGGCTTGGTCAAAGCCGGAATCAAACCGGGAAATATTCGTGCAACCACGAAAACTTCGGATACCGCAGCATCGCTTTCCTCAAAGTATCAAGTGAGTACAACAAATTTGACCGATGAGAAATCTGCTAACGCCTTAGCTGTCGATGGCGCAGACATAGTGCTGCTGGCCGTGAAACCTAACCAAATTCTTGAAATCCTCAGTGAAATCTCTTCGAATCTCAAATCTGGATCGATGGTCATTTCCGTGGCGGCTGGAATCACAACCCAGGCCATGGAGACGGTAGTAGCAAATACTGTGGCCGTAGTTCGTGCGATGCCAAACACTCCATCGGTACTTGGATTGGGTCTAACAGGTATTTCTAGAGGTTCACAGGTATCGGATCAGCAGCTCAGCCAAGCCTCAAAGCTGTTTGAGACTGTTGGAAAGGTGCTTGTCGTGCCAGAGGACAAAATCGATGCTTTAAGCACAATCTCCGGATCCGGACCGGCGTACGTTTTCTACTTCGCCGAGAAACTAATCACTGCAGCCAAGAACCTTGGCTTTACCCAACAAGAAGCCGAGCTGATGGTGAAAGAAACCTTTTTAGGTTCGGCAACGCTACTTGCCAACTCGAACTTGAGCGCCCAAGAACTTCGCTCTCAAGTGAGCTCTCCTAATGGAACAACAATGCAGGCCACTGCAGTTTTTGATCAAGCGAATCTAGAAAAGATTTTTAGCGAGGCAACCCAGGCTGCCTTGGCTAGGGCTATTGAGTTAGGTAGAATTTAGCCATGACCGACATATTCAGCGCCCTAGCAAACCCAAATGCCAGATTGGTTCTTGAGACCCTAGCTAAGAAGCCTGGTTCGACGGCTAAAAAACTAGCCGAGGCAACAAAGCTCACAACCATCCAGATCTCCAACTTGCTGGTACTTGTTTCTGAGGCCAAGTTAGCTCGTTCCACAGGTTCAGGTGCCAGCAAAAAGTATTCCTTGAACGCCAAAGGATTCTCACCGTATCTAACTTGGCTAGCTAAAGTTGCCGAGTCACAAGCGGTTTCTTTAGTTGAGGCTCAGGTAGCGCAACTCGGAGGAAAAGTCGGCAGTGCTGTTTCTACGGGAACTTCTTGGGTTTCTGACAAGGTTAACATAAGCGTCGATGTCGATGCTAAAAAGCTAGGCAAGCAGCTAGGTAAGTTACTTGCCGAAGTAAAAGCTGAAGCTTCTCAAGAAGTAAAAGAAGTGCGTAGAGATGCTAAGAAAATAGTCAAAAGCGTAAAAGAGAGAATTAACTCTTAGCTTTAATTTCCTTTATTAGGTTTTCAACCAAAGACTTGATCTCATCCCTAATTAGTCGAACTTTTTCAATTGGCTGATTCTTTGGATCATCCAGTGGCCAATCAAGGTAAGTCTTTCCAGGAAAGAACGGGCAGGCATCTCCGCAACCCATCGTGATCACGTAATCACTTGCTAGCACCTTTTCATCCGAGAGTTTTTCTGGGGTGGCGGTTGAAAGATCAATACCTTCTTCGAGCATTACAGCCATCGCCATCGGATTTATCTCAGAACCCGGATCAGTTCCTGCGGAGATCACTTTTACCTCGGAACCTGCCAAGTGCTTGAGGTATCCTGCGGCCATTTGAGACCTACCTGCGTTATGAACACAGACAAACAACACAGTTGCTTTAGTTTCCATGATTTATCTTTCTTTCTTAACGCGGATCAATACTTCGTTATGCCTTAGAAATCCTGGCTTCCAAGGTGGATCGAACCTAGACCAGTAAAGGTTTCCTTGGGCTACCAGTCCAGCTTTGGCAACTTCTTCCAGCAGCTTCACGCCTTCTTTTTCGAATTTTTCTTTATTCCAAGAGCCACCAAATTTCCTGGCGGCTGCCAAGTGAGCAGGCACCGCAATAGCTGAAACCGTCGAGTCTGTGGGTGCGGGGGTGGAAGATTGATCCATTCCCGTAGGCATGACAAATCGCACCTTATGCCTGCTGCTTGTTACTGATTCCTGAATAACGGGAGCGGTCATTGCAATGGCCTGCCTGGCCTTGTTGTTACCACTTATGAAGTTCACCAGAGGTCTAAATCCCATGCTTCCCGCGTTGATGAAATCGCCGGATACCTCGGTTTCTATTTGCATGCCTGCTGGGTAGTCGCGAAGCTCAAATTCGCCATGTCTTTTAAGCAGGCGGTATGGTTGGTTCTGTGTCATAGAAGCCAGTCTAGTAAGGACACTTTTCCGATGTTAAACTAGACCTGAACAGGGAGAAAACATTGAGTCATTCAACCAGTGACAGTGAAATGAGAAAGCACGCAACAAAGCTTCTCAAGAAACGTGAAGACTTTAAGCAGTACATGTGGGTCTACTTAATCGTGACCGCAATAACCTCTGGTGTTTGGTTCTTCACAACCCCAGACGGCGACTACTGGCCAATATGGGTCATTTTTGGCATGGGAATCGGTGCAGTATTTACAGCGCTTGACGCCTATGGAAAGCTTTCCAACAAGCCCATAACTGAGGCTGACATCGATGCCGAAGTTGAGCGCCTCAAGCGCAACAGCTAAGCTAGCTAAGTTGCCCAATTGGGCTAGAAAATATATGAGGTTTCTGTGGGTTCAGTAATAAAAAAGCGTCGCAAGCGTATGTCGAAGAAGAAGCACC
>Ga0208592_1000417_pt1 | contig 12021 bp, 9 predicted proteins | sample LakMenE18May10ns_FD_150712 | JGI IMG/M metagenome (GOLD analysis project Ga0208592, IMG submission 150712) | Freshwater microbial communities from Lake Mendota, WI - 18MAY2010 deep hole epilimnion ns (SPAdes) | ecosystem: Environmental > Aquatic > Freshwater > Lentic | place: Lake Mendota...
CGTGTCGGCAAAAAGTCCAAGGAGTAGCGAACCGGCAAGGCCACCAACGAGGTGCACGGCAATAACGTCGAGGCTGTCGTCAAAACCAAACTTGGTTTTGAGGGTGAGGCACAAGTAGCAAACAAAGCCGGTGATGGCACCAATAGCAATCGGTGCCATGCCGCCAACAAAGCCCGCACATGGAGTGATGGCCACGAGGCCGGCAACTGCTCCAGAAGCAGCACCCAGTGTGGTTGCGTGTCCTGCTTTGATCTTTTCAATGATGAGCCATGCAATCATGCCGCTTGCTGCTGCAAGTTGTGTGTTGATGAGGGCCTGTGCGGCAAGACCATTTGCTGCAAGAGCTGAGCCGGCGTTGAAACCAAACCAGCCGAACCACAAAATGCCTGTTCCTAAAATGGTGTAGGGCAAGTTGTGTGGTGGCATTGCTTCACGTGGCCATCCGCGACGTTTGCCAAGAACTAAGACAACAGCAAGTGCCGCTGCGCCTGCGTTGATATGCACAACTGCTCCACCTGCAAAGTCGAGTGCACCTTCTTGGAACAACCAACCATTGGGGCTAAACACCCAGTGTGCAACGGTGGGGTACACCACGACTGCCCAAACGCCGATGAGGATGCAATACGCACTGAACTTCATGCGGTCGGCAGTTGCACCAGTAATGAGCGCTGGGGTGATGACGGCGAACATCATTTGGTACACCACGAAAGCGAGCGGCGGAATGATGAGCGCGAAGTCGTCGACATAGCCAGGGAAGTTCGGGATGTTGGCAACATCTTTTAAGAACATGAAATCAAAGTTGCCAAAGTATTTTCCGCTGCCACCGAAGGCGAGGCTAAAGCCAACAGTTGCCCACAAGATGCTGATAAGGCCCATAGCAAAAATATTTTGCATGAGCATTCCGAGGACGTTTTTTGATCGAACCATGCCTCCGTAGAAAAAAGCAAGACCTGGTGTCATAAAGAGCACCAATGCCGCTGAAACGAGAACCCATGCTGTTGCGCCGCTATCAATAGTCATAGTCACAGAAACTATTCAGGAACTGTTTCAGCAGTGTTTCCTGCTTGTGAAAGGAAAAAACCCCACCGCGAACGGTGGGGTTTCCCTGTGAGCTGAACGACTCGAAAAGGGTAAAGAGTCATTCAGTGGTGTATCACGAGTTAGCGCTGAAGGCTGAACTCTGGATAAGCGGCAACTCCCATTTCGGGGAGGTCGAGACCCATGATTTCGTCTTCTTCCTTCGAGCGAATGCCGCCCTTGGTGAGGGCATTTTGAATTTTGAAGAATGAGAATGCAATGCCGAAGATCACGGTCAAAATGACACCGACGGCAAGTGCTTGTGCACCCAATTGACCCCAGTCACCCTTGATGATGCCCTCAATGCCTTCAGATGAGGATCCATTCCAACCAGCGCCGTAGCTGCCGTTCGAGAAGATGCCCACAGAGAGAGCACCGAAGGTGCCACAGACACCGTGCACTGAAATGGCGCCTACTGGATCGTCAATCTTGAGTTTACGTTCTACGAAGAACACCGACTCGATGGCCAAGATGGCTGCAATGGTGCCAATCACTGCTGCTGCCCATGGAGCAACGAATGCACAAGGTGCAGTAATTGCGACGAGGCCAGCAAGCATGCCGTTCACCATCATGCCTGGGTCGGGTTTGCCGGTGCGCTTGGTGATCCAGAAGAGTCCCACAACAAGACCGAAGGCACCTGCGATTGCGGTGTTCGTGGCAACTGTTGCGAATTGCACGTCGGTTGAAGCGAACGTAGATGCAGCGTTAAAGCCGAACCAACCGAACAACAAGATCAATGCTCCAAGCATTGCCATAGGAATATGGTGACCAGGCATTGCACGAGGTTTTCCATCGGCACCAAATTTTCCAATACGTGGTCCAAGAACAATTGCTCCAGCAAGTGCAGCAACACCACCTACTGCGTGAACTACGCCGGAACCAGCGAAGTCGACATAACCCGCACCAAGTGACATGGTGTCCCATGTTTTAGCAAGGAAACCGCCGCCCCAAGTCCATGCGGCAAAAAGTGGGTAGTACACAGCGCCACAGAAGAGGCCCCACACAACAAATGAGTTCCACTTCCAACGTTCAGCCATGGAGCCTGTGGGGATGGTTGCAACGGTATCCATAAAGGCCACCATGTAAAGAAAGAAGCCAAGTACAGCAGGAGTAATTCCGCCGCCAGACATTGCCCATCCGCCCTTCCACAAAAAGACCCAGTTTCCACTGCCCAAAAGTGCACTTCCTACGGGTGCATCCATTCCGAATGCTGAATAGGAAAAACCACCAAATGCGAGTGGGAAGCCAATGAAGAAAAAGCCAATGAAGCCGAGTCCGAAGATGGCAACGTTTGTGCTCATCACGTGAGCTGCGTGCTTTGCGCGACAGAAGCCAGTTTCTACAAGAGCAAAACCTGCCTGCATGAAAATCACCAATGCAGCACCGATGACAATCCAAAGCAAGCTTGTTTGCTGACCAAGAGTAGTCACAGCTTTTTCTGCGTCGAACTCATCGGCAGCCATCGCGGAGATTCCACCAGCCAAAATGAGTGAACCAGTAGAAACTGTTGTTGCTACCAAGATGCGCTTTAACCAGCGGCTCGATGTTGGGGAGGTTTTAGATTGCATCGCGACCCTCTTCTCCGGTTCGAATGCGAATGAGTCGTTCAACACTTGTGATCCATACCTTTCCGTCTCCAATTTTTCCAGTGTTAGCTGCAGTGCGTATTGCAGAAATCACATTGTCGACGTCGTTGTCTTCAATGACGAGCTCAAGGCGTACCTTGGGTACGAACTCGATGGTGTATTCGGCACCGCGATAAGTTTCGCTGTGTCCTCCCTGACGACCAAAGCCACGTACTTCAGACACGGTCATCCCTTGGATGCCAATTGCCTTCAGTGCGTCTTTCACGTCGTCAAGCTTGAATGGCTTCACGATTGCGGTGATGAGTTTCACTGCGTTCCTTTCTCATGAGTGGGTCACTTCTTGGAAAGAACATACGGGGTGCAGATTTCACAACTGTCGCCCCAATGTTTCAGGAACATGGCGTATTTGTTGTTGTGTTAACGGTGTGTTACTTCAGGCGTTGAAGTACTTTTCGCACCGCATCGGCGCGGTCGTCACCAATTTTGTGTCCCACTCGATCGGAGATTTCAAATTCGTCGTCGACAAAACCATCTTTGGTTTGCACCACTGCATGATGCACTTGCACACCAGCGTTGCTGAGTGCATAACTGATTGCAGACAAAAGACCTATTTGGTCGGGACCACTAATGCGCAGTACTGAATGCCATGGGTGAATGGAGTTATCGAGTGCTACTTGTGGTGCTGCAAGAGCCAATTTGCGCGGGCGCAAGCGCCCTTTCAGCGACTGTGAGAAGAGCTGAGCAAGATGAGCTGGGTCGGGCGGGTGCGGAGACTCCACCACAAATGTATCGAGTACTGAATTATCGGGCCACGTTGCCAAACTTGCAGACACGACGGAAATTCCTTCGTCGGCGAGCACACCAGAGAGGCGCGAGAGCAAACCGCGACGGTTGCGACACGCAGTATTGAGTATGTACTGGTGTGGTGTGCGTGTTGGCTCCACCGTGACGCGTACTTTTCGACCATGTGGCGCCGGCTCAATGAGACGAGCGTGCTCCAGCAACTCTGCTGGCTCGTGTGCCAATACATAAGTAGTGGGTGCATGAACAATGCGGTCGAATAAGGCCTCGTCGTTGGTGAGTTCGCTTGTTTGGCGGCGGCGCAGATCGGCAAGTGAATCATTTTCGCCGCTCAATAGCTCGGGCATTGCGAGGACACCTTGAACTCCGGTGGTGATGTCGATCATCGCCGCGTGTTGCCAGGGCTCAAGACCTCCTTGGGCGTCGGCGAGGAGTCGACTGCGTTCCACAATGCCTGGGCGTTTCAAACCATGTGCAATGTCGCGTATCAGTCGCTCATCTGCACGGTGGGGTTCACGTTCCACACCGGCACGCAGCAATGCTGCGCCATTCAAGAGGTCTTCAACTTCCTTTGCAAATAAAATATCGAGGTCAAGTTTTTGCAAGATGAGATTCACCGGCATTGAGCCGTCGTTGATATCGGCAAGAAATGCTGCAAGAAGAAGTGAATCACTTTGCGAACTTGCCACAGCGGTTACATCGCGAAGAGCCTCAACAGTGGGGAAACGTAACGCGTGGGTTGGGTCAAGTTCAGAAACATCGCTGGTGCGCCGGTGAATTGCTTGCGCAAGTTCAGGAATCGATCGTTCAAAGAGCCCAGAAATTTCAATGAGCCTCCATGAACGAGGTGAACCAACGCGAAGCAATTGCAGCAAATGTGTAGTGGCTTCGCGGTTCCATTGCAGGTCGCGGTTGCGACGCTCGGCAACCCATTCCATGAGTTCGTCGCCAGGCCTGTTGTCGGTTGCCATCGCTGCGGCCTGCAACAGCACAAGGGGGCTTGCCGACGTGGGTGGAGTTGCTGCGAGAGCAATCACCCCGTCTTTGGCAACGAGCCAGCCATCGGCAGGTTCACTCTCTGCAGAGATATCGAGATCAATCTCAGATGCTTCACCCTGATTCAAACGCCAACGAAGAAGAGCTGGAGTAATGACGGTAGTAACCAGTACGACGAGCACAAGCGCGGCATGAATGTCGTCATCAAATACGCCGAGGTTGAGGCCAATGGTGGCAAAGATGAGCCCCACTTCTCCGCGCGGAATCATCCCTAACCCAACGAGCAGTGTGTCGGCCCCAGTTGACCGGGCTGCGTAACCTGCAACGACCTTTGTGACGACGGCAATAACAATGAGTACTGCGGCGATGCCCAACGCCTTAGGTCGAACAAGTGCTGCAATATCGGTATCGATACCGATTTGTAGAAAGAAAATAGGAACAAATACCGAGGCAAGCGCCGACATGTCGCGCGCAACACGCTCGTGGCCTGGTGAACGGCCAAGCGCAGTGCCTGCAACAAATGCTCCGATGATGGGGGCTAAATGTGCGGCTTCTGCGGCACTAGCGAAACCCAAAGTGACGCCCAAGGCAACAACCGATGCAGTTGCTGGAGAGCTTGCCCGCTTTAAGACCGTGCCCATGATTTTGGGGAGCGCAGTGAAGCCAACGAAACCACTGATTGCGAGAAATGAGAATGCCAGCCCCGTTGTCGAAGCGATGGTGCCAATGCCGATGGATCCTTTTTCCACTACTCGTGAAACAACGGTGAGAATAATGAGACCAAGTACATCGTCGGCAACCGCGGCTCCAAGAACGATGCGCGCCTCTTTTGTTGACAGCGCTCGAAGGTCGCCAAATACACGTGCGGTAATGCCAACGCTGGTGGCGGTGAGTGTGGCGCCAACAAAAAGTGCGGTGCGTGCTTCTTCGCCCATGACAATGCCACCCAAAATGCCAAAGCCCATTGGCAAAACAACTCCTAGAATTGCAACGCCGAGCGCAGCACGTCCGACGGTGCGTAACTCTTTGAGATCCATCTCCATACCCACTTGGAGCAATAACAAAATTGCACCAAGTTCAGCGAGAACAAACAAAGTGTCGGAGCGGTTCACCCAGCCGAGCGCCGACGGGCCAATGACCACTCCAGCAAGAATTTCTCCGAGTACGGCAGGCACACCACAGCGTTCAGCGATTTCGCCAATGACTTTTGCGCCGCACAAGATAATGGCGAGTTCAAAGAGTAAACGGCCAATGTCGAGTGATGAAGAAGCACTAGCGGCAAACATGGCTATAAAGAGTTAAGCAGAGCAACTGCGATGGTACCCACCGAATTGTCGAGCATCCAACCACGACGCCGAATGGTAACGATGGCTCCATCGCCCAGCGCCTTACGTAAATTGACAAGCACGGCCTCACAGCGCCGTTGCGAACCGCCCAGCCCGGCCAGTTTGTTGAGGTCGTCACGGCTGGTGATCTTCCCGCTTCTGTCAACAAGGACGCGTAAAACGGCGAGATCTGCCTCAGAAAGTGCACCCAAAGAGGGGAAAGGCACTGAAGCAGTGGAACTCATGGTGAGAACGTACAAAGTGAGTGTCTCAGCAATGTGTGGCAATTGTGACATCTGCGTAAATTCCGATGCACTTCGCAAAACCGCTACCCGTGGGTAATGATGGGGGGATGGAATTGACTTACCCCGCAGCTGCTGAAAAATTTCGTGGAGAAATCCGTGCCTGGTTGAAAGAGAATCTCCCTGCGGGGTGGTTCGACGCTGGTTTTGAAATGAGCCCCGACGAGCGCAAAGCCTTCAACGAGTCTTGGCCAGCAAAGTTGTACGGCGGTGGATGGATCTGCGCTACGTGGCCAGTGGAGTACGGCGGTCGCGGTTTGAGCGTGATGGAAGGTGTTGTGCTTGCGGAAGAGTTCGCCAACGCAAAGGCTCCAATGCGCGCCGACTTCTTTGGCGACACATTGGTGGGGCCAACTATTTTGCAATGGGGAACAGAAGAACAGAAACAAGAGTTCTTGCCAAAAATTCTTCGCGGTCAGTCGCGCTGGTGCCAAGGTTTCAGTGAGCCAAACAGCGGGAGCGACTTGGCAAGTTTGAAAACCACCGCGGTGCTCGATGGTGATGAGTGGGTCATTAATGGCCAAAAAGTTTGGACCACACAAGGCCACCACGCCGACTATTGCTTCTTGCTCACACGTACCGACCCCAATTCACCAAAGCACAAAGGCATTTCGTACTTGTTGGTGCCCATGAAGCAACCGGGTGTTGAAGTACGTGGCATTGTTCAGCCCGACGGCACCGCAGAGTTCTGTGAAGTGTTCTTTACCGATGCTCGTTGTCCGAAAGACAATGTTGTTGGAGGCGTCAATAACGGTTGGCAAGTAGCCAACAGCACACTTGCCTTCGAGCGCGGCATGAGTGCAACAACCGGATATCGCCGTTTTGAAGAGGAATACAAGTTGATGGTGGCCACTGCAAAGCGTCGCGGCATCATCGATGACCCAATGATTCGTCAACGCCTCATGACTTATTACACCAAAATTCAAATTCTTCGCATCAACGGTTTGCGTTCACTCACCGCCACGGTGAATAAAACAAAAGATCTCAGCGTTGCTGCACTTGGTGCATCGAACAAAATGTTTTGGTCTGAAATGCATAAAACTGCATTGGAACTTGCGCTCGATATTTTTGGAGCAGAGGCAATGTTGGTTGACGCAGGCTCCGACATCGGCTCGTGGCCAGGAACTTCGCGCGATAAGCGTCGTGCGGGTTACCCCGTGAGCCCCATGATGTCGTCGTTCTTCTTCTCGCGTTCGGAAACCATTTGGGGTGGCACCAGCCAAATTCAGCGCAACATTGTGGGAGAACGCGTACTTGGCTTGCCGAAAGAGCCAAAGGCTGCCGGCGAATAATTATTCGGCAGCGTTACTTTCTTGCATGCCTGAGGTTTTGCGCAGCGGGCGTTCTGGCAATCGAATAGCAATAATGAGCACCACGATGGCAATGGGTATGGCCACGGCATACAAGCTGGTGATTCCGTCTCCAAGAACACGCAGCACATCACCGCGAAGCGGTTCCTCAAGGTTTTTAATCTCTCGCGGAGCTTGAAGGTACTTCTCGTCAATTTGTCCTTCCACACGTGAGTTCAGCAGTGCACCAAATGCGGCGAGGCCTACGACTCCGCCGAGTGTGCGAAAGAAAGTGATGACGGAACTAGCAACACCAAGGTCGCTCCACTCCACAGCGTTTTGAGTTGCCAACGTCGCCGTTGGCATGATGCTGCCAATACCAACACCCACACAGAACATGCCGATGAGCGCTGAAGCAAGACCTAAACCACTTTGCGACATTTGAGACAAAAGCACCATGCCAATACTGAGCGATGCTGCACCAAAGATTGGCCAATGTTTGTACTTACCCGTTACTGCCATGCGACGCCCAGTAGAAATACTCATGAGTGTGACCCCAACCATGATGGGAACAAGTAGTAGCCCTGAATTGGTAGGCGAGTAACCGGTGATTGCCTGCAGGTATAGGGGGATAAATGCGTTTGCGCCGTAAATGATGACACCGGCAAAAGTGACAAGGGGAATGGTGACCCGCAGTACGTCGATGCGGAAAAGATGCAAGGGCATGATGGGTTCAGAAGCACGTTTTTCCCACTGCACAAAACCGACTGCTTGTAATGCTGCGGCGATAGCTAACACAACGGAAAGAGCAGAACCCCAGCCGTACTCTTTCGATGACCACGACAAAAATAAAATGAGACAAGTGACGGAACCAGTGAGAAGCGCTGCACCCAAGTAGTCGACCTGGCGATCGAGGCGCTGAACCGGCATGCGTAGAGCGCGAGACGTGATAACGAGAGCAACAATGCCGATGGGAATATTGATGAAAAAGATCCAGCGCCAATTGAGTTGCTCAACAAAAAAGCCACCCATCAATGGCCCAACGACGCTGCCTACTGCAAAAACACTCGTAATGAGTCCCACGTAGCGTCCGCGCTCACGGGGTGGCACAACATCGCCAATGATGACGAATGCAATGGCCATAAGCCCACCACCGCCAATGCCTTGAACTCCACGAGAAACAATGAGCGTCAGCATCGACTGCGCAACTCCGCAACCAACGGAGCCGATGAGGAAGGTGATGATGGCTACTTGAAAAAGACGTTTGCGACCATAGATGTCGCTCAATTTGCCAAAGAGCGCGTTGGCAACTGTGGACGTCAGCAAATACGACGTACCAATCCATGCATATGCGCTGAGTCCGCCAAGGTCGGCAACCATCGTGGCGAGCGCGGTGTTCACGGCTGTTCCATCGAGCGAGGCAAGGCTCATGCCCGCCATGAGGCCAGAAAAAATAATGAGAATTTGACGCCGCGAATATGCGCCGTCGGCATTGGGGGATTGTGTCGACATAGCCCTTGCACACTACAACTGAATGGCGTTGTGGTGAGAGATAGGCCACTGCTATGGCAAACTAAACGCATGAAGCCTGTGGTAGTTGCTGTATCTAGATCCATCGCGTCTCCAGTTGGAATATTGACTTTGAGTGCATCCTCACGTGGGCTCACCGGTGTGCAATTCGAGAACGACATTGTGGAGCGTTTCGTTGTTGCAGAATCATTTTCTGCAAAAGAACGCGAACAAGCTGCTGGCTTTATCGCAACTGCTGAGGCGCAACTCGGCGAGTACTTCGTTCGTCAACGCACCGTGTTTGAAGTGAAGCTCGACTTGTTGGGGACTCCCTTCCAAATAGAGGTGTGGAATTCGTTGGCGCGCATTCCTTACGGCGAGACCACTTCCTATGGGCAACAAGCGAAATGGGTAGGGCGCCCCGCGGCGGTGCGCGCCGTGGGCGGCGCCAATGGGCGCAACCCAGTGGCCATCGTGTTGCCGTGCCACCGAGTGGTCGCGGCAAATGGCTCATTAACTGGCTTTGGTGGAGGATTAGAGCGAAAAATCTGGCTCCTTGAGCATGAGAAAAATTAAAAGTGAGAACGGTTCTCATTACTGATACAGTGGGGTGATGTCATCTCCTCGTCGCTCCTTTCTCATTGCCTCCGCAACTGCGTTGCTCGTTGCAGTATCTGCTTGCTCTTCTGACTCATCGTCCACAAGTGAAAGTGGCACAGCAACAACACTCGATACGACAGCGCCGATGAACGTTGTGGTGACCTACAGCGCAATTGGCGATGTGGTGTCACGCCTTGTTGGCGATGCGGCCACGGTGACGGTGCTTATTCCGAACGGTCAAGATCAACACGACTTCGAGCCATCGGCAAAAGATGTAGAAACCATCAATAATGCAAGCCTCGTGGTGTCGAACGGTCTCGACTTGGAAGAAGGCTTGGAAGACTCATTGCTCCAAGCAGAGAAGTCGGGTATACCGATGTTCCATATTGCAGATCACGTCACGCTTCTTGATGCTGCTGAAAAAGAAGAGGGCCATGAAGGTGAAGAAGGCCATGAAGGTGAAGAAGGCCATGAAGGTGAAGAAGATCACGGCCATGGCACAGAAGATCCACACGTATGGCTCGACCCCGAAACGCTTGCTGAGGCAATTCCTGCATTAGCGAAAGCATTGCAGTTAGCAACAGGAAAAGATTTCGCCGCAGAGGCAACAGCAGTTGTTGGTGAACTCACTGCACTGAGCGCAAAAGTTCGCGAGATTATGACCACAGTTGATGAGTGCAAACTTGTCACCGGCCACGACTCGCTTGGCTACTTTGCGGCACGTTACGGCTGCACTGTTGTTGGTGCTGTGATTCCCGGTTTTTCAACAGCGGCAGAAGCATCGGCTGGGTCGCTTGCAGACCTCAAGGTTGTGGCACAAGAGAATGGGGTCAAGGCAATTTTCACCGAACTAGGAACCCCCGCCGACGTGGTGGATCAAATTGCTAAAGAAGTTGGTGTTGGCGTGGTGGAACTATCAACCCATGTATTGCCTGAAAATGGCGGCTATGACGACATGATGACCCAACTCGCAACGGCAATCGCCGGTGGGCTCTCGTGAATCTGATGAACTAGAGCGTGGGAAACTTTCTCTTCGGGCCATTCGCCGATAACGAATTCTTGCGCCAATCGCTCTACGCCGGCATTTTGGTGTCTGCCATTTGTGCGGTTGCAGGAACATTTGTTGTGTTGCGTGGTCTCGCATTTGCTGGTGATGCGTTAGCCCACGGTGTTGTTCCCGGAGTAGCTGCAGCATTGTTGTTCGGCTTTTCTGGTGTGCTCGGCGCAGCAATTGGCGCAGGAGTCATGATGTCGGGTGTGAGCGTGGTGACGCGTCGGTATCGACTATCGGGAGACACAGCAATTGGCTTGTTGTTTGTAGGGATGCTCGCACTCGGGGTCATTATTCAATCGAGGTCATCGTCTTTTGCGGGCGACCTCACAAACATCTTGTTTGGTGAAGTACTAGGCGTGAGCAACTCCGACTTGATGTGGCAATTCATAGCGCTGGTTGCAGTGTGTGTTGTTGCATGGTTCTGCCGACGACCATTTTTGTTGTTGTCGGTTGACGATGGGCTCACCGAAACTTCAGGATTCTCGGTGAAGAAATACCACAACATCATGTTGGCAATGGTTGCTCTCACCGTGGTGGCGAGCTTTCAAACCGTTGGCACGCTGTTGGTGCTGGGTCTGCTCATCGCACCCGCAGCAACGGGAGCACTTTTTGCACGCCGCATTGGCATCATGATGGTAGTTGCGGCAGTTGTGGGCATTTTCTCTACATACGTTGGCTTGCTGGTGAGTTATCACGCCAATGTTGCAGCAGGTGCAAGCATCGTCTTTTGCTCAGTACTTGTATTTACCGCATGTGCTGTTGTGGTTGAAGTGCAGCGCTGGCAAGCACATCGCAAAGATATTCATCACGACCACGACCAACCCCACGTACACGGGCATGTACACGTGTCATGAGCGCGCGTATTGAAGCAACGGGGCTCGCGGTGGGCTATGGGCATCGGCCAATCGTTGAAGGCTTGAATTTTTCTTTGCAGCCAGGTGAGTTGTTGGTGCTCATTGGTACAAATGGTTCGGGTAAATCAACCTTGTTGAAGACGCTTGCTGGGCTTGTTGTCGCACAAGGGGGAAGCGTCAATGTTCTGGGCGCAGCTCCAGGTATGCAACATTCCTTGGTGGGGTATCTTCCTCAGCATCCGGTGTCGTCGCATACATTGCCGTTGCGCGTGGAAGACGTTGTTGCCATGGGGCGTTATGCGCACTTGGGTTTAACTAGGCGCGCTCGCGCAGACGATCATCGCATTGTGCAAGAGTCGATGGAACGCACTGGTGCTATTGCTTACAGGTCGCGACCATTACGAGATCTTTCTGGTGGCCAGCAACAGCGCACACATTTGGCGCAAGTGTTAGCGCGCCAAGCAGATGTTTTGCTGCTCGATGAGCCCACTGCAGGGCTCGACCTGTTGGGTCGCCAAGCAGTTGCCGAATTAGTTGCACAAGAACGCGCTCGTGGAGTTGCTGTTGTGATGGCAACGCACGAGTTGTCAGACGCCGATACGGCCGACATGGTGATGTTGTTAGCGCA
>Ga0208592_1000419_pt1 | contig 11979 bp, 10 predicted proteins | sample LakMenE18May10ns_FD_150712 | JGI IMG/M metagenome (GOLD analysis project Ga0208592, IMG submission 150712) | Freshwater microbial communities from Lake Mendota, WI - 18MAY2010 deep hole epilimnion ns (SPAdes) | ecosystem: Environmental > Aquatic > Freshwater > Lentic | place: Lake Mendota...
ATTATTTTGGAAGCGATTGGAACATTAGCAACAATTGGAACCTATTCAGTCACTGTTACTGCAACGGATGATGCCGTACCTACTCCGGGAGTTACTTCATTGACCTTTGTGATTGTCATTGACACCATTGTGAACAACCTTGACTCGGCAGCATTGCTTGGTACTGGCATTTGTGGAAACGTGGACTTGAGCGTTTCGAATGGTCCTTACGATACTTACCTTTGGGATGATTTTACAACGACCCAAACTAGTGCGGTATCGTCCACACAAATTTATGGCGTAACAGTAAGTAAAAATGGATGCTACAAGTACGTCAGTGACACCATCATTGTGATGAATCCTGTTCCCGTAAACCTTCAAGGAATTTTAACCTATTGTCCGCCCGATACTTCCACAACCATTTCTGTTCCAAATGAACCCTATTATTCTTCCATCACTTGGGGCTTGACGAATCCAGCATTGGATAGTTCATTTACCGTAGATTTAGCACTGGGAACCTATACAGTTACCCTTGTTGACTCAGCAGGATTATGTACAACGGATACCACTTTTACTATTTTTGGTTCTGCGGCAGCTTCTATATTAGGAGACACCTTGCTTTGTTCACCAACACTTCAAGTGGCCAACACTCAATCTTCTGGAGGAACATGGACAGCAAGTTCCAATCAAATCGTTTTCGATGATCCATCGAATTTAAATCCGTTCATTACCGTAAATTCACCTGGAACGTACACAATCACTTTTACAGACAACACATGTGACCAATCGCATACGGCAGAACTTGTTTTACCAGTCAATCCTTCGATCTTCTCGAATGTCAACCAATGTAATTTAACCTACAATGTGAGTGGTACAGTGACGGATCTTGCCGGAGGGACTTGGACCTATACCACACCAAGTGGAGGGACTTTGAATTTTTCGCCATCTAACACAAGTGCCAATCCAAGCATTACAGCAACAGCTTCTGGGACTTACCAATTAACTTATACGGACAACGTTTGTAATCACACGGCATCTACAAGCATTCAACTGTATACTTTGCCGAGCATCGACGTGGATACCTTGGCTTGTAACTACAACTATTACATAACAGGAACAAGTTCTTCCCTTGGTGGAAATTGGACAGCAGTAGATACGTGTTTGCATTTTTCGAATGCCGCATCTGACAACCCTCAAATCACCACCGATTATGCAGGGATTTATACGATTAGTTACACGGACATCGCATGTAATCAAACATTGACGGCACAAATTGAATTCCCACCTTACCTATACACTCAAGTGTTGGACACCAATATTTGCAATGGTACAACGTTCTCCTTGGATCCATTAAAAGTGAATTCGGCGATTGATAGTACGATGAACAATGTATGGACTTTGCAAGCAAATTATGTGCCTACTCAAATTGGAATTTGGAACATTCCAAATGCAACGACTCCATTGATTGTATCGCAACCTGGAAATTATATCTACACCTTATCCAACGAGTGTTATTCTGTTTCAGACACATCTACGATCGGCTTCAAACCTTGTGACATTATTGCGCCAAACATCATTTCACTTTCTTCAACGGTAGGCAACAACCTGTTCTTCGTCCAATATTCCGGATTGGAATCGTTCCAATGCACCATCTTAAACCGTTGGGGCAACGTGATCTATGAATACAGTGATCCAGCAAGTTATTGGGATGGAAAAACAAAAGGTGGAGATGTTGTTTCGGAAGGAACTTATTTTTACCGAATTGATGCGAAATTTGAAGGAGCAGAACCGATTGTGAAACACGGATTTGTGGAAGTCAAACATTAAGGCAAAGTTTGGAACGGAACGGCAACACATGATTCGTTTCTAATAATATCCGTACCTTTGCCACATGGCAACAGCACGTATTACGTATTTAGGTAATCTACGCACTTCTTGTGAACACCTTGCATCAGGCACGAAAATCCTAACAGATGCTCCAGTGGATAATCATGGTAAAGGCGAAGCATTTTCTCCTACGGACTTGGTCGCTACGTCATTGGCATCTTGCATGATGACCATTATGGGGATTTACTGTGCCGAACATGGAATATCCTTCGAAACATGTGAAGCTAGCATTGAAAAACACATGACAAGTGGACCAAGAAGAATTGAACGCATCGTCGTTCATATGGATTTATCTGGAAATCAATGGGACGATCACACCCGCAAAAAAGTAATCATGGCTGGACGTGCTTGTCCGGTTGCTAAAACACTCGAGGGCAATGTTGAGCTCGAGTTTAATTACATCTAATGGAACAACGTACAGAGAGAAAATACCGCAAGGAACGCACAGATATTATTTTTGGAATTCGCGCCGTGATTGAGGCCGTGAATGCGGATAAGGAATTGAATAAAATCTTGATTCAAAAAGGCTTACACAAAGAACTTTTTGAAGAATTAAAATCGGCACTTCAAGGAAAAAATTACTTTTTGCAATTTGTTCCCGTTCAAAAATTAGATACCTTAACCGAAGGAAATCACCAAGGTGTTGTCGCCATGATTCCACCGATATCTTACCAGGAAATTGAGCCTTTGGTAGATGCCTTATTGGAAAAAGACGAAAAACCATTTATTGTTGTTTTGGACCGAATCACCGATGTTCGAAACTTTGGAGCGATTGCCCGAACCGCTGAATGTCAAGGAGCACATGCGATTTTGATTCCATCAAAAGGTTCTGCTTTAGCCACTTCAGACGCCATGAAAGCATCTGCGGGAGCATTAAACCGCATTCCTATCTGCAAAACGGATGACTTAAAGAATTCCCTTTTCTATTTGCAACAATCAGGTGTACGCATCGTAGCATGTACCGAAAAAGGCAATGTGCCCTTATACGAAACAAACCTTCGCGGATCTGTTGCGGTCATTATGGGTTCAGAAGAAAGTGGAATCACAACGGATTTATTAAACATGGCTGACATAAAGGCGAGGATCCCTATGAAAGGTGAAATTGCCTCTTTGAATGTTGGTGTGGCAGCAGGAATGGTTTTTTACGAGCGTACGCGACAAGAACTTCGCGGATAAATTAGCGCATTAATCGAATGATCATTTCGGGAAGTTGTGCCAAATCGTTAATGACCCAATCGTAGTTATACCTATTTTTTTCAATTGGATCGAAGTGGATGGCATGCATGCCCACTTGCAACGCACCTGCTACATCGATGTGGTAATCGTCCCCAATCATTAATGAATCCGACGGCTGCGTACCTGCTTCTTTCATGGCATGTTTGAAAATTGCTGGGTCCGGTTTGTTTTTCCCTATCATTTCGGAACAAACAATGACATCGAAAAACGATTGCAAGCCACAATTTTCCAATTTAATGAACTGTACTTCTTGAAAACCATTGGTGATAATATGCAGGGTAAAGCCCATGGACTTCAATTCCTTTAGTGTCTCAATGGCATTTGGAAACAGCAAGGTTTGCCTAGGCGATATCGTAACGTACGCATCTCCGACACGGCGAATCAAGGCTTCATCTCTAATTTTAAACTTATTAAATGCTGCACGAAAGCGCTCATAACGAAGTTCTTCCTTCTTTATTTTACCTTTCCCATACAGTTTCCACAAATGAGCGTTTTGTTGAATGTATACCTTGTGAAACCGTTCGAACGAGCCCACGTGAGAAAGAAGTGCCTCCTCCTCTATAATGTGACGCAGTGCTGCCTCTGAATTTTGATCGAAGTCCCAAATGGTTCGATCTAAATCAAAAAAAAGGTGTTTAGTTGAATACAAAATAAACCAAAATTGAAGTCAGACTAGCGTTTACGGCTAAACCTAAAACGATTAATGGATACGTTTGCCATCGTTTGCCATAAAATTTGGCTACGACCATGCTACCTAGCGGTACGGATAGAAAAAATGGGGCGTAAAAACAGATGCCCACTTGACCGAATTTCATCTTAATGCGCACTATAAAGCGATTCATGCGCGTAAATTTTTTCTTTTTCTTCGGTGTTTGTCCACTTGCAAGCAAGAGTTGGTGTTTTTTTTCCGTTCTTTTTTTCAAATAAAGCAAGATCACATCGCTGCCAAAATAGCAAATCAAGGCGCAAACAGCAGCACCTAAAAATGCCGCTAACACCGTCTCAAAAAATGTCATTCCCAAACGTGGACCAGGAATGGTCGACACGGAAAATTTAAACATTGCAAGAAAAAATATTGACCAAAAGCCTGTCCAGTTCATTGTTATAATTTTATACCATATGCTAAATCGCCCGCATCCCCTAGTCCAGGAACTATGTAGGATTGAGCGGTTAATTCTTGATCGATTGCGCCTACCCAAATTTCCGTGTTGGTAGGGAAATTTGCTTTAATCAGTTCCAGTGCATCCGGTGTGGCAATGGCAGAAACGATGTGAATTTGTTTCGGATTGCCGTGCTTGCGAAGCGCCTTATAAACCGCGACCATGGAGCTTCCAGTTGCCAACATTGGGTCACTAATGATCCATGTTCGACCTTCTAATTCTGGTGCTGCTAGGTATTCAACGTGTATATCGAAATCTTCTGCAGTTGTATGTTTTCGGTAAGCCGAGATAAATGCACTATCCGCTCGATCAAACATCCGCAACAATCCAGAGTGCATGGACAATCCTGCTCGTAAAATAGTGGCTAGTATCGGGCTTTCTGCTGGTACTTCCGAAGGTGAAATTCCCAGTGGCGTTTTTGTTTCAATCGATGTGGATGCTAATTTTTTTGACAGTTCGTATCCAAGAATTTCCGCAATGCGTTCCATGTTGAACCGAAAGCGAAGCGGATCTTTTTGTATTTCCTCGTCCCGAATTTCGCTTATAAAACGATTAAAAACGGAGGATTGTAGTGAACTATTGTGTATCATATCGATTTTTTAGATGTAAACACTAATTTCAATGAACAGCATCTTTGACTTATTGTTCATTCATGCAAGCCATGGTTTCGTTGTACCAATCCATTTGTTTTGAATCCGGTAAAGATTCAGCATGCTTCTCGCAATCGGCAGCCAAATCAGCATCCTGATCTTGTGTAGCTTTCATCAAATTCCTTCCGCATTCGCATGCATTTGGCTCCTTTGAACATGCCATTAAAGTCAAGAATAAGGCACTAAAAAACATTCCTTTTTTCATTCCATGAAGATACGAAAAGCAAAGTGAAATTGCCCCACTTCATCTTCATTAATTTTTGTATTTTCGCACTACATGAAAAAGTTTCCGTTTCTTCTACTTGTATGCACCTGTCTGTTAAGCTCTTCTGTTAGTTGGGGACATCAATACTTTTTTGCTTTCGCGGAAGTTGAATACAACGAAATGGGGCAAAAATTTGAAGGATCAATCGTTGCAACAGCACACGATTTTGAGTTGACCTTAATGAATGCTCATGGACTCAAAACAAAACTGGAGAATATTGCACCAAATTCGCCTGAAGTGAAAATCATGGAGGGCTATTTGAATCAATTTTTAACCCTATATTATGGATGCAGCTTCGATTCAAATGCTGTGGATGCATATTGCACAGCTGACTGGAAAATCGAATCGTTTCAACTATTGAATAACGGCAACATTGAACTCTATTTCTCGGCAGCAGCCAAACACGTTTACACCTTGATTCAAGTGGACTTTCGTTTTTTAATGGATGCCTTTCCTGAACAACAAAACAAGCTGACTTTTATTTACCGCGAGGATCGTGAAACACTCAGTTTTACGAAAGCGCAATCCCAACAATATTTTGCTTTAAAACCATGAAAACACAACTGATCTCATCCCTTCTTTTGCTCGCAAGCTTTCAACTTTCAGCACAGAAAAAATTCGCTCAATTGGATCAAGAATTACCCACTCCAAATGAGTTTCATACTGCTTCGGGCGCTCCTGGACACCATTATTATCAGCAAAAAGCAGATTATAAAATGGACTTAGTCATCGATGACCAGAATCAAAAACTTAGTGGTTTCGAAACCATTACTTACACCAATAACTCACCCGATCAATTGGATTATTTGTGGTTGCAACTAGACCAAAACATCTACGATGAAAATTCGGAAACGAAATTAATTGAGGTCGAAAAAATGGAAGATTTTAAATCCATGGGAGACATTCGTAAGCGTGATTTCAAATACGATGGTGGGTTTAAAATTGAGAAAATCACCAATACTTCTGGACAAAATCTTTCTTACTTCATCAATAAAACGATGATGCGCATCAATTTGGAGAAGCCCTTGATGCCACACACAAGCATTACCTTTCAAGTGAAATGGTGGTACAACATCAACGACCGCATGCAAGTGGGTGGACGATCAGGATATGAGTATTTCGAAAAGGATCAAAACTACTTGTATACCATCGCGCAGTTCTTTCCAAGAATGTGTGTGTACAACGATGTAACCGGTTGGCAAAACAAACAATTTTTAGGACGCGGTGAATTCACTTTGCCCTTTGGCGATTACGAGGTAAACATCACCGTTCCTTCTGATCACGTTGTTGCAGCGACAGGTGAATGTCAAAATTACGGCAGCATCCTCACCGCGGATCAAAAGAAACGTTTGGAGCAAGCCAGAAAATCTGATAGCCCAGTCATCATTGTCACACAAGCAGAAGCGGAAAAAGCAGAGGGAGATAAATCGAAGAAAACAAAAACATGGACCTACAAGGCAACAAATGTGCGTGATTTTGCCATTGCAACTTCCCGTAAATTTATTTGGGATGCTCAAAACATGCCCGTGAATGGTAAAAATGTGCTTTGCATGTCTTATTATCCGAAGGAAGGAAATCCACTTTGGGAGCGCTATTCGACGAAATTAGTGGCGCATACGATCAAAACCTATTCGAAATATACAGTTGATTACCCCTACCCTGTAGCCATCTCCGTTCACAGCAAGTGGATTGGAATGGAATACCCGATGATTTGTTTCAACGGTGGACGTCCAGAAGCAGATGGTACGTATTCGGAAGGTGAGAAATACGGCATGTGGGGAGTGATCATTCATGAAGTGGGACATAATTTCTTTCCAATGATCATCAATTCAGATGAGCGCCAATGGACATGGATGGACGAAGGATTAAATACCTTTGTGCAATACCTTACAGAACAAGAATGGGAACGTGGTTATCCTTCTCGCAGAGGTCCTGCTTATATGATGGCGGATTATATGCGCGGCGACAAAAGCACAATTTCACCCATCATGACAAACTCTGAGTCCATCATTCAATTTGGAAACAATGCTTACGGAAAACCAGCAACAGCACTGAACATTCTACGCGAAACGATTATGGGACGCGAATTATTTGACTACGCTTTCAAAACGTATTGTGAACGATGGAAATTTAAGCATCCGACTCCTGCAGATTTCTTCCGCACCATGGAGGACGCATCAGCAGTTGACCTAGACTGGTTTTGGAGAGGCTGGTTCTATGGCACAGACAACGTAGATATTTCGATTGACAACGTGAAATGGTTCCAACTGAACACGATGAATCCATTGGTAGAAAAAGGACTGAAGGAAACATTAGACAAACAAAAAGATCCTTTCATTGGAGATACGCGAAATCTAAGCAGTATTTCAGAAACGGTCAATGAAAAAGACCCGAACATCGATGACTTTTACGGTCAACGAAACATTTTCTTCGTGGATGCTTTAGACAAAAAAGAATACGAAGATTTTTCAGTAAAATTGGACCCGAAGGACTTGGCTTATTTAAATGCAAATAAGCAATTTTATGAAATCAGTTTCAAGAACATTGGTGGATTGGTGATGCCTTTAATCATCGAGTTTACCTTTAGTGATGGAAGCACTGAGGTGCGTAGAATTCCAGCTGAAATTTGGAGAATCTACGAAGACAAAGTCAGCAAAGTATTCATCTTCGATAAAGAAGTGAAATCCTTCCGATTAGATCCTTTCTTGGAAACGGCAGATACAGACTTGTACAACAATGCTTGGCCACGTGAACTTCAACCAACACGTTACCAAATTTACAAGATGGAGGAAACGAAAAAAGAGAATCCAATGCAACGACAAATACGTGTAGAGGAACTTCAGAAGAAAAATTAAATCTTTTGGAAGGCAACTAACTCACGAACGTTGTTGGAGCTAATTAAGAAATAATAATTTCCTGCCGGAAGTTTGGATGTTTCCATTGGGATTTCATGTTGTCCCGCAGGTAATTCTCCTTCAAAAGCTAAAGCCAAGGCTTTGCCTTCTTGATTCATGACGAAAACCTGGTATTTCTCACCCTTCGCAATAAAACGCAAGGTGGTATTGGATGGAGTAGGATTTGGAAACGCAATGGCTTTAAACTTCAACGCTTCTTCCTCTGCGATTCCAACGCTACAGCCTGAAAGGACATCCAAATAGGTAATGCTTTGTTCAAATAAGGACTGAATGCTTGTTTCTGGAGCCTCAAACCAATCGCGCAGAATGGATGCATACACATTTCTAAAGTCAATCTGCATAGGAACACCGGCTTGTTCATTGATTTGATTGTCAATGGTTGGATTCGGTCCAATGATCCCTGTATTCACGCATGATCCAAACAACATAATTGGCGCAGCATCACCGTGATCTGTTCCATACGAACCGTTGCTAGCGATTTGACGTCCAAATTCCGAGAAGGTCATCCCTGCGACACGTTCCTCCAATCCCAACAATTGTAAGTCGTTTTGAAAAGCTGCTACAGCGTCCGAAATCATTTTCAAAAGCAAGGCATGGCTTCCTTCGCTTACATTGTTTTGATCCACCTGTGAGTCGTGGGTGTCGAATCCGCCCACATTTAAGATGTAGACTTTCGTTTTTAGTCCCCCAGAAATCATTTGAGCGATGTATTTCAATTGCACTGCTAATGAATTCAAGGGATCGTACATAGTGGACAATGAATTTCCTGCATTGGCAGAAGCACTTATTTGCGTGCCATATTCATTGGTTTGATTGATCAAGGTAGAGATGTATTCAATATGAGAACCATAGTACGTTCCATCGTTAACTACACCGGTTAATAATAAATTCGATGTATTAAAAGGATCATTCACGGCATGAGAAAAGTTCCCCACCAAACCTTGACAGGTAGTAGAGACCTCGGACCCCATGGAAATGGCAAAAGGATCCGGGAAATTTAAGTTTGGATAATCTTCTGGGAAATTCGGATAAGTGCTATCAAAATAGCGACCTAGCCAACCACTTGTTTGATTGATGTCCATGGAACCCGTTGACCAAATATCCATGGAACGGAAATGCGATCGATTGGCTTCTGGATAGCCGACATTTTGAATGATTGAAAGCTTTCCATTATTGAACAAATTCTGCATGCCTGTCATTTCAGGATGCAAAGCCACCTCATTTGTCAAGCCCAACAATTGGTTTTGCGGAATGAGGATATTCGGTCGCTGAACCATCAGATTGGCATATTGATCGATGGGAAAAACCATGTTTAATCCATCGTTTCCACCATTCATCCGAATCAGAACCAGTACGCGGTCCTCCGCATTTTTGGAGAATTCGAACAATTCCTTTGAAATCGCCTGCATCGAGAAACCATTGGATACAAAAGGCAAGGATAAAGATGCCAAGGAAGTATTTTTGAGAAAGTCTCTTCTTTTCATGGTTAAATCGTTTGGAATTGAGGCATTTTTAAAATCACATTCATCAGCGCTTGCATGCGTTGCGTAACAGGAGTAAAATACGTTGTATTTGTTGGGTCATTCAAGTAATCGTTGTATTGAATGGTCCATTCGAAATCTGGCAATCCGTTGGTTAAAATCAATTTCAAGGTTAATTTATCCGCCGGGTCAATGGCTTTTGGAAAAAAGACATCGCAAATATCATCGATGACTTGTGGTGCACTTGAAGGATTGGAAAGCCCATTTAAAAAACCAAGGTGATTCATTTTCAATACATTCGTTCCAATCGGAATTCCGGAATAAACCAAAGCCGAAACAATGTCAAATCGTTTTTTGATATAGGTGGAATTGATCCAAAGTTTTGAATACGCTGGAGCTTGGTAGTAAGACATCCAACCCGCAACACTTGGCGGAACGATGTAGGATTGTCCCATGGTATCTGCGACGTAATAAACCGAAATATACGTTTGATAATCACCAACCAAGCCAAAGTTTGGTATCGTTTGAGTGGGATTCATCGCTCCCATGATCATTTCCAAAGGATTGCGAATAATTGCCCCTCGAACGCTCATATCGTAAAAATGATCACTGGTCAACAATTGCTGCATAACCGGTAACACCTCATAATTATTTGCAATAAAAGTTTGCGCCAGCGCGGCGATGACATCCGATTGAACAGCAGGTGTAATGTCATAATTGACGAAATAGCGGTAAATCTTGGAGCAAATGTAAGTTGCTACTTGATTTTGATTGAAAATCACATCGATGAAATTCGCATATTCATTGGCAGCAGCTGCAGGAATTACTTGTCCGTTAAAGTGGTACGACAGAGTTTTACTTGTGTTATCGTGTAAAATAGGATTAAAGCTTGCTGTTGCCTGTGTCGCCGTAGCGCTTCGTATACCTGTTACCGTGTAACCCGTTAAAATTTTCGCTCCAGCAGCAACATCTGTTTCCGTGTAAGTTGAATAATCTCCGGCCGCAATTTGATTTCCTTTACCAATAGAGAATAATTCGAGGAGTTCGCGCGCATAATTTTCATTGGGAGAAAATACATTGTTTGTTGCCCCGTTGAGGAACATCAGCATAGCAGGATCAATGGTCACATCTTTCATTAGTTGCTTGAAATTACCCAAAGCATTTTGACGCAATAAATTCAGAAAATGGTACATCGCCCGTGATTCTGCCGTGGCGGTTACACCAAAATGGTTCTGCCAAAAGAAGACCATTTTTTCAGCAATACACAATTGCTCTTGGTTCAAGTTTTTGGCGATCCATCCACCCAGTGACTTAAACCGGGCATTTTCAGTTTGTTGATTTTGCGCTTGATTTGCTGGATAAACGGCATTCACCCAAGAAGATCCTTGCGGTACGATTAATTCACCCGCATCAAAAGCTAAAGGTTCATCTGCGATCGGAATTTGAAGAATGGTTGCAACGGTTGCATTCATCCCGTTCGAAACGGCATCTAAAATCTGTTGATTTGTCGCTCCGAACGTTGTCCGTCTTAGCAAATGAGCCGCTTCCGCTTTTGTCCAAGGTCCTGTGTATGTTTGCATAACTAAAGTTATTTAGATAAAGCTACGTTTATTCGACGAGAATTACAATAAATCAATGTTAACTTGTTTTTTTTAATGATGTTGAGAAAATCCAAGCAACCTTTTTCACATAATGTCGTTTTGAAAAGGAATTTTAACATTAAATTTGCCTTAAACCTGTTTTACATTACTACTACAATACTATGAAGAATATTTACATCATTATTCTCCTTTTTCTCTCCGCTTTATCAAATAATGGCTTCTCCCAGCCTCAAACCGTTACCTTCAACTACACTGGTTCTGCCCAAACATGGACAGTTCCTCCCTGTGTTTACAACATTTCCGTTTCGGTAAAAGGTGCGCAAGGTGGCGGACCAGGTGGACTTGGAGCAACGGTTTTGAATCCAACCATTGCTGTAACACCGGGACAAGTTCTACAAATCAATGTGGGACAATGTCCAACTGGACCAGCTGGTGGATGGAATGGCGGTGGGAACGGACATGCGTCGGCTCCTGCTTCATACCAATCATTTGGTGGTGGCGGTGCTTCTGACATTCGAATCGCACCATATGCTTTAACAAATCGCATAGTTGTTGCCGGTGGTGGTGGTGGAAAAAATGGTTGTTCCCCTCAATACAACGCCTTAGGTGGTGCTGGTGGATGTGTCACTGGTATGACTGGTATTGGTTCTCCTTTTGTAGGAGTTGGTGGCGGTGGTGGAACAGCAACTGCAGGTGGAAATGGCGGTCCTCCATGGGGAGGTGGTCAACCTGGTCAACCTGGAACTTTGGGTAACGGAGGGAACGGTGGATTTTATACAACTGCTTCTGGCGGCGGTGGCGGCGG
>Ga0208592_1000423_pt1 | contig 11943 bp, 8 predicted proteins | sample LakMenE18May10ns_FD_150712 | JGI IMG/M metagenome (GOLD analysis project Ga0208592, IMG submission 150712) | Freshwater microbial communities from Lake Mendota, WI - 18MAY2010 deep hole epilimnion ns (SPAdes) | ecosystem: Environmental > Aquatic > Freshwater > Lentic | place: Lake Mendota...
GTGTTCATCAATGCGAACAAAGCCGCCTTTGATGAACGAGACATTGGGTTCGCCAATGTGTTGCGTGAGTGCGGTGATGTGATCAATACAGATGTTGCCAAGGTCAGCATCAAGAAAGACATACCAGTCAGCAGGGACTGCATGAACGCCGCGATAGAGCGAATCGCCTTTACCTAAGACAGGGCCCAGTTCTGGTTGCAGGCTTGGAATGTGAAGAGAACGAATGCCGTATTGCAATGCTTCTTCTGCGGTGCCGTCGGTAGAGCCGCCGTCGAGAACGGTGGCAGAAGTGACAACGCCGGCGTCGAGGGCTTCGCGCATAACAAGGGCGGTGCGCGCCATGGCCTGTGCCTCATTGAAGGCAGGCACGAGAAGTGCAATGGATGTCACGAAGTGGTGACGTGTGCGACAAGTGAGTCGATAGGACCGCGTGGGTAGACGCCGTATTGCGGTAAACGATCACGCCAATGTGATGGGCAGTGTTCGCCTGCAACTTCTGCAAGTGGTTCAAGAACAAAGCGACGCTCTGAGAAACGAGGGTGCGGGATGGTGAGTTCTTCGCTGTTGATGGCGTAGTCGTCGTAAAAGAGAATGTCGAGGTCAAGGGTGCGAGGGCCCCAGCGTTCAACGCGTACTCGGTGAGCATCGGCTTCGATTTGTAGCAAGCGGCGCAGTAGAGCAAATGGGTCAAGGTCTGTATCGACAATGGCAACCATGTTGAGGTATGCGCCTTGGTTGTCAGGTCCGCCTACCGGGTCTGTTTCGAATACTTGTGATTGCGCGATGACGTTCGACAGGCTCTCGAGACCGAAACGCAAGTAGGCGACGCGGTCGCCAAGGTTGGAGCCGAGCGCAACGATGGCGCGGTGGCGAGCAGGGACGCGCATGTCGACACGGCTACGCACAATGCGCACAGCTGATGACACGAGGTCTTCGGGAATTGGTGGGCGAAGTTTGGTGAGAGTGACGTTTGCGACTTCCACATGATCAAAATGCAAGACACGGTCTGCGATGCGAGCAGCGAGACGCTCGAGCAATGTGTCTGTTGAATCGCGCACTACTTCGGCGATGGCCTGAGAGATAGCGCCGTAGTTGGCAGTGTCGTCAAGGTTGTCGGTGATGCCAGCTTCTGACAGATCAACTTCAAGGTCAACGTCTACCTGGAGAGGCTGCAGAGCCTCGCGTTCGTGCGGCAACACACCAACAAGAGCCATGAGCCGGAGCCCATTGATATATATATGGTCACGTGCCATGACTCTCTGTCTATCTGCATGACCCCCCTTTTCACTACGCTCGATGCATGGTTGAAAAGGTCTCATACGACGAGTTCTCGATGTTTCATGAAAATGCATCGGAATATGGCATTGCATATGCCGGCCCCCCAGTAGTTTCCCGAGAATTCATTTCTGTAGATGGCACCAGGAAGCTGTCAGCGTTGAAGTGGGGCACGGGTTCACCGCGCCTTGTGTTCTTGCATGGTGGTGCACAGAATGCCCATACATGGGACACAGTGGCGTTGGCGCTTGACGTGCCGTTGTTGTGTATTGACTTGCCGGGGCATGGTCATTCAGATTCTGCTGGTGGGTTCAGTGCGGATGCTTTACCGATGCAACAGAACGCTGCCGACATTGCCACTGTGATTCGTGCGTTGGCGCCTGATGCATTGGCAGTAGTTGGAATGTCATTGGGTGGTCTTACAACGTTGGCACTTACCCGTGACCATGGTGACTTGGTGCGCAAGATGGTGTTGGTAGATATCACGCCAGGTGTGAACCAAGAAAAGACAAAGCAGATCACTGATTTTGTGAATGGTCCTGCAACGTTTCCTTCGTTCGAGGATTTGTTGAAGCGAACGATTGAGTTCAACCCGACTCGTACAGTGGAAAGTTTGCGCCGTGGCATTTTGCATAACGCCTTGCCGGAAGACGACGGTTCATGGGTGTGGCGTTACCGCCGTGCTGACGCACCACCACTGCCAGAGATGAAAGCTGCTGTGGAAGATGGTGACAAGCGTCCGTCTACTGCGCCGTTGTGGGATGTGGTGTCTGGTTACGGAAAGCCGATCATGTTTGTACGTGGAATGCGCAAGCAATCAGTAGTGACTGATGAAGACGAAGCAGAATTGGTGAAGCGTGCGCCTCATGCGCGGGTTGAACATGTTTTGGAAGCCGGCCACAGCGTGCAGGGCGATACGCCATTGGAATTGGCCGCACTAATTCGGGATTTCGCCGGGCTGTAGAGCTTTACTTGCTCGTTGCCTATTTGGCGGCGAGGAACTTCATGGCTGCACGTGTGGTGGCGTTGTCGTGGCCAACCACTAAATGACGGTTTGCATAGACAGACTTGTAGGTCCACTTCATTTTCTTTGCCATTGCCCGAGCGACTGATGGTGCTGTTACTTGATCACCACGAGCAATGTTGACAAGTACTCGTGCACCTGTGGCGAGTGCTGCTGGTTTGAGCGAACCGAGAGGGCGTGCAGATTCAGTTAACTCTGCACAGAATGCATATAGCGCAGCTTCGGAGCCGATGGTGAATTTGTATGGCTTTACTGCAGCATGTGCCGTGGCAATTCTTTTGGCGTCTGCACGTGAAACATCAGCGCAACGGCCATATGCATTCACAGCAATTGGAGCTGTGCCCGCGAGGGTGAGCAGCGGCTTCGAGTCGCCACTGTTGGCGGCTGTAATTGAAGCGAATAGTTCTTGGGTGTGGCCATCGACAATGGTGCGTGTAGCAGCACGGGCAACTGCTTGGAAGGTGATGCTGGGGTCAACGCGTTCCAGTCTGATGTTTGTCTTCAAAAGGTCAAGCTCTTTTGCCACATTGGCATTCATGGTGCACGCAAGATGCGATGCACACCACCGCATTGCGGTTCTGACACCAAGTGTTGTTGCGGCGATGTGTTGCGAGGCCTGCTTGACCAATGAAGTTGACGGGTCAATTGGAGTATCAAGTACTGCTGCTTGAACTTTGGTGGGGTTCTGCATGATTAATGATGCAGCGGTAGTGGCACCACTACCCCACCCGATGATGGACACTTTCTTCGTATCCAATGAAGTGCGCACTGCTTCCACATCGTCGGCCATATCGAGCGTGCCGATGTTGGTTTCATTACCAACGGGCATGACAGCGTCTATTGCACCACGTGGTGCAATAGAGATGACATTGAACTTTGTAATGGCGGTTCCAAATGTGAGTGGCGCCTTTTCAGATAACGTGCGCGCGTCTGGGCCGTATTCACGGTCTGGCAACAACAGCAATGTGCGAGGCGATGGACCCGATGTGGCTTTACGGCGGTACAAGGACAGCGAGAATGTTTTGCTGCCGTTGAGTCCTTTAGTGATGGGCACAAGAATCTTTCCGCATTCAATTGGGCCACATGGAAGCCAGGTGATTTCGTTAGAAGTTGTCTCTGCCCGTGCGGGTGACGTTGGAAAAACTGTGACTACTACAGCTGCGGCACATAGGAAAGCGAACGCAGAACGACGGACAGTCATTTGTTAGCGCACTGATGTAGAGCGGACTGGCAGCGACACAGAAGCTGAGGAAACAAAAGCTCCGGCGACTGAAATCACTGCAGTGAAGTTTTGCTTCTTGACTTTTGATACGGGAACCAGGAAGACTTTCTTTGCGCCTTTACCGACAAGCTTTCCGTTGCGGTAGAGCGAAACCTTCGAGCCCTTTGGCGCTTTGACAGTGACGCGCAGATGCTTGCCAACTTTGGTGATCTTGCCAATCGAGATTTTTGTCATTGCACTGGTGAACTGTGGTGCAGATGACACTGAAGTCACTGGGCTTGACGTTGTTGGTGTCGGTGTCGGTATTGCCACGGCTTCGACAGGAACTTCGCTAGTTGGCTGTGCCGGACTTACGGCAGGAACTGCCGGTGCGGTTGGTGCTGCTGGTGCGGTTGGTTCAGCCGGTGCAGTGATTGTTGGAGGCGCTGTTGTTGTAGGTGGTTCAGGAACGCCTGGATCTTCTTCATATGCAACAACAGACGAATCATTTGCGGTGATATCTGAATCAATTGCAGAACTATCTGCTTCTGCTTCCGCGGAAAGTGAGAACGAGTTAGACGAAGCTGGCTGCTGGTACAGCAATGCATTGGTGGTGCCCGACGGAAGACGAGAGATAGTTGTTTTAGTGGCTGTGGCGGCCAATTGCGCTGCGACTTGGGCTGGGGTCATTGTTGGTGCACTACCCAGCATGTTTGCAACGACGCCTGCAACATGTGGCGCTGCCATCGATGTGCCGGACATGATGGAGGAAGAAGTTGGGCTTGTAATTGCCGCTGAAATAATTTGTGTGCCCGGTGCAAGAATATCAACGCAGGAACCACGATTAGAGAATTCCGCGAAAAAGTCACTTGAATCAGTAGCACCAACCGTGATTGCTGAGGCTGCGCTAGATGGCGAATAGTTACACGCATCGGAATACGAGTTACCGGCCGCCACAACAAAAGTAATTCCGTCTGCAACGCCGCGTGCCACTGCATCATTGATTGCGACATCAATACCAGAGATGGTGCCAAGACTCATGTTGGCAACAGCTGGAACGCCAGCGACGTGATGTTGAATCATCCAGTTGATTCCGGCCACGATGCCAGCTGTAGACCCAGAACCATTGCAGTCAAGAACTCGCACAGGGATGATTGTTGCTTGAGTTGCAAACCCGTATGTACTTCCACCAACGGTTCCCGCTACGTGCGTTCCGTGACCATGACAATCATTCGCACCATTACCGTCGCTAAATGCTGTGAACCCACTGGCAACTCTGTTACCAAACTCCGCACTTGCGGTGTACACACCCGTGTCAATCACATAGGCAGATACTCCGGCACCGGTACCGCCGCGCGTTATCTTTCTGTCAAGTGGCAATGAACGCTGATCGGTGCGGTCAAGACCCCACGATGCTGCGGGCATCGCTACCGAATCACTAGCTATCGGAGTTACTTCAGCACTTGGTGCAGATGCGACGCTGGTTCCGAAAGCGTTCGTAGCTGTCACAGTAAATGTGTACGTCGTGCCATTGGTGAGTTCAGTGACAACACATGCGTTGGTAGAAGTAGTGCACGCAAATCCACCAGGTGTAGAGGTGGCCGTGTATGCAGTAATTACTGAACCACCAGTACTTGCTGGCGTGAGCCAACGAACAGCTACTCGTGTGTCACCAGCCGTGGCAGTCACGGACAACGGCGCAGTCGGTGCAGTGGCGGCAGAACGAGGTGTCACGGTAACGATGGCTGATGCTGGGCTCTCGCCGAATCGATTCACTGCTTTCACTCGCAAAGACACTGGAACATCAGGAGTCATATTGGTAAGAGTCGCTGTTACTGCGGTAGAGACTTCGTCGTTCCACGTTGACCATGCAGTGGCAGTATCGGCGCGGTACTCAATGACATAGTCAGTTACTGGCGCTGCTTTTGCTACAACTGCCGACCATGACAGTGTGATTGACGTGGTGCTGACAGTGGCACGTACAGACGATGGTGGGTTCGGCGTACCGGCAACGCGCACTTGCAGTGAAAGTGTGGAAGATGGAGCGCTATTACCAACAGAGTTAACCGCAGTTGCGCGGAATTGATACTGCACACCGGGAGCGAGGCCAGCTACTCGAACGTTACGAACATTGGCCTGCGTCACTGCAATGCTTGTCCACGTTGCCCCACTATCAGTTGACATCCATGTGTTGTACGACGTGATGGCTGAACCACCGGTAGTTGCGGGACGTGTCCACGACAAGTAAGCAGTAGTGCCAGATAAAAACCCGCCGAAGAAGCGCGGTTGAGATGACACGGTTGCTGCGACAGGCGTTCCTTCAACAGCGGTTGACGCTTCGCTGGTGCCGATTGCATTGATTGCATACACACGGAACTTGTGCAGTACACCGCCAACAAGATTCGTAAATGACGTTGAGCGCCGAGTAGCAGCGGTGACATCTGATGTTGTCCATGTGGTGCCACCATCAGTTGAATATTCAGCGCGATAACCAGTAACTCGGCTTCCACCGTCTGAAGATGGCGTTGACCAATACAGCGTTGCGCCGTTGAACGTGACATACACCGCTAGTGAACGCGGAGAAGTTGGCGCTGTCAGGATTATGGGGGCTACCGGAGTTGAAAGAACCGGTGTTGTTGCAGTTCCAGTTCCCACCGCGTTCACCGCTGAAACACGGAATGAGTATCGAGTTCCGTTTGTTAGGCCAGTGATGTTCGCAGATCGTGCCGTAGATGCGGGGTGTGCAAAAACAGTCCATGCAGTGACATTGCTTGGTTTGTATTCAATTTTGTAATCAGTGATTGCTGATCCGCCGTTAGATGCAGGAAGTGCCCATGCAAGTGCAACTGATTGCGAAGATGGTGTGGCGGTTGGAGAAAGAGGAACCGAAGGAACGGTGACAGGTGCTGCTGCAAACGATGCTGAATGAGCCAATTTGTTTGGTGAGTCAACGCCCGCGCTGCCAACCACGTTGGGCGATGCGGCATCGGTAATTGCCTTGGTAACAGCGGCCGGCGTGGCTGATGGACGAGTTTCTAAGTAGACCGCGGCGATACCTGCAACGAATGGCGAGGCCATTGAAGTTCCGGACATGCCAGCAACAGCAGTAGAAGAGCCGATGTATGCAGATGTGATGCTTGAACCTGGAGCAAATATGTCAAGACATTTTCCGATGTTTGAATATGAAGCACGTGAATCGTTGAATGCGGTGGCACCGACTGTTATTGCAGATGGTGCGCTAGCCGGAGAGTAATTACACGCATTGGCATTGTCATTTCCTGCGGCAACAACAACTGTGATGCCATCGGCTACTGCGCTAGCGACTGCACTGTTCAGTGATGCACTGGCTGCAGCGCCGACGCTGAGGTTTGCCACTGCTGGAATGCCGGCTTCATGGTTTGTGATTGCCCAGTTCAAACCAGAGATAAGACCGGCAACAGATCCCGAACCATTACATGCAAGAACTCGAATAGGCACGATGGATGCAGATTTAGCAACTCCATACCTTGTGCCCGCCATGATTCCGGCAACGTGAGTTCCGTGACCATGGCAGTCTTCAACACCCCTGCCATCAGAGACAGCAGTGAAGCCAGACTGAATGCGGCCTTCGAAATCTGCATGCGTGCTGTTGATGCCCGAGTCGACAACGTAGGCGGTGACACCGACACCAGTATCTGTGTAGGAATACTTCTGATCAAGTGGAAGTAGGCGCTGGTCGATGCGGTCAAGACCCCAGCCAGGCCATGACTGTTCAGCAGATGTCGACACAACTCGGTCGGCTTCAATGTTGACAACATTCGGATTCGATTGCAGTGCTGCAACCTCTGACACAGTGAGGTCTGCAACAAAACCATTTATTGCATTTGAGTATGTGGCGATGACGTTGGCGGCCAATGATGTAGCGGCAACAGCGCTTGCCGTGTTACTTGCGAACTGCACGATGTATCGACCAGGAATAATGTCACCAGCTTCTGCATTCGGTGGCACGGATAATCCGGTGACAATGTCAGTTGAGACATCGTCGATTTGGAACGAATTGTTTGGCTGCACAATTCGTACTGCCGGATCAATAGAAGCCTTGACTGCTTGTGCCTGCGTAAGAGTGCGAACGTCAACACTTCCGTCGCGTTCCACGATGACGTACTCGGTGGTGCTGGTAGCTGCTGCGGAAAGCGGACTAATAGCGACTGAAGAAATGACGACTGCCCCAGCACAGAGGGCTCGAAACATGCGGGAAATCGTCACCTTGTAATTCTAGGGCGGGCGAAAACTCTGCCAGCCCGCAGGGGCCGAATTCAGGGTTAACGAGCGAAGATTGCTACCAAAATGGGCGTCACAATGAGTCCGGGAAGCAAAGAGCCCAGCTTGATTTTCTTGATTTCCAGGAGGTTTAATCCAATTGCGAGAACGGTGAAACCACCGGCGGCAAACAGCTCTGTTCGCATGCGGTCATCAAGAAGCGAATCGATGCCTGTTCCGCCGAGAGTGAGAAGGCCCTGGACCACGAAAACACCGATGGCGCTGAACCCTGCACCAATGCCATAGATGGATACAAAGATGATTGACATGAAGCCGTCGAGAGTTCCCTTGATGATGTACAACTGCGGCGTGCGGCCACTGGCGTCTTCAATTGCGCCAAGAATTGTCATGGGACCAATACAGAACAACAAGGTTGCAGTGACAAAGCCTTCAACAAAGGTGCTGGTGTCATCTGACTTTTTGGCGAAGCGTTTCTTGAGGCGCTCCCCTATTCCTTCGAGACGTTCTTCGATGTGTAGCAACTCACCGATAACGGCACCGATGACCATGCCGACAAGTGGAAACACCAAGTTGTGAGTATCCATGGCGTTGCTGATACCCATGATGACTGTTGCAAGGCCAATGACCTGCACAACGATGGTGCGAATGGACTCGCGAATGCGATGACCGATGAAATAACCGATTGAACTTCCCACAATCACCGTGGAGGTATTGATGAGAGTTCCTAAGCCGCGCACAAGTTCTTACGCTACCGACACGGAATCTATGTGCCGTGGTTATCGTGGTTAGGTGCCAATTGTGCAATTATCCGCGGGTTCAACCGCTGTTTCTATCGATACATCAGCTGGTGGACGTGTGTCGTCTCTGATTATGGACGGCACAGAGTTATTGGTGACCGCAGCAGAAGACACATTGGGCTGGGGCCTCTACCCCATGGTTCCGTTTGCTGGCCGAGTGCGTGATGGCGTTTTGATGTTTCGCGGGCTGCAATATGAATTGCCATTGCGATTAGTGCCGAATGCATTGCATGGCACTGTGCTTGATGTTGAGTGGACTGTTGTTGAACAATTACCAGCAAAAGTGACCCTGAAATGCGACCTCGGATCTGATTGGCCATTTGCAGGAACAGTGACTCATGTGATTGATGTTGTTGATGGTGATGTGTTGTTCACTCTCACACTTGACGCCTTAGAACCACAGCCTGCGCAAGTGGGTTGGCATCCGTGGTTTTTGCCACCACGCCATTCGCACCACAACTTCACTGCCATGTTGCAAAAAGACGTCAGCGGCATCACTACAAATCAACGCGTGCCAGTGCCGCATCGTAAATACGACGATTGTTTTGTGAAGCCGATCACGATGCCATGGCTCACAATTGGTGAAGTGAAAGTAGAGATTTCAAGCGACTGTTCACATTGGGTTATCTACAACGCAAACCCAGCGGGTATTTGTTTTGAACCGCAGTCGGGACCGCCGAACGGCATCAACACCGAACCGTATGTTGTGATGCCAGGTAAGCCGCTTGTGCGACACATGGCGATTACACGAATTAGTTAGCCCAGGTTGCGCGCATGCGGCGCAAGGTGGCAGTGCGAATATCGCCCCAGGTTCCACCAAGAATGTTTCGCACGGTGCCAAGCGACGGCACTTTTTGGGTGCCATTCACTGTGGAACGCCACAGATCGAACTGGTGGCTTGCACCATGATGCGCTGGTTCGCGCAGGAAACGCTCAACGAAACCGAATAGTTGTTCTTCATCCCACGTACGTTCATAGTTTGAGCGCAATGCTTCACCACTGGATACGCCAACCGACGAACATGCTGCAGACCATGAGCCGAACAACTGCACAATGCGCGCAACGCTTGGCCCTTGAATGCGGCCACTGCGCAAAAGTGCTGTGTAAGCATTGTGCGTAAGCGGAGACGCCATGAGGTTTGCTGCTTGCAATGCGCCACGTGCACGATCACGTGTTACCGAAATAGTTTGTGACTCAACACGCTCTGTTGGCGCGGTTAGTTCATCATCACCAAGAATCAACCATTCAACAGGTCGTGCAGATGTTGTGATTGCGGGAAGTGGTGCAGCAAGTGCTGTAGATACTTCGTTCAGTGTTGCGCCGGGATGCGTGGATAGATATTCACTGATGCGTTCTGTGAGTTCAGAGCGCACTTCTGCTTTTGTTGGCTTGGTGCGTGTACGCGTTGCCTTTGCTGGGGCAACTGACGTGTTGCCGCCGCCGAAGCGCAAGAGGAATTCGCCCAAGGTGCGCATATGACTGCGGCTCAGGGTGTTGTTGTCATCAAGAAGTTCGAGTTCTCTGGCTGCCCAGGCGACAGATTCAGGTAACTCCGCTAGGGGGATGCGTTGTGTCACGCAATTTATCGTATCTGCCTATCTATATAGTCCCCCCTATGACATATAGTCATCCCAATACACGAGGGGGCTCGCCGTGACAATCAATTTGGATCATGAATGGGAATCATTGTTGCCAGCGGGCGACACGCATCCGTATCGCACTGGCGCATGGCGTCCGCAAACACGCGAATGGACCGCGCGTGACATGCATGTTGAAGGTGAAATTCCTTCTGACTTGAATGGCGTGTACTTGCGCAATACAGAGAACCCACTAGTGCCAAATACCGACCGGTATCACCCGTTTGATGGCGACGGAATGATTCATTCCATTTCGTTTCGTGAAGGTCACGCTGAATATCGCAACCGTATGGTCCGTACAGAAGGTCTTGCAACTGACCTTGAAGCTGGCGGACCGCAATGGTCTGGCTTAGCTGAATCTCCGTTAACTGCAGTGCGTACTGATGGTTGGGGTGCACGTACACGCATGAAAGATGCAAGCAGCACAGACGTTGTGGTGCATGGCGGCGTAGCGCTTTCAAGTTTTTACCAGTGTGGTGATTTGTATCAGCTTGACCCTGTGACGTTGGAAGACAAAGGTCGTGCTTCATGGAGCGGAGCGTTTCCTGACGCTGGTGTTTCAGCACACACCAAGGTTGATGAAAAGACCGGCGAATTGTTGTTCTTTAACTACCAAACCACTTACCCGTACATGCATTACGGCGTTGTATCTCGTGAAGGAGTGTTGACGCACTACACACCAGTGCCGTTGCCTGGACCACGTTTGCCACACGACATGTGTTTCACTGACAACTACTCAATCTTGAATGACTGCCCGTTGTTCTGGAAAGAGGATCTGATTCAGCGCGGCATTTATGCAACGAAGTTTCACCCCGACATGCCAACACGTCTTGGTGTGATCCCACGTCATGGAACCGAGAAAGACATTAAGTGGTTTGATTGCGAAGCGACGTATGTATTGCATTGGATTAATGCGTACGAAGAAGGCGATGAAATCATTGTTGATGGTTACTTCCAGTTTGACCCCTCGCCCACTATGGGACCAGAAGCAACAGTTGATCAGCGCATGTTTCGTTTCCTTGATTTGTATGCAATGCAGTCAAAGCCATACCGCTGGCGTTTGAACATGAAGACCGGTGCGGTACGTGAAGGCTTGTTGTCTGACACAGTTACCGAGTTCGGCATGATCAACCCGCAGATTGTTGGCAAGAAATACGACTACGTATATTCCGTCGTGCCGACCGAGGGTTGGTTCACATTCGAAGGTCTCATCAAACACAATGTGACTACAGGCGAAGAAGAAACATTCCGTTTGCCTTCTGGGTCGTATGCAAGCGAATCCGTGTTTGCCCCACGGCCGAATTCACGCAGTGAAGACGACGGCTACCTCATTACATTCACCATGGATGTGGTGAACGACGTGAGCCACTGCGAGATCTTTGACGCCCTACGCCTCAGCGATGGGCCGGTGGCCCGAATTCGGCTGCCAGAGCGCATTTGCAGTGGCACCCATGCCTATTGGGCAGACGCTGCAACCCTTACCCCACTGGGGTAAGCCGACCTTAGGGGGTCATACCCCTTAATTATGACTGGTTTAGTCGGGTATTAGATAGCCTGCCCTGATGCAGTTTCCGGTGAACCTCAACCTTCACGGTCGACCCGTCTTGGTGGTCGGCGGCGGTCGCATTGCATATCGCAAAGTGGAACAACTTCTGATGGCTGACGCTGAAGTGACAGTGCTGTCGCCGATGTTCGTCGACGAGTTCCATTCCCTTCCCGTGACATTGGTGCAGCGCGAATATGCGAGCG
>Ga0208592_1000437_pt1 | contig 11776 bp, 2 predicted proteins | sample LakMenE18May10ns_FD_150712 | JGI IMG/M metagenome (GOLD analysis project Ga0208592, IMG submission 150712) | Freshwater microbial communities from Lake Mendota, WI - 18MAY2010 deep hole epilimnion ns (SPAdes) | ecosystem: Environmental > Aquatic > Freshwater > Lentic | place: Lake Mendota...
TCTACAATGGCAAGAACTTCGGAGACAACATTCAGTCATCACCCAAAATTCGACAAGAAAAGAAGAATCTCGTGTCTGAAAATGTCCGGTAAACTTTTCTTGATTTTAATTTTATTCTCAAAATCTGTACTTAGCTCAAGTCCTTCCACACTAATAGGTGGCCTCGTTTATTACGAGGAGCACAGCAATGGGCCGATCTATCTGAACCCACAGTTCTATACTGTGACGAGAGAGGTGGATACTTCACCTCTCGAAGGCTTTATACAATATGCCCGCGGGCTCTCAAAGTTGTATGAAACCCAATGTCAGAAAACTGACTCAAGTTATTCCGAAAAAGAAATTGAATACAAAAAAGAACTCGAGAAAAATGAACCTCAAACAGTTCTGCATATCACAAACACAGAACACAACGTACTGGACGCTGAGTCAGTATGCAGACAAGAAGGTCTCATTTTACCCGAAATCAGAACCGTCGCTGACAAAGAGTTTGTTAGACGAGCAGCGGTAGAAGCCGGTATAAAAATTATACGGGCAGGAGTCTACTTCCGCCCCGAAGGCAGTACCTTCAGGTTCATGAGCGACGACTCCGACGCCAGAACAGGCTCCCCATTCGATTACATCGAATATGGGGGAGACAAAGCAGGCCAATGGAACAAGGGATATTATCAAGATGATGGCAATCTTAGACAAATGTCTCACTGGTACGCTCTAATTTACCTTAACCCACAAGCACTCTTTGTACTCCGACTTGCGGAGAAATATCAGCAAGAGGTTAAGCAACGTGTCATCTGCCAGAATAACAGAAAGTTCAATCCGGACCTCCCGGTTGTAAAGGACGAGTTTGGTATGCTGGCAGTAGCGAAGCACAACTGTAGGCGGGACAAGAAACAATTGCTTAAATCATTGGCTATTTCAACTGAGACAGCCAAAGATGTGGCAAATTTCGAGATACACGATGAGCCCTCTGCTCAGATCGAAGTCTCCGACTTTATCCCCTCTATGGAGACAGACTACGAATCTCTCAATCGGCCAAAAAGATTTTCTGAACCAGAATCATCTGGTCCAACTAAAAAGTCACCTCCGATTGAAAGCTTAGTCAATTCATTTGTCGAGCAAATAAAACCAAATCCTCCCAAGGTTTTGGATACTGAAACCCCAATGGGCCTAGTTCGGTTTATGTACGACAAAATTAACCCTAAAGTAAATTTCCCAACTTGGGTCAGCCAAGTACTAGGAACTTTAACAGAGAAAAATCTTGAGAAACATTACTTTTCAGATGAGCCTATCTCATCTTCTAAGAAACTCAAATCTCTAGTCCGAACTCTCACCAGTCCGGACCAAACTAAACTTGATTCCAGAAATGGACAATACGTGAAACAATATTTGTTTCGCGAAGCCAAGTTAATTTTGGTGAAACAATTGGTTCAATTTCTGCAACTAAAAAGTAATAATTATATTGCTGAAAAGATAGTCAGAAAAATCCAGAAACGATCGAATTTTTTCAAATTTTATGGAGGACCAATGGCACCAACATTTCCAATTTATGCTCAGTTCAACATGACTGACCATCACAGCATGCACAAGCGTGCCCTCCCGCTCATCCCGATCCTAGGAGCCCTGGCAGTAGGAACAGCAGGGGCTAATATAGGCTCATCTGTCGTAAACGGCGGAGCTCCCCTATCCTGGTTCGGAAAACCATTGGGAGCAATGTTCGGATTCGCTGACGCAGCTGATGTCCAAAGGATAGTTACACAGCTAACCACAGTCTCAACTGCGTTAACGTCTCTACAGGTAGATAGCATGGAAACGAGACAGGCAATAAACGATATGGCCGCGGCTCAAAGGGTTTTCAACCAGAAAATATTGAAAGCTTTCCACGCTACCACAGCTGTTATGCTAGAAATTGACCTTAAATCTTTTATTCGTTATTTAATCACTGTCATTGACAGCCACGCTCACAAGATAACGACAATAGGTTTAGCAGCTTCAACAGGCAGAGCAACGTCTTTGGCTTTAACTTCAACTGAACTAGCTATTGTAGCCGATCGACAGTTAAAGACAAAGAATATCAAACTGTCCACTGACCTCGAACAAGTTAAGATGTCCATGCTAAAATTGAATAAGAAAATCATGCTGATCTTCAATATTCCAATTTTAGTTGAAGAGAACTTATATCACTTTTATAAGGTTGATGCGATTCCTCTGTTCGAGAATAATACTATGTACATACCCGAAATCGATGCTCCTTTCATTGGAATATCTAAATCTGGTAGTGACTATGTTACTGTCACAGCCGAGGAGTACACCCGGTGTACCACCGATCCCTCGCTTTGTACTGTGTCAAGCCCATCTTACCCAATGACCAGTGAAGCTCATTGCTCTGTGACAACTTATGTCACAGGAAACATGACTTGTGCTCTCATTGAATCGGACAAGCCTCCGATCCGGTATGTTCACATTTCCGGCAATCATACGATTTTCTCGGTACCCGAGGAAACTCTAGTTTACATCAAATGTGATGATCCCAAAAGCGCTCACAAATCATTAGAGACCACTCTAATTCTCAAAAATATGGGCCAAGCTACATTTCGTCCGGGTTGCACTGTTAACTTCCCTGACGGCACCAAGTTTTTAACTCCGGCGTTGTACCCGTCAGAGAAAATCAACGATTCAAAATTATTTCAACTTCTTACAGTCTATTCGATCCCGAAAAATGCAAGAATTCGACGATTTTACAATCCCCCGGAAGAAAATCAGTCTCACCTCCCAGATCACAAAGACCTAGATGTCTCTTTTCGAATGCCGACAATTGCCGAATTTAAGCAAGAACTTCTAAATCCGACAAAGACTCTAGTATTTGTCCTCAAAGCAACACTCTTTGCTGCCTGTATAGTTGCAGCTCTCTCACTGTGCTGTTGTTATTGGCCTCCAATAAGAATGTGCCTAGGAAACTCTTGGTTCTGCTGTTGCTTCAAGAAAGTCGACTCAGTCCCTCATCCTATTCCCAGAGAAAGGATTAAAAGCATCTTAAAGTCTGGCCTAACAAAAGCTAAGAGCACTTCAGATCTTTTGCTAAGCTCAGCCTCGAAATATGCTCCGGTTTTCCCACGGAACAACCTCAACCCAAGCTCCCGATCACCGGTCGAGATGTCAAAGTTTTGGAGGTCAAGCCCAGCGGTAAACGCTCCTCCGTCAGATTCTGATGACGACATGGTCGTCATTCAAAAAGATCGCATTAAGATGGTTTATGAACCATCAAAGAACGAAATTCAGGATCCGGCTAGAGTCCGTTTTCTCCCTACTAAAGAATCCTTGTTATGAACCTACACAACATGTCTATTCTACCTATACAGTTGGATAGACACTCAATAAGTTCATAAGAATGTGTTTCAATAAGTTTGGAATATTCACTTATTCTCTGAATTAAGTCAATAATATTTTAAACTAACTGTCTTTATGTCTTCATCTTAATTGTGTCACATAATATTTCTCTTTGAAATTTCTAGATTCAGAAGATGATCGTATCCTCGGAGATTGCGACGATGACATGGCAGATTTTGAAGATGATTTCAATCATCGAAAACGTCGTAAGAATAGCGACGAAAATGACGTCAAACCAGCTTTGACGGCAAATAAACAGTCTAATAACAAGTTGTTAGACAAAACCAATGGCCTCCCTTCCAAAGGTAGCCTCAAAGAAACTTCAGGCTCTGACACTGAAGACAACAAATTATTGAAGGTTATAGTCAAAACCTCAATCAGCCGAATCAATTATTCGGACACCTCAGTGCCTCAAAAGTTGAAGCACGTTTCTACCTTTAGCCTTCCAGTCAGGAAAGGTTATTACAAAACAGAGTTGTTTTACAACTCAATGCTTAACCAAGCTAAGCAAATGCTCAAAGGCCAAGCACCTTGTGAGTCTCTGATTAAAGGAAACTCTCGATTTTTCTTTGAAAATCCTTTGATCACTTACAGAGTAGTTCAAGCTCAGAGAGACGAGAAAATTTGGGTTCGGTACCCACTCAACCAATCTCTGGCTTCATTGGAACCCCCGACCCACGTTACGGCACAGGTTCCCCATGCTCAATTTTTCGTGGAATATGAAGTCGCCGTCAACGGACCTCAAGTCACGACTCCGGCGAAGCTTCTTCAACCACTTCTACCTCCAGAGGAACCTCTTCAGTCACAGGAAGAAATACCTCTCGCACCTCCGACCCTTTCATTGGCCGAAGAAAACATGTTGGCAGACATGACCGAACTGGCTAACAGGTACCCGGTCATGGCAATGCACATCGTCACGACACGATTAGCGAAAATCCTTCACACTTTCCGGAGACAACGAGACCCAGCTCTACAGACCCTCTGCGACGAAATGGCCAAATCAGCGCCGAATCTGAAAAGGTGGAGATCCGACATCGAGAACGACGACGACAAAAACTGGAGAACCCCGTCAAACCGAGGCCACTCAGGATCGCGACGAGGATCTTTCGACCAATCCCGACTTCGCGGCGGATACTACAGAGGAAACCACGGAAAATCTAATTATCATCACGATTACTAATTTTTCGTAGTTTTAACTTAATTATTTCGGCCTTATGCCAGTTGTAATTTTGTAACCCTCTCAAAATTTTAATTTTTCCTTAAATTTTGCTTCAAAAAGTTTAAAGCTAAAAACGTAATTTTTCCTGAATTTTACATTACAAATTTTAACTGCAAACTTTTACTTGAACTGAAAATAATTGTATTTTACAGTTAAACATTTTCTGCTTCAAAAAGCAATTTTTATTTTTGGAACTTACGAGTGTTGATCTACTTTAGATTGCAACCCTTTTCGTAAGTCCCACGCGCGGATGCAAAGACTGTCGCACGTGACGTATGCTCGTCACATGTGACGTCATTAGATCTGTGCTATTTGAAGCTTCAAAGCCTCCCCTCTCCCTTCACTAGACAAGAGTCACCTTAAAGAGAGAGAGAGAGTTGATTGCGCTCAAACGTTGCAGCTCAACTGCATCGTTAGCTTAGAAGCCTCAGTTGGTTTTACTTTAGTCTTTGACTAACGTCACCCATCTTTGTTCTCATCTTTATTCTATGTTCATCTGTCTACCACCTTTATATGTTCCTCGCTGTGCTAAATAAAGTGTTAGACATTCACATACTTGTTCTTTTATATCTAGTATCGAGTTATTAGGGTATCAACCTCTAGCTAGTTTGTTAGACTAGAGCAGATACGACGCCTAGATAACGTCGTTACTATATCATTATATCATCCGAGTTATAGAGCTTGTATGGCGACCCACGCAGCTTTACCTGGTGACTCCATGTAAAGAAGTCTGAATTCAAAAATTCAGGTAAGAAAAACTACTAAAAAGTAGAAATAATCTTTATCACGAAAAAAAAATAATTTTCCTCTGTGACAAATTATTTCGCGCGGATAATTTAGATGTGTCTCATCACACCTAATTAATCAATTTTGCTTTTCATAGCAAAATAATAATAATTATTAAAACATTGAAAAGAAAAATCAATTCCATTTTGATTTTCACAAGTAAGTTTTAAAACAATTATGTCTTGGCGACGAGGACAAAACAACCCTTTTCAAGGGCCACAAGGACCTCGCCCACATGTCCCACAACCTGGACCGTGGGGTCAAAATGCTCAAGGAGCATGGCAACAGAACCCTGGACAAGGTTTTAGAAACCCCAACGCACAGGGCCAACGTTTCCAAAACCCTCAACAAAATCAGCAAAATAATGCTAATTATAGAGAACCGAACCGAGCCGGATCAACGACGGAAGAGTACCAGAATGATTACGACAGTGATGATTCTATTGCCCGCCGTGACCACCTCCGTCGCATTGAAGCAGAGCTTCAGCAAATGAGAATCGAAAGAGACAGATATCAAAGAGATTTTGAAAATCTTCGAGACTCAGGTCCGCCTCCAACGAGAACTCCAACTTTAGCCGAAATGGCAAACGAAATCAAGTACACAGTTCGATCAAACAGCCACACTGCAGGAAAATTTTCGATGTTGCCACCTCAACAGCAACAAGTTGCAAACATGACTAAAGAAATAAACAAGCTGAAGGACGACTTGATCCACCTTGCTTCGTTTATAACAGTGACGGAAACGACGAATGAATCCGGAAGATTCACCGACGTCCTAACAAATCTCAGACGGTCCTACTTGGAAAAAGTCAAATCAATTGCCATTATGGAACAAGAAGTCAAAAACGCAAATGATCTCTCATCCAAATTTGATGTAAACCTACCTATGCCAGATTTTAGTCCGGCCCCGCCAGGTTTCCGATTTGACCCAACACACATGGACTTTAGGAACATCCTAAAATTCACTGGAAAATTCAATCCAAACAAAGACACAGAACAGAAGTTCTCACAATTTTGGATAAAAATTGTCCAATATGGATCTGGAAAGTACCTCAATGAAGACGAGTACATCTCGATCCTCAAATACACAGTATATGGAGTTGCGATCACGGATCTCATTTCCCTGATTGATGGAGGAAACAGTCTCACTGAGATTGTAAATGGCCTCGCAGCACTCTACGACGATGTTGAAACCCTAGATGATTTTAAACATCAAGTGGACAATTTCTCCCGAGCAAAGAACGAGACTATCACAAAGGCAATGACGAGGGCAATGAACTTAATTGAAAAATTATCTCCTCTTCACGCCAAAGGATCTTGGCTCGACAGAAAAGAGGATATGGGCAAATCCATCCTCAAACAAATTGTCGACGAAAAAACCAGGATTTTCATCGACATGGAAGAGACGAAAATGGTCCGGGCAGGTGCTAGCCTTACCCTAAAACAATTAGTCAAACTTGCATTTGACCATGAAAAGTACCATAAGTCGATTCCGACAAAAGAAATAAACACCACTTTCCAAGTGGCCTCGATGACTCCAAGAACAAAACCTCCGAAAGATGACGAAAAAGCTCATCTCCGGAAAGAACTTTCATTGGCCAAAGGGCTTGAAGAAAAGTTAGAAAAGTTCATGGAAGCAACTCAACTGCAAATAGCAGCCGCACACTTCAAAGAGCGAGCCAGAAATGCAGAAAACTTCAACAAGAAGAAGTCTTATGAAAAAACTCAATCTCAGAGCCGATCGGCATCTGCATCATCCCAAAAGAGTTCCGGCAGCGCTCTCGCAGACGAAGATGATTTAATGGATTTCTCCGAGATCGAAAATCGCGCGGATAAACCGCAGCAAAAACCTCAACAGCAACAAAAAAGTTATAAACAAAATGCTGAACGAGGACGTTCTCAAGAGAAAAAACACTACGAAAATCGTAGCCAATCGAAATCTCCTTCTCAATATAACAAATCGCAGAACAGCAAAACTCAATTTGTGAAACATGGAGAAAACAAACAGCCCTCTTTTCAAAGAGTGCCGGCAAATTCACGATTAATTGCAGTAGGCGATAAAAGATACTTTGATTGTGACCATTGTGGTTCATTCCACAAAGTCGGCAAAGTATGTTATTTAGTGCAAAGTGCACAAATAGCAGCTCAAGAAGAACAGTCGGGAAACTAGAGAGTGCTAAACCCCTGCTAAGCACTCCAAAGCCTCAAAGTCCGACGCCAACAGAAACAGTTTCTCAGTCTTCTGATGAAATTATTGTTCATGATCGATTCTCCTCTACAGAGAATTTAACAATTTCAAAAATAACAATGGCAAATGCTTCATTGTTCAATGAAAGAGAACCTATAACAGGGAATAGGTCAAATGACTCAAATAAAATTTTTGTTACTGATTTTAATAGTACTCCAGCATTAGCTTATGTTGACATAAAGCTCAGTTCGACTACAAATCAAAAATTAGAAAATCAGTATGAAGTCAGAGCTCTACACGATAGTGGCTGTGCAAAGTCTGTAATGAAAACTTCAGTCTTTGAAGAACTTCAAAAAAGAGGTGAAATCACAATTGTAAAACCACCACAACGACTCATCTTAGTGTCGTGTACAGGTGAAAACCAAGAAATTACAGGTTTAGCTGACATTATGTTGCATTTTACTGGTGACAACGGAAAGAAAATGTCTTTTGAATTAAATGTAATAATTCACCCGAATTTAAGTCAAGATTTCCTGCTAGGCAGAGATTTCACAGGTTCAGATGCCAAAGCATTTGAAACAAATAATCATTTAGTACTAACCAACACCTATGAAGTTTATTGGGAACCAGTACGACAACAATTGAATAGTAAAAGCTTATGTCATGTGCCGATAGTCCGAGCACAAATAAGTCCGATGCAAGTGGCCACAAATCATATGACGGTTATACCGCCATTTTCTCAATCACTTGTGACATGCACTATTCAAAAATCTGAGACGAAAAGTTATCAATTACCACTAGAAACTGCAGGTTTAACAACTTATGAAGTTTTAAACTGTCTAGTACCAAGAATGAAAACTTTACCAATCGCATCTCAATACGACGCCACCAATAATATCATGATCCCAATTAGCAACCCCACATGTGAGGACGTGGTAATTGAACAAGGAGAACTTGTAGCGGAAATTGATATTTGGAAAGACGAATATGAAGTACATCATATGATGATGTACCCAGAAGTCGGAGAGCTCATGTTTAGTGAAACTAATCACGCTAGACCAGCTTTCATCGAAGACGATTTAGGCTTAAACGAAGAGGAAAAGGAAAACGCGTTTATGGATTATATGAGAAATGGTTATCACCATCCCTCTATGACAAAAATTGTAGAAGACAGAGCAGCACTGACTGAACTCTATTTAAAATCTACTAAAGCGGTCCCTGATCACTTATTCGAAACTCAATTTGATGTTGCCCACCTTGCACCCCGAATGCAAGAGATGGCGCTGGGTATCTTCAGAGCGAATATTGCAGCTTTTAGCAAACATGCCGCAGATCTTGGTTGTGCCAAAGATATAGAAATGAAGATTCCTTTAAAATCAAATGAACCCCATGTTCAAAAGTACATACCAGTACCACATTCTTTAAGACCTCAACTAAGAGCCGTTTTAGATCAATATCTAGAATATGACATAATTAGAGAATGCGATGAACCCTCATCCTTTTGCAGCAATTTACTTGTTGTAAAGAAAAAAGATGGCAAGAATATTCGAGTTATTCTAGATGGCCGTCTAATTAATCATTATACAATTCGACAGGCAGCACAATTTGTGTCTAACCCTGAAGTTGTACATCATTTAGTTGGAGCTACAAAAATTACAACAATCGACTTGAGTGACGCATTTTTTCAAATGATGCTGCACGCTGACAGTCAACCTCTCACAGCTTTTTATTCTGAAGCTCATGGGAAAAGATATTGTTTCAAACGATGCCCGCAGGGATTACGCAACAGTCCCCTCCACCTAAAGTTGTTAATGGACAAACTCTTTGGAGATATGGCAAATGAAGTCATTCATTACGCAGACGACATTTTGATAGCCACAAGTGGTTCAGTAGCTCACCATTTAAAAATAGTTGAAAAAGTCTTACAGAGACTTATCAAAGGTAACATCAAAATTCGCCCAGAAAAAGTAAATTTGTGTCGAGAAAACATCGAATTTTTGGGTATTGTTTGGACCAAAGGAAAGATTTCTATCCCTGATGGAAAACTACTAGCTTTTAAAAAGCTACCCTCACCCAACACACCGAAAAAAGCAAAATCAGTAATTTGCTGTCTAGCTTATTATCGAAAATTTATACACAAATTTGCAGAATTAGCAAGACCAATAATGGAATTAGGGGCAGTTCATCCCAAATGTTTCAAATGGTCTGAAGCACATGAAAACAGTTTTAGAAAATTAATAAAACTTATTTGCGATAATGCGGTCTTGTACTTACCTGACCCTAAATTACCATATTATGTGCAAACTGATGCCTCACAGTACGCTGGAGCAGGCAGAGTCTTTCAAAAAGACGAAGACGGAAATGAAAAAGTTATCGCTTGTATTTCTCGAACGTTCTCAAAATCGGAAAGATCTTATTCCACAATAAGAAAAGAAGTGTTAGCTCTGCTATACACACTACGTACAATGGATTATTTCTTAAGATATGCTCAGAAGGTAATAATTCTAGTTGATGCACAAGCTATAGTTTTTCTCCGATTATGTCGAGAGTCAACTGGTCTTCTATTAAGATTCTCACTAGAGTTATCAAAATACGAAGCTGAAGTTCACCATGTTCCAGGTGAAAACAATGAAGTAGCAGATGTCTTGAGTAGACACCACACTGACATTGACAAAATTTTTGATCACGAAAAAATGACAAAATGTTTATCAGAAAAACAATCATTAGAGCTCCTCAGACGACTGAGAATGCCAACAAATGAAATTTTCACAAAAGAGGAAGTAGCACACATGCTTGAAGCTGACAGTCTACCTTCCCCAGATGATAAGCCTAAGAAAAAATCGGCTTCGAAAACAGGTATTAGAGAGGTTAAAAATACTCCAAAAACCCTGCATAATCGGAAAATTAAACTTCCAAAAGAAGTTAGACATGCACCAGGAGCAAAACTTCACAAAACACCCTGTCCAATTAAGCCAGTGACATTAGAATGTCATCAAACAGATTTTATGTCATATTCCGATTTTAAAACAGTTTCTCAAGCTATCTTGACAGGAACACTAACAAAAGAACAATTTCAAAGAGCTCAAGCAGAAGACTCATTTTGCAGTGAAACTCTGAAAAAAGTGAAAAAACTAAAACGTTTTACGGTTATTGAAGGATTATTATTCTTCAAATCTTATACCATTATTAAATTGGTTTTACCAGTTTCATTGTTAGATATGGTAATAAACGCAAAACATTTCTCAGTTTTCGGATTACATTTTTCCAAAACAAGAATAAGCAGAGACATTTGTGCACGATATTTCGTGAGACAAAGCGAGTTAAATTCTCGGTTAAATGATCTCAAAACAAATTGTCTTTTATGTCAATTTAACTCTTCGGGTAAGCAAGACCACGAACTACGAAGAACGGATTATATTTACTCCCCAGGCACTACTTGGGCGATAGATTTAATTCCCAATATGCCGAAAACGGCCGATGGAAATAAAGCTATTTTATTAGCAGTTGATCTGTTTACAGGTTACATTCAATTACATCCATTGAAAGAAAAAACAACTCCAGCTTTAATCGAAGCCATAGAACGTACAATTTTTAGTTCTTTTGGAATCCCAAAATTTTTACGTTCTGATGAAGAACCAGGTTTATTCACATCCAAAGAATTCTTTGAATATTTAAAACCTTTAGGAGTTAAATATTTTCCAACTAGTGTGGGCTCACCTTGGGCTAACTCTCACGCAGAGCGAAGCATTCGATCAATAAAAGAATCGGCAAGGACATTTTTACAACAAGAAAAGATCGTTAACAAATGGGATAAACATCTTTTATTCTTCCACGAAGCCCACAACAATTCCACATCAGTTTATGGGTATGCCCCACATCAACTAATGTTTGGTTACAGTAAACCACTTCCAAGTGATTTATTGCAATTTTGGCCAAATGCCAAAAATCATTCTGATTATATGGAAAAAATAGTTCCATACGCCGAGAAAATTCGAGCGATCTCTCAGAAAAGGGCCGAAAAAGCTAAGGGCTTAAACCGATCCTACAAAAATCAATCTCGAGTAAATAAACGGTTCCAATTGGGACAAATTGTTGCTCACAGACAACTACAAGTAGCCACAGGTTCAGGCATGGGCATGAAACCTAGATTTAATGGCCCCTATGTAATTGTAGAATTTGACGATGATAATGTGTCAGCTACAA
>Ga0208592_1000438_pt1 | contig 11776 bp, 13 predicted proteins | sample LakMenE18May10ns_FD_150712 | JGI IMG/M metagenome (GOLD analysis project Ga0208592, IMG submission 150712) | Freshwater microbial communities from Lake Mendota, WI - 18MAY2010 deep hole epilimnion ns (SPAdes) | ecosystem: Environmental > Aquatic > Freshwater > Lentic | place: Lake Mendota...
GTATTTGATGATATCCGTTGGGTCCGAAAAAAGTGAAGAAAATCCAGCTCTCGTGAGAAGTAGCTGGATTTTCCGTGCACCCCCCGGGACTTGAACCCGGAACCCACTGATTAAGAGTCATGTCTGCCGAAAATCAGTATTTCGTACTTATATATTACTCAGTGAGTCTGACATTTTTGGCTCTCAAAGGCTTGTAATTCGCTTCAGAATTGATGTTCCCAAAGCCGGTTTGACTTCTTAAATAATTGAACCCCCACCTTTCAGCGAGGGTCCAATCGGGTCTTATTTCTTACCAAATGCGCTTGTGTCTGCTGAATGCTAAGAAGCCTGAGCCAGCAAGACCTGCCAACAATCCAGCAACTATCAGCCACTCAACATTTGCACCAGTTGCTGCAAGTGTTGGAGTAATGGTTGCAGAGTCGACTACAGTTGCTCCTCCTCTTTGACCAATAACAAACCGGCCGGGAACACTGGTGTTTAGAGACCTTTCGACTAACGGTGAATCTGCATCGTTTTCAAGTTCATTTTCATCCACGTTTCTAAGTAGTTCGGTCCAATCGAGCTCGAAATTAACTGGATCGAAGGTTGCCCAACCCACAGCGACCGACCTATAAGCATCGGAAGAAAACTCGAGGTATGCATGGCCGTCAACAGCAATGTCTTGCACCAAGTTTGAATCGATTGGTTCGCTACATGCTTCGTCTTCCCAAATCGAAACTAGACCATTCTCTGCATCGTTGACCTTGAAAAAGAAATCACCAGCCTCGAGTTCATCAAACAACAGTGAATCTGTCATGTCCCCGCCGTAGCTAAAATATTCATCCTCATCCCAAATACCCTCTATACAGGTATCAGCCGTTATGAAGCTAGCGTCCTCACTGAAGAAAACATTACTCCCCGGAGATACTCCGGTTGCCAAGTCAATAAATATTGATTCAGCCGAGTATCCTTCACTAAAATCGTTGACAGATTCGTAGTTGAAATATGCGTTAAAATCGCCAGCTCCAAAGTTGATCAAGACAATCTGGAAACTCATGTCTTCGTCAGAGGATTCTTCAGTGCAACAATTATGGAAATTTTCCCAAGAAAATACGACTGCATCTTTGCCGTCAACGGTGGTTTGAGCGGTCCAAAAATTAGATTCACCCTCAAAATAAAAAAGGTCTGCCCCAAAAGCGAACATTACTGATGACTGCGCTTCAAATGCTAACTGACCCATTGAACGATCATAAGCGCTGTCAGGTGCTTCGAAAAATATACCTCCATTTGTGTTTGGCCAGGCAGAATCATACTCAGTACCGAAAAAATTCACGTTGAAACCGAATGGAATTGCCCCAAGTGTATCTGAGTCACCAATCGGGTCGATTGGGGAATCTTCAGAATCGGTACAATGCGAGTCATCAAGCCCATAAGCAGATAGGAAAGGGCCATTGGCTGTAACATCCTGAAATGTGCATTCGATGCCATTACCAACGTAATAAATGGAATTGTCATCCCAGTTCGAGCCAAAATTTTCGAGATAAACCTTTTCGCTCTCGGATACGTCAACCCACGATTCTCCTGCGGGCTCGTATGCATTTGGTGCCGTGTTGGCAAACGATGCCGGAGAGCTTGTGAGCATGATGGCTACAGTCAGTAAGGCCGGAAGAGCTCGTTGCTTATAAGGTTTCAATTGGTACTTCCCTATTTCATCCATTCGACAATGTAGAGGGTATTAATCATACAAGACTTTTTTGAATTATCCGAAATTAAGACCAATAATTTCCGGGGGAGGCGTCGAATTTGAACGTCAATGTTCGGTTTACCGGAGATTACCTCCCTAACTGCCTGGAATCAGAAAATCCAGCTCTCGTGAGAAGTAGCTGGGTTTTCAGTGCACCCCCCGGGACTTGAACCCGGAACCCACTGATTAAGAGTCATGTCTGCCGAAAATCAGTATTTCTTACTTATATATTACACAGTGAGTCTGACATTTCTGGATGTTTATAATTGGTGATTTGAACTCCCACAAGACTGTGCAGCCTGAACTAAAGAAGTTCAAAGTAGAGCAAAACGACCTTGGTGTCGTCCTGCACTTGGATTCCATATTCGCCCCAGAATGCACTGTGAGAGTTTCGAAAATCCTCAGCCGTAAGGTCACCTTCAGCTTCGGCCAATGCGAATTCATCAGGAACATCAATGAAGCTCTTTACTTCAATTCTTGTGATTCGAATTCTGCCGACTTCTTCGGACTCGTTTCCTACTACTACAAGGACTTCACCAATTTCTTCAAGTGGTTCGCCTTCATCTTCGTAGTCCTGAAGCAAGCCCGCTGTGGCCCTTTTAGAGCCATTGAAAATGAAATTTAGGAGTTTGTCCCTTGAAGCACCGACACTTCCGAACTCGATTATTCTCAATCCGTCAATTCTTGGCTCCACGTCTTGAGCCTAGAGCAAAGTGTAAAAAATAAGGAAGGCGAAAGGCAACTGACTCCTTATCAGTAGGTCACTACTGAAATTGGAAACTTGATCTTTAGGTGGATAGGCCCAAAACATAAGAAAATCCAGCTCTCGTGAGAAGTAGCTGGATTTTCCGTGCACCCCCCGGGACTTGAACCCGGAACCCACTGATTAAGAGTCAGTTGCTCTGCCGATTGAGCTAGAGGTGCTTGTTTGCTGCCTAATTGGCAACAGTTCTAAACAATACCACTTGAGAACTGGCCAGTAAAACTAGCCAAACGGCCAGTCGAATGGTTGCAGGCGAGGGTATTTGTGAAGGTTTTCAATAGGCTCATCTGGTGAAAATCAAATTCCAAGGAGTAGTTATTGAGTGGCGCGGACCATCGCCTTTTTACTTTGTTCCAGTCCCTGAGGTGCCAAGTAAGAAGATTAAGGCTGTGGCTGCCCAGCTAACTTACGGCTGGGGTGTGATTCCCGTTCTAGGCAAAATCGGAAAGACTGAGTTCTCAACGGCTTTGATTCCGAAGGATGGTCTCTACTATTTGCCCATCAAGAATGCAGTCCGGTTTGCAGAAAACCTTGAAGTCGGAGCTGAAGTTTCTGTGTCAATCAGCGTTGGTAGCTAGTAGCGGAATTAGCGACGTATCACTGTCATCTTCATCCTGATTCCCTATCCGCTTTAGTAGCTTCTCGGTAGCAATCAGCGATCCACCAAGCACCGCGGGGATACCTCCGCCGGGATGAGTTGATGCTCCCACCCTCCAAAGCCAAGGTCGAAAAATTGACGAGTGCTTCGGCTGGTGCAGTGGTCCAGATTGCCAAATCTTTCTAGCTTCTCCATAGAGCGCTCCCCCCATAGCTCCCCAACCAGAGAAGTACTCTGGATCTAGAATCTGAAATTCACCGAAGTATTCTTTTATGTTCTTTGGAAGACCCACCACTTGGCTTACTCGCTCCAGCTCACGCTTAGCGAAGGCACTGTTGATGTCATAGTGCTTGCCATCGGCTGGAGCGGTAATCAAGATAGCCACAGTTGATTTCTTGTTTGGGTAGATGTGCCCTGCTTTGTAGTAATTGACAAATACCATGGACTGCTCCGGCAGCTCCTTGTTTCCAAGCGATTTGTGCAGCGCTGCTGGGTCATCGGGCATGATGACCGAATGGGTCTTAGTGCCTACCGGTAGGTCCTGCTCCAAAACCGCATAGATCGCCACCCCGCTGCAAGACATCTTGCGGTTGGCTTCTTGCGTCTTCTTGCCAAGTAACCTGTCGGTTACCTTGGCATCCAAGCTGGAGATCACAAGATCTGCCTTGTAAACAGCAGAGCTAGTTTTGACCTCATTTTTGGAGATGGAAATTACCCTCTGGTTCAACATAATCTCGGCCCCTGCGTGACGAGCTAGCTTTTCCAAAGTCAGCGGAATCTCGTTGACGCCACCCACTGGAACTAGCACCTGCTGAGTTGCCATCACGGCGGGCATTGTTGCAAATAGTGCCAAGGTGCTTTCTGGGGCAACACCGGCGTTCAATGTGTGGATTGAAATGACTTCCTTTAGTCCTTCCGGTAACCACTTCAAACCATCTAGGTAGCTTTTGGTTGTGAGCCTTAGGCCGTAGTTGGAAACTAGCTTGCTAACAGCGGGAACTGCCTTTGGGCTCATTGAGGTGTTGGTAAGTAGCGTGGTTATTTCTTTGTCCAACTTGCCATGAATGGCTTCGAAGCGGTTCCAGCTCTCATGCCACTTATTGCCAGGCTCAACAGGAAGCAAGCACTTATCCCCCTTGTAGAAGTACTCTCCCACTTCAGCTAGTGGCTCGAACTCGATGGGTGCTATTTCGGCTGCCTGTATAGAAGTGTCACCCAGGTTGTCATATCGATGAAGGAATTCTTTCCAAACACCTGGAAAAGTAACCAACGCTGGACCGGTGTCCATGCGCTGGCCATCAACAACGATCCTTTTTGATTTGCCTCCGATCCAGCTGGCACCTTCAATGACTTCTACTTGGTGCCCTGCTTTTGCAAGCAGGGCTGCAGTTGTCAGCCCGCTGATACCCGCGCCAATCACAACAATAGATTTTGGGCTCAAGGATAGATACCTATAAACATGGCGGCTACCAACTGCACTCCGGCAACGGTTCCTGCAACGTACGGAAAGGCGATTGAAAGTCGATATAGCATTCGGCCAGTCTCAGGAACTGGTTTTCTAAAGATCGCAATTGTTAGGTAACCAGCGATTACTGCGTTCACAATGGCAACCGGGATGTTCACTAGTGCAAACAAGATAGTTGATATGAGCCACCAGAAACCAACCCAGTAAGCACTGCCTTTGGTTCCTAGCCAAACAGCTGTTGTCTTGATGCCAACGAAGCTATCCTGCGGAATGTCCTGAACAGCATCAAAGGTGTGCTTTGCCATGGACCAAAACATTAGCCCAATTGCTGCAAACCAAAGTGGTTCGTGACCAAAAGCTAGCGGGATGAAAACTAGCGGGAAGGCGTAGTCGGTGTTAGATACCGAGTCCCAAACTGGTCTTGCCTTGAACCTAAACGGTGGTGATGAATAGAAGTAGAAAAAGAGTCCATAGGCCAATATCCAAGCCATCGCTGCAGGTGGCACCGTAAAGGCAAAGTAAATCAGGAACGGGATGTTGGTTAGCGCAACTGCTACGAATATGGGAACCACTTCGCGGGGGCTAATCTTTGCCCCTTCCATTCCACCTTTTCGAGCATTTATGTTGTCAGTTTCCTGGTCAAAGACGTCGTTTATGCCATAGATCAACAAGTTGAATGGGAAAGTAACCCAAATCAGAAAGGGAATGATGTCCCAGCGCCAAAGATCCCCGCCAAGCCACATGGCAATGACCGAGGTGCCTATGGTGTTGATCCAAAGCACTGGACGAGAGATTTGAATCAACCGCAGCAACATTCTTCAAGCATAATCGCTGGCAACAACACCCAAATTGAGTGTGGTTTAGACTTAAAGCTCACCCGAATTCACCCCACTGGAGGAAACATGGCCGAGGCAAAAAGGCTCGAAGTTGGAAGCAAAGCGCCGGATTTCACCCTCGTGAATCACGATGGAACCAAGGTGAAGCTGTCCTCCTTCAAGGGTAAGAAGGTAATTGTTTACTTCTTTCCAGCTGCCCTAACTCCAGGTTGCACCAAGGAAGCCGAGGACTTTAACGAGAACCTAAAGGCTCTGGCTAAGGGTGGTTACGAGGTTCTTGGGGTCTCTCCAGACACAGTCGAGAAGATGAGCAAGTTCCAAAAAGCCCACAAACTCAAGTTCGCCCTGTTAGCTGATCCAGAGCTCACGGTTCACAAAAAGTATGGCGCCTTTGGCACCAAGAGCATGTATGGAAGAACATATGAAGGTGTGCTTCGCTCAACATTTGCCATTGATGAGTCCGGAAAGATCGAGCTTGCCCTATACAACGTCAAGGCAACCGGTCATGTAGAAAGCTTAAGGAAACAGCTCGAAATCTAGTTGGTGAGATCTCCGTCGGTAGCTTCATTGGTGTTGGCAACAACGGTTTTGTTGAATAACAACACAAGAGTTATTCCAGAGACGAGCACCAGTAGTGCTCCGACAATTTGACTGGATCCAGTTTCAGCCATGGCACCCGCTCCAACTACTGCTTGCAGTAATTGCCAAAAGAATGCGGCACTACGTGCCCATCTTTTTTTGTTTAGGAGTCCCCTCGAAAAATTCAAAACCCACAAAGTTGCGGCGCCAGAAATTACAACAAGAAATACTTCCGCAAAAATACTTTGAAATTGACCCGAAAAAAGTTCCAAAAGTAGCGAGAAAAATACACCCGCTAAAGCCAGGGCTTCGAGCATAAGAAGCACTAGCACAATTTGGACCATTTTTGGGGCCGTACTAAAGGGTCTCAAATTGGCTCCAAAGTTGGGTATTTACAAACCGCCACCAGTATGGAACGATTAGTTATAGAACATGTGTCACGTGTAAAGCGTAAATCACAATTTTCGACCTCGCAAACAACAGTGAGTTTTTTCAAGGCCCGTATTGGCTTTTTAGCCAAGAGTAAAGGATTAAAGCTTATGGATATGCAGTGGCTAAATCAGTCGCGTTGCCTAAACGAAGACCCTGAACTGTTTTTCCCTGTGGGAAACACCGGTCCAGCAGTCGATCAAATCGAACAGGCCAAGTCCGTTTGCCGCCAGTGCACCGTAACAACTGAGTGCCTTGAGTATGCCATCAAGGAAAACCAGGACACCGGTGTTTGGGGAGGCCTTAGCGAAGATGAGCGCAAGTCCCTGAAGCGTAAGTACGCAAGGGCCCGTCGCGCCAGCTAACTGCTCTAAAGCGGTATAGAAATAGACACTCTGGTGCCACCTTCTTTGGGTGAGAACCAGCTAATCTTCCCTCTCAATTCACCCTCAATTAGGGTTCGAATGATCTGAGTTCCAAGCCCCGTGCCTATCGAATCCTTCTGAATTCCAACCCCGTTATCCTCCACCTCGATAGCTAATTGCTTGGGTGTGTGCTTGGCGGTGATCCCGATTCGACCGCCGTGTTTGCCCAATCCATGGCTTGCGGCGTTAGTCACAATCTCGGTTAGTGCTATCGCTAGCGGTGTTGCCAGTTCGCTATCTAACTGACCAAATTTTCCATCAATTCTCAGTTTGATCTCACCCGCCGAGGCCGTTGCTAGCTCACCAACTAAACGCATGCTGGATTCAAAGACCTCGTCAAAGTTGACTTCTTCCGAGAAACCTTCTGCCAGGGTGTTGTGAACCAGGGCAATGGCAGACACTCTTCTAATTGCTTTCTCTAAAGCATCTTTTGCCTCTTTGCTAATTGTTCTGCGGGTTTGAATACGCATTACGCTGGCAACGGTTTGCAAGTTGTTTTTGACCCGGTGATGAATTTCCCTGATTGTGGCATCTTTGGTAAGAAGCTGCTGTTCTTGACGTCTAAGTTCTGTGATTTCCCGACACAGTACTATTGCTCCGGTTCGAGAGCCAGATTTTAGTAGCGGAATTGCACGAATAGACAATGTCACGTTGGCTGATTCTAGGTCAGCTCGCCAAGGTGCTTTTCCTGTTAAGACCAGAGGAAGGGATTCGTCCACGGTGGATTGTTTTCTAACAACTTTGGTTGCAACGTCGGCAAGGGATTTACCTTCTAATTCGCCTTCTATTCCCAATCGGCTAAATCCAGAAATACCGTTAGGGCTTGCAAACAATACGGTGCCGTTTATGTCTAGCCTTAGTAACCCATCATTGGCCCTAGGCGCACCTCTTCTATTGCCGGTTGGGGAAGAATGATCTGGGAAGGTGCCTTCCGATATCATTTCTAGGAGGTCATTGCCACAGCTTAGGTAATTCAGCTGGATCTTATTTGGTGTCCTACTCTCAGAAAGATTGGTGTGCCGAGTAAGAACGGCAATCGGTTCTGAGGATTGCCCTGACGAATTTGATCGTCTAACTGGGATTGCGCTAAATCTTGTTGGGATACCCTCGATGCTGTCGGAGGACTTGAAGGCAACACTTTGGCCGGTTTCAAAAGCCTGTTTGGTTTGCGCGAGCCACTCTTTGCGAATTACCTCACCGCTAATGTCTCGGTAGAAAACGGTAGCGGCGCTGGAGGGTCTGGCGTGACCTACCGCCACAAAGCTTCCCTCCTTGGAAGGAATCCAAAGCACCAAGTCGGCAAAGAGTAAATCGGCTACCAGCTGCCACTCGGACTGCAACAAAGTAAGCCACTCGGTGTTGGCTTTATTGGACACACCGTACTTGTTTATTAGCTGGCTAAGTGTTGGCACCTAACCGAGTTTAGCTATCCTGCCATCTAGCTGCCCAGGCCTATTGAGAATCACGGTGTTGGCGAAAGAGTGCATCGCCTGCCGGAAATTACCTGGTCGTGCCAATAGCGATGCCGCGGTGCCTTCTTTGGTGGCTTGGTCGATATGTGTGGGGTCATCTGGCAAGAAGCCAGAAATCTCTATGGAGGCTAGGCGTTGCAGAGTTTGCTGGATCTCATGCTTGGCGTTTGGAATCACAGAGTTTCGCAAGCGGTTGATGACCAATTTCGGATCGCTAATTACGCTGAGTATCGATTGCTCAGCTTGGAGGAAGCGAAAGATTCCAACGGGATCGGCCAGGGCAACCACAACTAATTCGCTTGCATGACTAAGCGCGCTCGAAACTAGAGTCTTGAGATTCTCGCTACTGGTATTGTCTGAAATATTGTGCGGCATGCTGGAAAGATCAACAATCGTGAAATCAAAGTTTTCCTTTGCAATTTCCATGATTTGGTCGATTGATGAACTAGTAATTTCTATGGCTTGCGAACCTATCGATCCAGCCAACAAAGTGACTTTCGGTTTGGAAAGCTCAACACTGAGTCTTTCAAGCTGACTTTTATCAAAGCGGTTTTGACTTGCTATGCGAAGCGCCCCGGGGAAACCAGCAGGTAACTCAGACAAAGACAGGTAGTTGGCGCAGCTTGGACCCTGGATGTCCGCGTCGATGATTAGGACTCGATACTTTGATGCTGCCAATTCGGCAGCTAAATTGATGGCCACTGTAGTTTTGCCGGTTGACCCGTAGGGGCTAGTTATGGCAATCACTTTGGGTTCTGTGAAGTTGGCTTTGCTAATTGTCAAAGAAACCGATTTAAGCAAGGAGCCTAGCTTCAACTTGTCCTGCTGTGTGATGTCAGGGCAAGCGCATCGTTATTGGTGATAGCGCCGATGAGATACTGCAGTGAATTCTTTGGAACTCGTAGCTCAACTGATTTCGAGGTATCCGCAAAGTTTCCCTGAGGTTCGATTATTTTGACTACCTCGATATCGGTTGCTAGCAAATCTGGCTCTCCAAAGGTTTGAAAATCCAGGTGTGGGCTAGACCAGATTGAAACCTTGGTGCCAACTTCAATTTGACTGCTTAACTCAAGAGCTGGGGTTAGAACCACATTGGACCAGTTTGTAAGCTCCGCCGTGGTCAAAGCTGAAATCGGCACCGCCTCTCCGGCGGCTAAGGGCCTAGTGAGTACTAGCCCTTCGACCAACGCGTCAGGTTGTAGATATGAGCCAGAAATTTCAAACATTGAAAGCGGAATCTGATCAAGATCAGATGCTTTCAATGAGGTTCCAGAAGCTAGGTTTTGCTTGGTGACCAAGAAAACTTCTGTGGTCTTGGACTGCTCGATTAGCACCCAAGCTCCAACCATAGATCCTAGAACTAGCAAACTTGAGGCTGCTAGAACGAGGGGTCTTCGCTTATGGCTACCAGCTCGCATGTTATTCATCATTGCCATCCCTTCCTTCCTCAGAGTTTGCAGAAAAACCCCTCTTGGTGAAATTTGTTATCCACAACCCAGCTCGATAAAGCCGACACTGGCTAGCGGAACAAGGTAGTCGGGGTTTCCTTCGAAGATCAAAAAACCCCTAGTTACCCCAATTAACCAATGGGTCTGTAAGGCACTTGGTTGTTGCCTGGTTCTTAGCTTGGCTAGGCAAGGAACTTGGAGTCTTTGGATTTGCTCGCTGAAGGTTTTGCGGCTGAAATTTACTGCTTGTTTGATTGCCTGGCTGCTGACTAGAAATTCGAGCCTTGTTATCTCGCTCATCCGGATTAATGCAATGCTGTGTCCATCTTCCAGCACTCCTTGCAGATAGTCCCTTCCGATGCTGACATTGGTCAATTCCCTGCTATCTGCTGCGACTAAGCCAACCCGAACAGTACCGAATTCTTGTAATTCGATTCCCGAAATTGTCATTGGTTGATTGTTTCGGCCTAATTGCCTGATTGCAGGAGTTATTCACAGAATGAGCAAATTAATTGCTTGAACGGGGATATCAAAATACGCTCAAACAATCTCTAGTCGGGGACTTACTGAAGGGAGTCACAATTAGGAAACCAGATCTACACATAGATAGCTCGATCCACTCTCGAAGTTACGAAAACCAAAGGTATCTGGAATTTGGTCCCGAGCTACCCAAGACTTTGCCGCTGGCAAGTCCCAAGCAATTCATTGCCTCAATTGCTACCGCCGTCAACGAAGTTATCGCAGGGGTAAGGTCGGTGGAGCAATTGCACGGTGTGCTAAACGAACACGTCTTTGAGTCGCTAAAAAGAAGAGCTATTTCCAGAGCTCAGGCACGCCATAAAGTTGGCAGAGCACCTAAAGTTGCGCCAACTGATGTGGTGCGGGTTCGATACCAAAGCCCCGCGGAAGGGGTAATTGAATCGGTAGTTGTTCTAAGCACTGGCCGGCGCGCGAAAGCAGTAGCGATTCGATTAGAGGGCGTTCATAACATTTGGAAGGCTACGAACATCGGGTTTATCTAGCCTTTGAAGAAGGAGCTTCCCTTATCTGGCTTGTTGCCAGATTTTCTAGCCTGAGCCTGCGCTTTTCGGGCAGCTTGCCTGTTAAGCGGTGCGTTCTTAACTACTGGCTCAGGGTCCTGGGTTGGAGCACCTGGGGCGCTATAGCTTAGGTTTTGCTGTGGCTGTATTTGATCAACTGGGGACTGATTGAGCTTTACTTCAACGTTGAATAGATAGGTAACTACTTCTTCCCGAATCGAACCCATCATCTGCTGGAACATAACAAAGCCCTCGCGCTGGTACTCAACCAGCGGGTCGCGCTGCGCCATTGCCCTTAGTCCAATACCTTCTTTGAGGTAATCCATCTCGTAAAGGTGATCTCGCCACTTGCGATCAATAATCGAAAGCACCACTCTTCTTTCAAGCTCTCTCATGCCCTGTTCGCCGACAGCTTCGCCTCGCTTTTGATAGGCAATCTTGGCATCACTAACTATTTCTTTGGTTAGGAAATTCTCGGTCAACCTGGAAACAGATCCGGCTTCAGCTAGCACCTCGTCAACTTCTAAGCTGATTGGATAAATGGCTTTCAAATCGCTCCACAGTGAATTCAGGCTCTTTATGACATCTTCCTTGGTGGAAAGTGCCGAATTAACAAGGAAGGCGATTGTCTCTTCAAGGAATTGGTTTACTCGAGAGGCAATTTCGTCGCCTTCTAGAATTCTTAGTCGGTCTCCATAAATTGCTTCACGCTGACGGTTTAGAACATCGTCATACTTCAAAACGTTCTTACGGATCTCAGCATTTCGTCCCTCAACCTGGGACTGCGCGCTTGCAATAGCGCGTGAGACCACCTTGGATTCGATTGCTGTGTCATCTGGCACTCCGGAGCGATTCATTAGGGCAGAAGCGGCACCAGAATTGAAAAGCCTCATCAGGTCATCGGTTAGCGAGAGGTAGAACCTGGATTCACCAACATCTCCCTGACGACCGGATCGTCCACGAAGCTGATTGTCAATTCTTCGGGACTCGTGGCGCTC
>Ga0208592_1000440_pt1 | contig 11756 bp, 11 predicted proteins | sample LakMenE18May10ns_FD_150712 | JGI IMG/M metagenome (GOLD analysis project Ga0208592, IMG submission 150712) | Freshwater microbial communities from Lake Mendota, WI - 18MAY2010 deep hole epilimnion ns (SPAdes) | ecosystem: Environmental > Aquatic > Freshwater > Lentic | place: Lake Mendota...
CGCGGTGGAGATCGACGTGATCGCAAGCCGCGCCGTGAAGGCGATGGAGACAAGCGTGATAGTCGCCCGCCGCGTGAACGTAAACCGCGTGTCGAAGGCGAAGGTTCGCAGGACGCTCGTCGTAAGTCCGGCACTCGCGCACATCATCCGAATCGCCCAACCTCTCCCGCACCGGAACCGAAGCCGAAGGCAAAGCGACTTCGCGCAGGTCGTACGCACCGCAACGCAGCGCTTGCTGCACTTCCAGCTGAGCAGAAGCCGATTGCAGAACAGGTTCTTCGTGGAGGAATCCCCGCCGTTCGTCAGGCTGTCGAAAAGCAGAATGAAACGAACAAGGCCGAAGGTAAGCCTGAAATCAGTCCAGCTCCTTTGCTGACACTTGCCGAACAACTGATGCCCTCACTTCGATCAGCTGAATGGCGCGACAAGGCCGAGGCCGCACTCGCCGATCTTGCAGAACTCGATCTTCGTGATCTTCGTTCGGTTGTTGTGGCTTCCGATGCCGGTGCACGTGACGATGAAACTCGAGCGCTTGCCGAACAACTCAAGACCGGTCTCGCCCAGCGGGTTGAATCAGAGCAAGCAGCATGGCTCACCGAAATCACTGAACTACTTGCTGGAGGACGAGCAGTACGTGCACTGCGTGTCAGCTCGCGCCCCCCGAAGGCTGGCGCTCCGCTTCCAGCAGAACTTTCAACGAAGCTTGCCGAGGCTGCTGCAGCATCACTGACGCCAGAGACGGGTCAGGATCGCTTCGCAACTGTTCTTGATGCCCTTGCGTTCTCGCCGGTGCGCACCCAAGTGACACCAGCTGGTATTCCTTCAGAACCAACCCCGGAGCTTCTCGCTGCTGTGAAGAAAGTTGCTGCGCGTCTCCCCCAAATCGCTGCGCTGTTCGGTGTCGAGGCAACGGCTCCTTCGAAGTCGAAGCCTGCGGCAAAGCCCCGTCCCCCCAAGCCAGTGATCGCTGAGACGCCTCCGAGCGCCGACGCATCAGATACTGCACCTGCGCCCGCAACGGCTGCCGACGAAGCGGCTCCCATCGCGGAGCCGGCAGCGGAAGCACCTGCGGCAGCAGAGGAAACTGCGGCGGCGGAAAAGTCGACCGAAGCAACCCCCGAGAATGCAGCGGGCGACGAGGCCTGATCTACTCCCGCAACAACTCGAGCAGTTCGAGTGGATGGGACAAAACGAAGTCACCGGGCTGAGCCTCTGCCCGGGGGTTCCACCCTGCCAGGGCAAACCTGACTCCCGCGCTCATCGCGCAGTGTCGATCATGGGCGGTGTCGCCAAGGAAGATCACCTGATCGGGATTGAGCTCAAGCATCTGAAGGAGCGGAGCGAGTTGTTTCGGACCTTGAAATGCGTTTGCGAAGAGCGCGGCCTCTGGAAACCACTGAAGTCGATTGAGTTCGGATCGCCCCGAGAGCGGGTGCTTGTTTGAACAAACGGCCCATCGATCAAGTGACGTGATCAACTCAGCAACTCCGTTGAATGGCAGAGCCTGCGTCGGGTCGTAGGCCGCGACGTAGTCCTCGACCGAGATCCCGAGTCGATCGCATTCCTCGGCGAGCACATGGCCAAAGGTGATCTCGTCTTCATCGATGCCGAGCGCAATGAACGCATCGACTAACGCCCGGTCGGAATCAATAAGCGTGCCGTCGAGGTCACAAACGGCAACGTTGTTCGTGGTCGACGAAGCCCGAGCGCTCCCCCGCTTGTTAGTCATACGATCAGCGTAGTTTCGTCACGTGACGAAACTGTTCGTAACCGAGCGATTCGCTAGTGTTCAGGAATGGTCGATTACGAAGTTCATGGACATGTCGGAGTGCTTACCCTCAACCGCCCTGAGGCTCGCAATGCGGTGAACGATGTCGTCGCTCAGTCGATGACCTCGGCACTTGAGCAGATGGAAGCCGATCCCGATGTTTGGGTCGGCGTCCTCACTGCAAACACAACAGGACACAAGTCACCAGTTTTTTGTGCAGGCGCCGATCTCAAAATGATCAACTCAGGCCGGGCTGGCGAACTCGCCACCGCAAAGGGTGGCTTTGGTGGATTCACCACGTTCCCCCGCACGAAGCCCATCATCGCCGCGGTTGATGGGCTCGCCACGGCTGGGGGCTGCGAGATTGCACTCGCAGCCGACATGATCGTCGCGTCGAAGCACTCGCAATTCGGCTTGGCCGAAGTAAAGCGCAATCTTGTTGCTGCTGCTGGTGGGCTCTACCGGCTTCCAAAACTCATTGGTAAGAACGTTGCGCTTGAAGTTGCTCTCACAGGCGAGCCACTCACGGCGCAACGGGCCTATGAACTTGGTCTTGTCAATCGCCTGACAGAAAACGGCGCGGCCTTCGATGGAGCTATGGACCTCGCGAACGCAATAGCTGCGAACGCTCCCCTGGCCGTTTGGGAAAGTCGTGCATTGGTCATCGCCGCTGATTGGGACGACGAAGCCACCATCAACAAGAACACCGCTGCAGCATTTGGCCGGGTGCTTTCTTCAGAAGACACGACTGAGGGCCTCACTGCGTTCATTGAAAAGCGTGCACCGCAGTGGAAAGGCCGCTGATTCGTCAGCGCAGCGTTATCGCAGGTCTCGTCGCACGGTGATCAGCCGAGCAGTGAGTCCAAGACGCTCATAAAGGTTCTTCGACTCACGTGCTCCAGGAAGCGCGTGTGCGTCGATGGCGACAGCATCGATTCCGATTGCCCAGGCGATCGCAGTCTCAAGCAGTACTTCGCCAATGCCGACATCGCGAGCTTGGGGTGTTGTGTAGAGATCGGTAATTGTGACGATCACCGAATCGCCTTCGTGTGAAGAGCGAGCGATCGAATATCCGACGACGACACCTTCCCAAACGCCACACCAGACCATAGTGTTGTCATCGTTGACGGCAGCGACAACTGTGTCGGTCGCCGAGGTTGCACGCTCGTGTGAAGCTAAGAGGGCTGCTCCCCCGCGTTGTGGAGACATCTCTGCTTCAGCTTCGACCAGCAGCTGAGCGAGATCTTGAACGTCGCCTTCGTCTGCAGGGCGAGCGATCGCCAACACTGCTAGCTCCGCAACTGACGAAGACGATTCAGAACGGTCTTACGTGCACGCTGAGATTGTTCGTAGGTCTCTATGCGCTCCAACTGTTCAGCGCCTAAAGGCGCAAGGAACGGAAGGATCTGAGCAGCGGTGAGATTGTCGTAATTTTCCACGAGATCGTCGACGCCGTGATTGACGGAGGCTTCCGCGGTTGCCTTCTTGGCTGACGAGCTGGAAGACGATGATTCGGAAGCTTTTGAAGAAGGGCGAGCGGACTCCCCCACGATCCTGAGGAACTCTTGGAAGTGCGCTTCTGCATCGGAGAGAGATTTGCGCGCCTTTGCATTGGTTGCACCCAACGCGAACTGACCGATAACTCGAGCATTCGAGGCTTGCGTACGTCCGCGCTCGACGAGTTCGGGGAGAGCTTCGGAACCCTTCGAGACCAGTCCGATGGGCGCGTAGAGAAACAGATTGAGCAATTGCTCAACCGGATCGACGGCGGAGTCGCTCGCCGAGGAGGCCACGTCAGCTCTTCGCCTTCTTGGCTGGCGTTTGCTTCGCCGGCGCTTTCTTGGCTGGGGCCTTCTTTGCGGCAGCCTTGGCGGGTGGTTTCGCTGCGCTCTTTGCCGGGGCCTTTACCGCTGCTTTTGCGGAAGTCTTCGCAGGTGCTTTGGCGGGAGCTTTGGGTGCCTGCTTCTTGGAGGCAGCTTTCACCTGGCGATCGAGTGCACCAGATTCGATGTGCGCAATTGCAGGACATGCTGCTTCACCGACCGGACAGTGCATTGCTCCGGGGGAACCGAACTGACCGCGATTGACCAAAAGGAAGCAGCCGGTGCACATGAACTCGTTCGCCTTCTTCGGCGTAACACCCTCGGCAATGTCGGCTGGCGCACGAGGCTCAGGCACAACTTCTTCGTCTTCGTCTTCGTCATCATCGGCCGCAGCGATTCGGTCCTTGAGGATTGCGTCGAGGTCAGCTTCGACGTCGTCAGGATTGAGATCCTCTTCCTCGTCGTCTTCATCTTCACGCTTGGGTCGAGCAGCGAGTGCTGCATCGGCTGCCGCTTCATCCTCTTCGTCGTCATCAAGAACGACATCTACAAGAACCTCTTCAAGGTCTTCAACGAGTTCGCCCTCGAGGTCGTCTCCCTCGATATCGACGTCGATTTCTGCCTCGTCGAATTCTTCGTCGATGGGATCGTCAGCCATGGAGTCCTCAGGTCGGGGCTACCTCAAGGCAGCCGGGGTAATTCGTGCCGCGGATGATAGGCACAGTCGCGGGTGAAATTGGTGCCTTTCGGGTCAGTCTCCAAGAAAGGTGACAAACGACACGTAAGGTCAGGACTCCAAACGGCGACTTTCCGCCCGCCGTTCGGCCTGGAGGCGTTCAAGTTCCGGTTCAGCGCTGTGGTCGACAAACCGCATCATCGAGGCGATGGCGTGATGCCCAGCCTTCTCTGCGATCAGTCGGTGCATCTCTTGGCCGACGATGCGGTACGCCGGATGACCCTGTGGCGTGGTTCGGAGTTCGATGAGATGCATCGCCTCGCGGGCGTTCATATCCATCGAGAAACGAACCTTGTAGGCCAGAGACACCGCGTACGAGGACTCAGCAGGGAAACGCTCTTCAAGGGCCTCATACAGCGAGGCGGAGCGCTGCATCGCCTCGTCGAAGACGGGTGCGACGCCAGCGTCGTCGACTGCAGCTGGGCGTGTGTAGCCATGCAACGGCGTGAGCTTCTGCCAATCGATGGTGAGCATGCGATGGCGCTGAAGATCTCGGAATGCGCCGTAGTCAGCGAGAATGTCGAATCGGTACGACGGACGCTCAAGGGCTCGTCCTGGTTTGTGGCGCCGATTGTCACGTTCGCCCACGTAGGCGTTGAGCACGGCGATACGTTCGTCGACCGTCATCGCCCGAACGCGATCTTCGATCTGACGTTCAGGCAGGGACAAATGCGGGTAGAGCGCAGCCGTTACGAGTTTGATTTCCGCGTCGGGATCGAAATCGACCAACGCCACAACTGGTGCTGGTTCAATGTCGTCTACGCCGGAAAAGAGTCGACCGGCGATGTCCTCCATCGCCGAGCGGCTATTAGTCATGTAGTCGCTCCAGGCGACACCCCTGTCGTCAAGGTCGACACGCTTCAGGAACGAGGGCACAACCTTACGGAGCTCGGTGAGCATGAGATCGGCGTAGGTACGAGCTTCGGGCAGCGGATGCGCCCGCATACGCAGCAGCAGCATTTCGTAGCCCTGACCGGTGCCATAGATACCGACATTCGACAATGACGATGCAGGAAGCAGCCCACGGATCGAATCGAATGCCTTTGCACGGATTGCTTGGCGGTAGACGAAATCGCTGTCGGATGGATCTTTGGGGATCCGCTCCTTGATGTCGTCGATCACGATGGGAAGGAGTTCGGCGTAGGTATCGAAAATTCGATCCATATCGCCCACGTAACGGGTGCCGAGACTCGACTGCAGGACCTCGGGTGGGCGGTAGAACCGGTAGCGGCCACCGATTCGAGCGTCGTAGGAGATGTACCTCGTCGACTGTTCGAGATAGGCCATCAGACGACCCCACTCGAGAACCTTGGTGAGGAGGTTCGAGGCCTGTTCGCAAGCTAAGTGGACGCCACCGAGCTGCGCTACAGAATCATCGCCGTACTCAAAGAAAACCTTGTCGTAGAGCTCCTCGGCCCGACGCAACCCGATCGTGGCATCGATGGAGTCGTCGCCGCTGATGTCGAGTTCGCCAACAAACTCGTCGAGAAAGAGCCTTCGGAGGCTTTTGGGCGATCTCGAGTAACGAGCGAACAAGGCGCCCTTGACGACCTCGGGCAGATTTACAAGCGCAAATACAGGGCCGTAGAGGTTCGTAAAATAGCGGCGAAGAACATCTGCCTCGTCTGGGCTGAACTCTTCTGCGACGTAGACGCTCACGGCCGGCGAGCGTACGGCCTCTTCCGCCCGTCGCCGCGGATGGCCCGTTGGTTGTCGGTCACCGCTTCGACGCGTGGAAGTCGTTGGCGACCGATTCCAGAGAATCGGCAGAGGACCACAAGTCGATGATGGTCATGGCCATGGCCTTGGCGCCATCGATCACGCCGGCATCGCCAGTCGGCGAAGCGGCGAACTCTGCGAACCCGGGCGTGTGGATTCCAACGCCGCTTGGGGCTACCGAAACCATCGGGTGAATGGACGGCACGAGATGACTCACATTGCCCATGTCAGTGGATCCGATCACAGCGCCTTGTGGGCCAGGTTCGCGAACCTCACGTCCGAGGGCAGCACTATTAGCTGCATACAACGACTCGAATGCGTCATTTCGAAGAAGGTCGGCGTAGGCCGGTTCTATCCACTCGTAGTCAACCGAACAGCCGGTTGCGTCGCCGCCAGCGGTAAGGGCAGCAAGGACCCGTGGTTTGAGCGCTTCGAGTCGTGAGAGATCCGCCGCGCGAATGAACCAATGCATGGCGGCGGTGGCCGGAACGATGTTGGGCTTGTCTCCCCCGTTGGTAAAGACGCCGTGGATTCGCTCTTCGGGCCGTATGTGCTGACGCAGAGCAGCAACATTCATGTATCCCAGCACCGCCGCGTCGAGTGCATTGCGACCATCCCAAGGATGAGCAGCAGCATGAGCAGATTGACCATGCCAGATCACTCGAAGTTGCTGCACGGCGATTGTGGTCATCCAGCGGAGATCGACATCGGCGGGATGAATCATCATCGCAGCATCGATGTCAGTGAGGGCGCCCCTATCGATCATGAAGACCTTCCCACCCCCACCTTCCTCGGCGGGTGAACCGAGAACGACAAGGCGACCGTTCAATTCCTCCGCCACTGCAGCAGCGCCAAGCGCTGCGCCGAGGCCAGCCGCTGCGATGATGTTGTGCCCGCACGCGTGTCCGATACCTGGAAGAGCGTCGTACTCGCAGAACACTGCAATGGTTGGACCACGCGATCCTGCTGTTGCTTCGAAAGCTGTCGGCATTCCGTATGCGCCTCGGTTGACATCGAAACCGAGATCTTCAAGAGCTCCAGTGAGTACTGCGTGCGCGTGATGTTCGGCGTAGTTCTCTTCCGGATGAGCATGGATCGAATGAGAGACCTCAAGCAGGAGGCTCCGATGTGCATCGATGGAATCGGCAGCTCGTTGCTTCGCTTCTTGTACATCCATGTCATCACGCTACATGGGGGTCCGCTGGCTGTGGAGGGTCAAACGACGACGTGAAAGGCGTCAGGCTCGACGCACAGCGAAAGTGTCCGACCCTTCAGGCGAAGGGCTCCGTCGATGCGTAGAGATGCCGGAGGATCAAACGTGAGCGTCTCTGAACGAACGCGGCGATAGGTCAACGATGGGTGAGGCAAATGAGTGCCGGTGGCTGACCGAGAGAGCGCCTCTCTCCGCTGCCGCCAGCCAAGTGATCCAGTCGTGATGTCAATCAACCCGTCACCCGGGTGAGAGCGGGGGCCGAGATCACGATTGCCGATCCACTGAGCGTTCATCACCGCTACAAAATTTGAGCCGAAGATCTTTCCCGCTACGAGGTGTGAGACAAATGGAATCTCGACGCCATCGATCGATGCAACAACGAGATCGACGGGGACGGTGAGGGCATCTGGTCCCCGGAGTCTGTCCATCGATCCGGAACCACCCAATGTTTTGCAGAGATCGCCACCTAAGAGACCAACGGTGATGTCGCTGTTGCCGGCATTACGGCTCGCAACAATCAGATCTCGGAGTTCGGCATCTGAGTGAGCAACCGGTGCACCCTCCGGTAGGGGCTGAAGGAGGCCGTAATCGCTGCCTTTTTTGATTGTCATTGCAGTTCGCTCGCTGCGAGATCACTCTCAAGATCACTCTCAGCGTCACTCTCGTCATCGCCAATTCGGCCGCGTCCCGAAACCGCAACAACGCCTCGATGGAGAGCATCGGCAGCCTCGGATGCGGTCGTGGCACACGAAGCGTCTGTTTCAGAAATCTGTCGGAGGAGATCGACGAGTTGCTTGATGGTTCGCACGAAATCACCACCGGGCATGTCGTCATCACCGAGCAAATGATCAAGATCGTCTCCTGCAGCCCATGCGTGGGCGAGAGCGAAGAAACCTGCGTCGGGGGTCCGCGTAACGGAAAGCCCGAGAGCAATTTCATCGCGTGCGATTGATCTCGTGAGGTCTTCTAGTTGGTCAGCACGTTGCTCAATGTCGCGTCTCGGGAACCAGGGAGAAAGATCAGGACCAGATGCTCGGGTCTCATACACAAAGGAGCTCGCAAGACCGGCGAGTTCCGCAGCCGAAAGATCATCGAAGAGTTGCTCCTCGAGGGCTTCGGCAATGGCCAGATCGGACTCGTGGTAGATCCGGACGAGCCTCTCGCCCCGTTCGGTCAGCTTCCATCCGTCCAAGTGGCCCCACTGTTCGAGCATCTGAAGAATCCGATCGAAGTGTTCGACGAGAGATCCTGTGCGTGAGCGGATCTGCTTTTCGAGTCCTTCGATCTCGCGGCGAACGCGTTCTGCGTCTCGTAACGCTCGAAGATGACTATCGCGATCCGGACACCCATGGACGGGGTGCCTTTCCACGGCGTTGCGATTGCTTTCGCTGCGACGTTGATTTTCGCCATCACTGGAGGGCAGACGCTTCACGATGCGATCGAGTTCTAGCGACACAGCTTGCTGGAACTTTGGCTTCATCGGCGTAAATGGAACGGGTAGATCTATGTGTGCCACAACGGTTGGCTCATCGTCGAAATCCTTGGAACCAAGTTGGATGACATTGCGCCTCGCGTTCAGGACTTTGACACGTACCGAACCCCCTTTACGATTGGAAACTGACAGCACCACCACTCGATCGTGGCCGCCACTCCCTTCGATCCAGAGAATGTCACCGGGCTTGAGTGAAGCAAGAGCTCGCTCAACATGCGAACCACCGCCACGAACCGCCCGTACACCGCGCTCCGCGTCCAACGCGGCCTTGTAGGTCGAGACGTCGCCAAGTTCACACTCAGCGTCTTCACGTAGTCGCAGGAGCTTTTGCGACTGGCCCTCGATTCGATGTTCTTGTCGGGCAACGTCCGCATCCGCCTGATACTGAGCGAAACTGTTTCCGAGTAACCGATGTGCCTCGCCGGCGTCATAGCGGCGCACGAGATTTGCTGCCATGTTGTAGGTCGGACGAAAAGAACTCGTGAGTCGAAAGCTTCGACTGGCTGCGAGATTCGCGACCTCATCAAAGGTGACGAAGGGCGACCACAAGACAATGGCGTTGCCGTGATTGTCGATACCGCGACGACCGGCTCGACCAGTCAACTGGGTGTATTGCGCTGGAGTGAGGAACTCGTGGCCATCCCCGGTGAACTTCGTCAGCTTGTCGATCACCACGGTTCTTGCTGGCATGTTGATGCCAAGGGCAAGTGTCTCTGTTGCAAAAACGATCCGAACGAGTCCCTCGACGAAGCACTGTTCGACGGCCTCCTTAAAGGGAGGAACGAGACCAGCATGATGACTGGCGATACCTCTTTCGAGGGAATCAAGCCATCGGCCATAGTCGAGTACTCGGAGATCCTCATCTGTGAGTTCCTCGACATGCGACTCTGCGATTTGTCGGATTCGAGTGCGCTCCTCGGGTGTCGTGAAGCTAAGACCTGCACGCGTGCAAGAGGTCACCGCTTCGTCGCAACCGTTGCGGCTGAACACAAAGAAGATTGCTGGCAGCATCGATCGTTCGGCGAGGAGTTCAACCACCTCAACTCGTCCCGGCGTTGAGTATCGGCGCCGGCCGCCTCTGGCGCGATCACGTGGGTCGATGTCGTACTGGTGACCGCGCCGATCCGGTTTGCCCTCATTAAGGGTCGGAATCAGAGCGAGTCCATCGTCAAGTCGATCGGCAACGAGATACCAGTTATCAAGTTCAACTGGCCTTTTCGTTTCGACGACAACTTCAGTCGGACCCCGGACAGAAGTGATCCACTCCCCCAGCTCATCCGCATTCGACACAGTCGCCGACAGGCACACCAGCCGAACGTATTTGGGCAGATGGATGATGACCTCTTCCCAAACCGAACCCCTTGATGAATCTTGCAGGTAGTGCACTTCGTCAAGGACGACCCAATCGAGCGCGTCAAGGGCAGACGAACGCGCATAGATCATGTTGCGGAGCACTTCAGTGGTCATGACGACAATCGGCGCGTCGCCATTTATTGCGGTGTCGCCAGTGAGGAGCCCAACAGCCTCTTTGCCGTACTCGTCAATCAGGTCATGAAACTTTTGGTTCGAAAGCGCTTTGATCGGCGTCGTGTAAAAGGCACGCCTTCCTGCTCGAAGCGCGACAGCGACAGCGTGTTCAGCGACTTTCGTTTTCCCCGATCCAGTCGGGGCCGATACCAAGACCGACAGGCCGCGATCAATGACCGCAATCGCATCCTTTTGGAATTGATCGAGCTCGAATGATGTAGTCACCTCAGTCGATACGCACGGAGTCATCTTCGCTTTCAGATGAAGCGCGTTTCTCCGCCTTTCGCTTCGAGCGATTCCGCAACGCCAGTATGGAAGCGCCAATCGCGATCGAAAGCCCATAGAGAAGAAGCATTGGAACTGCGAGAGCGGTCATGGAAATGGGATCACCGCTCGGGGTGATGACAGCAGCGATGACCGCGATGACCACGATCGCCTGGCGCCACCAGCCGATGAGCTTCCTTGGTGTGATGACACCGATCATCTGCAGCGCTACGAGGAGCACAGGGAATTCAAACCCGACGCCGAACGCGAGCATCATCCAAATGATGAGCGTGACGTAACTGTCGGCGGTGTAAAACGGCTCAATCTGAGATCCACCGATAGTCGTGAGGAACTGAAGTGTTGGATTGAGGACATAGAACGCGACAGTCGCTCCCCCAAGGAAAAGCACGACGGCACTAACTGTGAAGGGAATTGCGTACTTCTTTTCCTGTGGGTACAACCCTGGCGTTACGAATCTCCACACCTGCCAGACAATGATGGGCATAGCGAATGCGATGCCGATGTAGCCCGACATTTTGAGTCGCAGAGTGAAAGCCTGCAGCGGTTCGGTAGCAATGAATGGCTGTCCGGGCTGAACTTCATTGAACGGATGCTTCAAGATCTCGAGAACGTAGGGATACAGAAACCATCCGAGGACTGCCCCAACCGCGACAGCAGCCGCAACCCGGAACAACCGACTGCGCAACTCCGCAAGATGCTCCCAGAGCGTCATATGTCCGGCTGGAGACGTGGTGGTGTCAGCACTCATATGTTGCTCAGCTGCTCGCCGTATCGTCATTGTCGGTGCTGTCCGCCGAGAGGTCTCCGACAAACGGGGTCGGTGAACCTGTTGTGTTTGTGGGCGTCACAGGGTCAACCGGCGCCACAAGTCGAGGACCCTCAGTTGTGCGATCGAGTGCATCGTCGACAGTGTGAACCTGACCGATATCCATGGCGGAACGAACTTCTTCTTCGAAACCGGAGGTAACCCGACGGACCTCGGCCATGAACTTGCCAACCTTGCGAGCGGTTTCGGGCAATTTCTCTGGTCCCAGCAGCAAAAGTGCCAGCAGCAGGATCATGAAGATCTCTCCGCCACCAACGTTGAACATGATGGGGATCGTACTCCCGAGTCTGTCGTTCTTCCCCATGGTGGTCTCTGGCGAGGACGGACTCGCTCTGTGGGGCAGGCTGTTGCGGTGACTCGACTTCCC
>Ga0208592_1000442_pt1 | contig 11734 bp, 6 predicted proteins | sample LakMenE18May10ns_FD_150712 | JGI IMG/M metagenome (GOLD analysis project Ga0208592, IMG submission 150712) | Freshwater microbial communities from Lake Mendota, WI - 18MAY2010 deep hole epilimnion ns (SPAdes) | ecosystem: Environmental > Aquatic > Freshwater > Lentic | place: Lake Mendota...
CGTTTAAGACGATCCGCGCCGTCCTTCCTCACATGCTCGATCGGCGATACGGACGAATCATCGCGACGTCATCGATGGCAGGCCGCATGGGTAACGCAAACCTCGCGCATTACGTCGCGGCGAAATGGGGCGTCATCGGAATGGTGAAGTCGCTCGCAATGGAAGTCGCGAATAAAGGCATCACCGTGAACGCGATTGCGCCTGCCGCAGTCGACACCGCCATGTTGCATAACGATGCGATGTACAAACTCTTTTGTCCCGATATGGATTCACCAACTCGAGAAGACGTCACGCCGCGCTATCAAGCAATGAACCGCCTCGGTGTCGCGTGGATGGATCCCGAGGAAGTTTCACGCGCGGTGTTGTTCGTTGCCGCCGATGCGGCGAGCAGCATGACTGGCCAAGTCATCGAAGTCAGCCTCGGATCTAGTGCGGGGACGCACTGAACGCACACTTGTTGTTACGGGCAACCAATTCCGTTGAGGGTTGCACACGGGGGACACAAACGAGCCGGACCATCGGGTGTTTGCCAGTCGCGCGCGTTTGGTGAACCACAAGACATGCACGGCCCATTCGCATCGCGTGCTGCCCCACCAGATTTCGCGCTGTCGCTCGACGACTCAGAAGACCGTTGTTCACTCATGAATCGGCACAGATGTCGTTGATCGTGAGCATGTAGGAACCGTCAGTTGGCTGGGTCGCTCTGAGTGTTGCGCACAACTCAATGAATGAAGACTCAATGTTTGTATCGAGTTCTGGTCGTACCTCAGTGACATAGCCATACAGGCTGAGTGTCGAGGTGCGATCTTGAAGCCATTCGTCGGCGACCGTGAGAATTTCGTCGGCCCATCGTTGCCACGTCTCGTAATGGATCATCGCAAGGTCGCGAACCGAGTCAGGTATTGACCCTTCTGGGTAGTCGCTCGATGCGTAGTCATCTTGAATCTGCTGAAGATCGCGCTGGAATTGCGTGACTTCGGAATCGATTTCGGAAAGCCAACGCTCAGTAACTCCGGGGCGTTCCGCCTCGGTGGATGCGGTCCACTCCTCGCGGTACCTGCCGTAACTGTCCCAGAAGGTTTCGATGAAAATGAGGTTGATCAGTTCCGAATCCAGCAGATCCTCAATGGCCATTTGGTACTCGGTGTCGTTTGCTTTTGCCGTCTTTGATGAGTCCGGCACAATCGAAACGCCAATTCCGAAGAGGAGAGCACCGATGACGAAGATCGCGAGGACGGCGAGTAAGAGCGAACGTCGTGATGAACGTTGAGGTCTCGGAACGGGAGCGAGCGGACCTTGCGAACTTGGGTCGAACGGGTACGGAGGGTGATCGGGAGCGGGCGTTGGCGCTCGCGACGGGATTTCGTCGGTGAGGCCAGGAGGTGGCGGATACCAACGGCCATCGCCGGCTTGCCACCATCCGGGGCTGTGGGGAACGTCGCTCATGGCTGCGTAACGATAGGCACAGCAGCGCAACGATGCTCGTCGCGAACACCTTTGTTGCGGTTCCAACCTTCACCGGCTGAGAAACAACGACTCAAACGTTGTCGCCGTGAAGATCAGGCATGACAAGCAATTCGGGGTCGGCGAGGGGAAACTCCTCGTCCGGCCCCGACTTGTGTTTCGGAAGCAACATCACCAATGCGGCTTGAACTGCCGCAAGCCCGATGGTGATCCACATGACAGCGTTGATTCCGTCGATGTAAGCGCTCTCAGCTTCCGAGCCTCCGATGCGACCCCAATAGGCCAAACCGATGACGGCGATGCCGATTGCGCCGGCCAATTGAAGGCCAGTCGCTTGTACGCCCGATGCAGCGCCGGCGTATTCATGCGGGACCTCAGACAAGACGAATGCGATTGTCGCGGCGATAGAAATTCCCAGCGCAAATCCAAGGAGGGAAACAGCCGGCACCAAGTGAATGGCTTCAAACTGGGCGGAACCGACACGAGCAGCGTAGAGAACGGCAACAGCTGAGAGCGCGTTCAGCACGGCACCGATGACCAGCGCACCGCGGCCATAACGACGCAGAAGGGGCGCTGCTGCCATCGAACCAAACATGTTGGCGAACGGCATGGGGCAGGTGAGGATCGCTGCCCGCAGGGGGTCAATGTCGAATCCGAGCTGAATCGTGAGAATGAGATAAATCGGACCTGCTGCTGAAAGCAGACCAACGAGCAAGGTAATGATGTTGCCAATTCGGAAACTGCGAATGGCAAAGAGAATCGGATTAACGAGCGGGTCGCCGCCGTTTCGAACAAGTCTCTGCTCGTAGCGAATGAATGCAAAGAACAGCGGCAACGAGCAGACCAACATGAGCAAGATCCACGCTGGCCATCCGGCATTTCGTCCTTGGATGAGCGGGAACATCAAGAAGAACGCGACAACGGCAAGAACTGCTGCGCCCGTGATGTCGAGTCGGCCTGCGGTTCCAGGTTGCGTCGCGGGCAAGACCTTTGCAGCGATGAGCCACGCCACCAGACCAATCGGGATGAACGGTAAATACGCCCATCGCCAACCGGCACCGAACAGATCCGCGTTCGTAAGCGCACCTGCACTGAGCTGTCCGACCATGAAACCGGCACCAGCAAACATGAGGAAAATTGAGAACGCGCGGGTGCGGGTGTGGCCGTTGAACGTGCGCTGGATCATCGCCGAGAGCTGGGGCGCGGTCACGCCGCCAGCGATTCCTTGGAGCGCGCGAGCAACAAGAAGGAAATAGATATTGGGTGAGGCCGCGCTGAGGACCCACGATGCAAGAAGGGCACCGAAGCCAATCATGAGCAGGCGGCGGGTCCCAAACAGATCGCCAAGGCGACCCGAAAGAACCAGAACCAGCGAGAACGTCAGCGCGAACAGTGAGGCGTACCACTGCAGCTCGCTATTTGTTGCGCCAAGCCCATCGCGAATACTGGGCAGCGCCATGGTGGTGGAGCCGTTCACCAACACCAGCACGAACTGCAAAGCGATAACGACGACGAAGACGCCGTTACGGAGCGAGACAGGTCCGACGTCGTCGGTGGTCGGCGAGTCAGTTGGCATCGAGATCGATGGCCGCAGCCACGAACTGGGCGTTGTAGAGGTTGGAATAGGCCCCGCCAGCGGCCAGGAGTTCCTCGTGATTGCCCTGCTCGACGATGCTGCCGTTCTCCATCACCAAGATGATGTCGGCATCGCGGATCGTGGAGAGACGATGAGCGATCACGAAACTGGTGCGGTTCGATCGCAACGCCGCCATCGCATGTTGGATGAGCACCTCGGTCCGGGTATCGACCGAACTGGTTGCTTCGTCCAGGATGAGGATCGTGGGTTCAGCAAGGAACGCGCGGGCGATCGTGAGCAACTGCTTTTCACCAGCACTGAGATTGCTGGCTTCGTCATCAAGGATGGTGTTGTAGCCATCGGGCATTGCTCGCACGAAGTGATCGACATGTGTTGCCTTGGCCGCTTGGATGATTTCCTCATCAGTTGCATCAAGACGTCCGTACGCAATGTTGTCGCGAATGGTTCCGCCGAAGAGCCAGGTGTCTTGCAGCACCATGCCCATGCTCGAACGCAGATCGTCGCGGCGCATCTTTGAGATGTCGACACCGTCGAGCGTGATCGCACCACCGTTCAGTTCGTAGAAACGCATCAGCAGGTTGACGAGCGTGGTTTTGCCTGCACCCGTAGGACCAACAATGGCGATGGTTTGTCCGGGCTCAGCGATCAGCGAGAGATCAGTGATGAGAGGCTTGTTTGCGGAATAGGAGAAGGTGACCGCTTCAAACGCAACGCGTCCCTTCGGTGACACGACGGTTTGCGCATCGACCGGATCAGGCGATTGCTCATCGACATCGAGGAACTCAAAGACTCGTTCCGCCGAAGCGATACCGGACTGCAGCATGTTTGCCAGTGAGGCCAACTGGTTGATTGGTTGGGTGAACTGACGTGAGTACTGAATAAATGCCTGAATATCGCCGATACTCAGGTTGCCGGAGGCCACCCGCAATCCACCAATAACGGCGATGGCCACGTAGTTGAGGTTGCTCACCAGCATCATGGCGGGCTGGATCATTCCGGAAATGAATTGAGCGCCAAACGCCGCTTCAAACAACTTCTGGTTTGTTGCTTCGAATCGGTCTTCAGTCGCTTGCTGTTGGCCGAATACCTTCACCAATGAGTGACCGGCGAAGGTTTCTTCAACAATGCCGTTGAGCGCGCCGGTATGTGACCACTGCGCGATGAAACGCTTCTTTGATTTGCCGGCGATGTACTTGATCGTGATGAGCGTGATCGGAACAGTTGCCACTGCGACGAGTGAAAGCAACGGTGAAATCGTCAGCATCATGATGAGCACACCGACGACGGTGAGCAACGAGATGAACAACATGCTCAAGCTCTGGGCAAGGCTTTGAGCGATGTTGTCGATGTCGTTGGTGACACGACTCAGAAGATCACCGCGTGGTGTGCGATCGATGTATCCGAGCGGCAATCTATTGATCTTGTTTTCAACCGCCGAACGCAGGCGCCGCATAGTTCGGTGAATAACCCCAGCCAGTAAGAAGCCTTGGAAGTAGGCCATCGCGGCCGAGCCGAGATACAGACCGACAACAATCAGAAGGGTTTGGTGCAATTCCGGGAAGTCGATGCCCTCGGGCGAGCGAACACCGTTGATGATGACGTTGGTCGCGTTGCCGAGGATCTTGGGACCAACAACCGACATCATGACGCTGATGACGGCGGTGCTCAGCACGAGGATGAGACGGAATCGTTCTGGTCGCATCCACGAAATAAGTCGCAAGGTGGAGTTGCGGAAGTCTTTCGATCGTTCGACGGGCACCGTCGCACCCATCATGCGGGGACCAACAGTCACCTGATGCTGGGGCGTTTCTTCGACTTCTTCTTCGGTGGACTCGCTCATGCTGCTTCCTCGGCAGTCATCTGCGATTCCACGATCTCGGCGTAGGTCGGGCAGGTCTCGAGCAACTCACGATGCGTTCCGAGGCCGACACATTTACCTTGATCGAGCACGAGGATTTGATCGGCGTGCTTAATCGTTGAGACTCGTTGGGCAACGATGATGAGTGCCGCGTCGGTGGTGACGGGCACGAGTGCAGTGCGAAGACGTGCGTCGGTGGCGAGGTCGAGAGCCGAGAACGAATCGTCGAACACATAGATGCCTGGTTTGCGAACGAGAGCTCGAGCAATGGCAAGGCGCTGACGCTGACCGCCAGAAACATTGGTTCCGCCCTGAGAAATCGGCGCATCAAGTTTCTCGGCCATTGCGTTGACGAAGTCGGCAGCCTGCGCGATTTCGAGCGATTTCCAGAGGTCGTGTTCTGTTGCGTTTTCGTTGGCAAAGACAAGATTCGATCGAATCGTGCCTGAGAACAAATACGGACGCTGCGGAACAACTGACACGCGCTTCCAAAGTGTTTCCGGTTCAAGGTCCCGAACATTGACATTGTCGACGAGGATTTCGCCTTCGCTGCTGTCGATGAGACGCGCAATGAGATTGACTAATGACGTCTTGCCCGAACCCGTCGAACCGATAATCGCTGTTGTTTGTCCGGGGTGAGTAGTGAATGAAATGTCGGAAAGAACCGGGATTTCTGCGCCAGGGTAAGAGAACCCAACATTGCGGAACTCAAGTGTTCCTCGGCCCGGAAGTTCAGTGATCGGGCTTTTGGACGTGACAATCGAGGAGTCGGTGTCGAGAACCTCGTTGATGCGATCAGCGCATACCGAAGCTCGCGGCCACATCACTGCGACGAACGTGGCCATCATGACGGCCATGAGGATCTGCACGAGATAGGTGAGGAATGCGATGAGTGCGCCGATCTGCATATCGCCGGCCTGAATACGATCGGCTGCGACCCACACTGCAGCTGCACTCGAAACATTCATCACAAGCATGACGGTCGGGAAAAGCGACGACATATATCGACTGGTAAGGATCGAAGTGCGAGAGAGCAATTGGTTTGCTTCGTCGAATCGTTCAGTTTCAAGCGGTTCACGAACAAAAGCTCGGACAACGCGCATGCCGACGATCTGCTCGCGCAGAACCTTGCTGACGTTATCGATGCGTTCCTGCATGGCGCGGAACTGTGGGATGACGCGAATGACGATCGTGCCGATCGTGAGCAGTAAGACAGGAATTGATGCCACGAGAATGAGCGAGAGCGGCCCGTCTTCGCGCACGGCAAGGAAGACGCCGACCACGATGGTGATGGGTGCAGAGATAAACGAGGTGCACAACATCACGACCAAGGTCTGCACCTGTTGCACATCGTTCGTGATGCGAGTGATCAGCGATGGCGCCCCAAAGCTGTCGACCTCGCGGGTAGAGAACCCGGTGACGGTATGAAAGAGACGGTCGCGCACATCGCGCCCAAATCCCATGCCGGCCCGTGAACCAAACCAAGTGGCGGCGATACCGAAGACGGCTTGCACCAGCGAGAGCGCCAGCATCATGGCGCCAATCTTCAAGATGTACGAGGTGTCGCCGGTGAGGATGCCCTGGTCAATGAGTAGGGCGTTGAGGGTCGGCAACGTCATGGTGGCGGTGACCGCCACGATCTGAAAGATCAGAACCGCCCACAGCAACTTTTTGTATGGCAGCAAATAGCTGCGCATGAGCCGGTTCACTCGAGCACCCCCCTGTATCGATGTTACGGGCGAGGCCCGCACAGCACCGCATTTCGCTATTCAGGCCGAGGATCCCAAGGGAAACCGACACTTTTGGGAGACAGAAGCAACGATGTCGACCTCCCGCAGAATTTCTAAGCGTCACCGCGTATCAAAAGGTGCGTTATCGCGTAAATCAACGAAGAAGCGTCATTCTTGGTACGTGGGCGGACCACAACCAGCCAAGATGACTGCCTACCTAAGGCGGCGGGTGCCATGGAGCGGGAATTTGGGCGGGTCGAGGCCATCGTGGCCTCGGCTCCGCCAACAATCATCAGTTGGGATCCTTTGGCGGGGGAGCTACTTCGGGGCCACCTCGAGGCCGAAGGCTTCCCGGGAACGACCCACAGCGTGGGCGGCGAAACGGCTGAGGCCGAGGCCCCACTGGTACTTCTGCCCCCTCCGACCTACGCCGACTACCTGGGCAGCGGTTGGGATGTTCGACTGCGGTCAGTTCCGCTCGATGTGCCCATGGTGGTTCTGGCTCGTCCCAATGTGCCCGTGCGATCGGCGTTGCAATTGAACCTTCGCAAGAGTGGCGTGGCGTTGCTTGATTCGGGTCGGCCTTCGACGGTGGGCGCGGTGTCCTCGGCACTGCGTATGTCGCTTGAAGGCGGACAGGTCATCGACCCTCTCTTTATTGAGTCCAATGGCGAAGAGGCTCGGGCGCAACTGACCCCGGCCGAACACCGTGTGTATGCGTTGCTTGCCAACGGGCGATCGAACAGCGGAATCGCCGATGAGCTGTTTCTTTCGGAGCGCACGGTGGAAGTCCACGTGCGCAAGATCTTTGCCAAATTGGGATTAGGCGATAGCCCTGCGATGAACCGACGGGTTGTCGCCGCATCGATGTTCTTCACTCCTAGCTGAGGTTGTCGCAAGGGAGACGGCCAGCGCCACGGCGACTGTCACAGGGGCCGTCTATCGTCACTGAAGTGACGACGCGGCGGAGTTCATGACACCTAGTTCCCAGATTTTTTCAGCACAATCAGCGCAGCAACTGCTGCCGCTCTTGGCCGAGCGTTTGCGCGCGCCCTTGGCCGACCCCTTCCTGCCTGACATCGTGGTCGTGCCCACCGCCGGCACCCGCGATTGGCTCATTGAACAGCTCGGACATCAGCTCGATGCCATCGGCACCGGCGAGGCCATCCTCACCAACGTTCACTTCTGGTTTCCGAACGAGTTCAACCTCCATGCCATCGGCACCGAACGGGCCGCCGACGACCCTTGGTCGGTCAAGCGCCTTCGCTGGACGCTGCTCGGCCTCCTCACCGCCGACCCTTCGTTAGCCCCCGGTTTCGCTGAAGCCAAGAGCCCCTTGGCCACCGCGCAACGCATTGCCGAATTGTTCGATCGTTACTCGGTGTACCGGCCTGAAATGCCGGCAAGTTGGGCCAAGGGAACGCAATCCGATCCAGTAACGCCCCTTCGTCCCGACAAGCAATGGCAATACGCGTTGTGGCACGCGGTGCACGACGTCATTGGTGTGTCGACGGGCGAACGATTCATCGCTGCACGTGGTCACCTCGACCCAGCTGCGGTGCAGCGAGCGCTTCCTGGGCGACTGTCGGTATTTGGTCTCGACGCGTACTCGCCAGCAAAGGTGTCGTTGCTTGGCGAACTGTCCACGTTGCTCGATCTCGCCGTGTACACGGTGTTCCCCACGTCTGATCGCATTCCCGATCTTCGCTCGGTTGACCTTGGCGATGAGTTGCGCAGTCATCTCGACCTTGCCAACGACATGCACAATCCGTTGTTGCGCTCATGGTCTCGTGCCGGTCTCGAATCCATGGCCTTGTTGTCTCGTGCTTTTCCAAAGATGCAAACGCTTGAAGCAGCGCCTGCCCCAACAGTGCTTGGCCGCTTACAGCAGTCGATTGCGCACGACAAACCACTTGCAATTCCCCCGCACAAGAAGACTGTGCTCGAAAACGGCGACGGCTCGTTCGAGGTGCATCTGTGTCATGGGCCCACGCGCCAGGTTGAAGTGTTGCGCGACGCGCTTTTGCATCGCTTAGCGGCCGACCCCACGTTGCACCCGCGCGACATCATCGTCATCTGTCCCGATATCGAAACCTACGCGCCCCTTGTTGGCCCAGTGATGGGTGCCGAGTTCCGCGAAGTTGCTGAAGGCGACGCAGTTGGCGCGCGCTTGCAGCTGCCCATCGCCATCATCGACAAAACCACGAGCACCTCAACGCCGGTTGCCGATGCCATTGCGGCGCTCTTCGATGCGGTCGGTAACCGTCTTGAACTGAGCAAGGTGCTTGAACTGCTTGCTCTTGAGCCCGTACGCCGTCGTTTCGCAATTGGTGAAGACGACTTCTCTCGCGTTGAACGTTGGCTGACCGATCTGCAGGTCCACTGGGGAATCGACGACACCTATCGCGCGGCGGCTCCTTGGAACTATCCGACCGGCATCGAGGCAGGCACCTGGCGCATCGCAATCGATCGTCTGATCAACGGCATTCTCGTGCAGTCACCAGAGGACAGAGAAACGCTTGCGGGCGTTGTTGGCTACGACGACATCAGCGGAAGTTCCATTGAACTTGTTGGCAACCTCGCGTCGTTCATCGACGAACTGAGCGACTTCACCCTGTTCTGCAGCGAGCCTCACTTCGCCTCCGAATGGGCCGACACGCTTGAAGCACTTCTCAACACGATGTTCGACGTCCCCTTCGAAGATCGTAATCAGCTCACCGATGCCCTCGATGTTGCTCGCGAACTCCGGCTCCATGCAGCGACATCAGCGGAATCGGCGCAACTTGGCTTCCGCGAAATTTCGGCGCTTTTTGCCGAGGAACTCGACGGCATTCGTTCACGCTCAAAGGTGTGGGGCGATGTCGTGCGCGTTGCGTCTCTATCTCGTCTGCGGGGTGTGCCGGCCCGCATCGTTGCCATTCTTGGTTTCGATGACCGCGCGTTCACTTCTGGTCGTGGAAATGGCGACGATATTCTTCTCGATGCGCCACGCATTGCTGAGCGCGACTTCCACGCTGAAGAACGTCTTGGTCTTCTGAATTTGGTATCGGCAGCGAGTGACGCAGTGCTCATTACCTGCAACGGGTTCGACGTCACCAACAACAAGGAACTGCCCATGGCCGTTCCGCTGGCAGAACTTTCTGACGCCATTGCGGGCGTTATTGCTGCTGGTCCCGAAGCAGGGGCGCCTAGGCCCGTGCTCATTCGTCATGCCCGACAACTCACCGATCCAGTGAACTTCGGTGTTGTTTCCGAGAACCCCAACAAGAACGTGGTGAAGTCCATCGATGGAGCATTCACGTTCGATCCAGTTGCCGCCACCGTGGCCCGTCGCATCATCGATGTAGCGGGGGAACAGCCGGTCGAAATGGTGTGGCCCGATTACGAGTGGGACCCCACCCAGTTCGATCGCAGTTCGTTGTCGATCGAGAACCTCGTGAACGCCATTAAGAAACCGGCCGAGTTGTACATGCGTGAGCGCATGCAGATCTCGCTTCCGAGTGAGGAGCGCAGTTCCGACGATCAGGTTGGTTTGTGGCCCGATAAGCGCGCGACTTCGATTATCGGATCGGATCTTGTAAGAGCTGCTCGATTAGGCAGCGATCTTGGTTCGCAGCAGAGGCTCCGGAACCTTATGGGTGGAGTCCCGATTGGTGCACTAGGCAACCGTTATTGGTCAGAGATTGATCGGCTCGCCGGAGAGATGTTGTCAATCGCAGATGTTGACTACTTCGGAGAAGCTCCGATTCCGATTGAACTGAACATAGATGATGCGGGGATTTTCGACACAGTTGACGCGAGCCAGTCTCAGGTGCTCGAAATCGTGTTCTCATCAACTCATGATCGTCATCGGATTCGACCATGGCTTCGCCTGGCGGCGTTGACGATGATGGACTCTGGGAAATTTCGAGAGGCAATAATCCTTGCTCTACCAGCGAAAGAATCTGGACCAATTTCGGTGCGACGCTTTGTAATGGCCGGTTCAACTCCCGAGGAACGAGTCGAGTCGGCAACGAAGGTGTTGCAGTTTGCTCTAGGCGTGCATCAGCGGAGCTTGTGTTCACCTCTTCCATTGTTCGAACGTGCTTCGTGGGCCGATCCAACAAAAATTACGAAAGTCAATGACGGACTGAAATCGGATCTTGGTATTCCCTCGGCCCGAGCGATCTTTGGATCGCGCACGTTCATCGATTTCACAAACCCACGCGATGCTTTCGGTGCGTTACGTTCAATCGACCGTGGATTTGTCGAGGGCGGCACACGATTTCAGGCCTACGCGTGGGGTCTTCAAAAGTGCTTCGAAGCGACGACGGTGAAGTCATGACTGACACCAAGTTTTTTGAACTTACCGACTCGCTGCCATCCCGCGAATGGCTTCTACTGGAAGCAAGTGCGGGCACCGGCAAGACCTACTCACTCACCGCGCTCGTTGTTCGCTATGTCGCCGAACTCGGACTTCGTGCTGAGGAACTCCTCATGGTGACGTTCACGCGAGCTGCAGCAGCGGAAATGAAGCAGGAAGTTCGCGACCAATTGTTGCGTGCGGTCAGTGCATTGACTGCACCGGACTCTGCAAATCTTGAACCGTGGCTGATGCATCTTCGTGATTGCGACGAGGCGGAACTGAACCTTCGCCTCGAACGTCTCGATGCTGCGATTTCCTCAATCGATTCAGCAAGTATTTCCACAATCCATGGTTTCTTTCAGCAGGTGCTTGGTGATCTCGGAATTCGTTCGGGTGAAGCCAAGAGCACGCCCCCGGCGGAAGGCGACGCTGTTGTCGCCAACAAAGTTGTGCGCGATGTCATGGTGCGAAATTTTGCGACGAATGCCTATGCATTTGATCCCTCACAGTCAAAAGATCCCGAATGGGTTGAGGCATCAGTCCTCAAGTCGCTAAAGGCGGCTTCAAGCAACCTTTCTGCGGAACTTGCACCCAAGGTTACTCCGCCTCGATATGGGGGGCAGTGGGCTGAGGCAATTCAACATTTCATGATCAAACTCACGGGGGTTGAATTTGAACAGGCGGCGCAGTGGACGGGCCTCATTGAAAGCCTTCGCACGGAGATAAAGGCGGAACGAGTC
>Ga0208592_1000451_pt1 | contig 11572 bp, 5 predicted proteins | sample LakMenE18May10ns_FD_150712 | JGI IMG/M metagenome (GOLD analysis project Ga0208592, IMG submission 150712) | Freshwater microbial communities from Lake Mendota, WI - 18MAY2010 deep hole epilimnion ns (SPAdes) | ecosystem: Environmental > Aquatic > Freshwater > Lentic | place: Lake Mendota...
GGACCAAGAAATTTTTTTTACAGCAGCAGCAGCAGCTCAAACCCGCAACAGCAATCAACGTTTCAAACAAAAAATGAAACAGAAGCAACGTCAAAAGCAGCTAGACATGTTAACCGTTAAAATCTGTTTACTCAATATTGCTCTTGAGCAGGCTACGGATCGAGTGGAGAATAACCAAGACTATATTTCTGACTGCTGCGACAGCCACCTAAGGCTGACAAAAAAAAAGTTGAATTTTGAAGACCTTCTCTGATGCTGAGAAGCTTCTGCTTCTGTTTTGAAGGCCAATTTATTTTGAAATAAAATTTTAACTAATAGAATGAAATATTGTTCTTATTTTTTGCGTGTTTTTATTTTAAAGGTTGAACCAAGCATATTTGTAATAATTTCTTAAAGAAGAAAATCAAATTTATTAAAAGCAAAGTTATTTGACATGATAAATTGGTTTGTAATAAAAAATGATGTGTAAAGCACTAAACAAATACTGGTTGCAGCAGCAGCAGCAGCACAGAACAGGCAGTATATAAAAGACAGGCAGAGGACTCGGTGCATCTCAGTGGAAAGCGCAGCCACGAGCAAGAAACAACATGGCACGGAAAAAGGCGAAACAAAAACAACGCGGTTTGGATGTGGACGATGCTTATTATTATGTGAAAGAGAAGGAGAAGAAGGAGGACACGAAAGACGAAAAACAAAAAAAACAAAAAGAGAAGATGGAAAATGATTCCGAATTGACAAAGAAGGCCTTCAAGGTTCGAAAGTCGGAAGTGCGGGAAAAGTCAAGAAAGAAACAACGGGGGTTGGTAGATTATGGTTCACAGCAGAAAGAGAAAAAGAAGAAGGACACGAAGGAGAAAAAGAAAAAAAAAAGAGAGAAGAAGGATCACGATTCCGCATTGTCAAAGAAGGCACTCGAGGTTCTGTTGGAGTGGGTGGGGGAGAGGGTTCGTGTTGGGGACCCCCCGAGAGTGAGCGACATGCTCGAACACGCCAGGCTTGAAAAATTGGGAAGGATCGACAGAAAGAAACTCAATGATGCTCTGCTGGTCGACCCCGTTTACGCTTTTAACCTTCACCAGCAAAAGAAGAGGCTTAGTTCTAGGAGCTACAGACCTGTAGTTTCTACAAGTTTGGGTTACCTTCACTGCGACATCGGCTTCTTTCCAAAGAGCAGACACTACGAGACACCTGTGACTTTTAGAAGCGGTTATCTGGTCGGGAAGGACGTGTCTTCTAGGTTTGTCTACCTGGTTCCCTTGAGAAAAAATCGAAAAGCTGATTCAATAGTTTCGGCTCTGGAGACCCTGCACGCGATGCACCAAGCGGCGGGACATCTTCACCCAATTCTCGGCATCTCCTTCGATCGGGAGCGCTCTGTGGTAGGGAAAGTTGTCCAGGCATACTTGAGGGAGAAGAGAATCAAATTTACTGCCTTTCGAAACAGCAAGTCGAAAGCTAAATTTGCAGAAGGAGCAATCCGGTTGGTTCGAACGCTCGTGGCTAGGCTGGAACGAAAGTACAATGTCGGAAAGGGAAACAAGAAGAAGAAAGAAGGGGGTCCTGCTCCCCGTCGCTGGTGGAATTTGCTAGGAGAGGTGGCGGCAATCCTCAACCGTCAGGAAATTGTGGTAGGAGGAAAGAGAATCGGATTTGCGCCGGCTGATGTTAGCCTCGACAATTACGACGAATTTCTATCCGCCCTATATAAAGCGGCTCCTGCCTACTCTGCCGCTCAGTTTAACGTTGACCCTCGACACTCGACGTTCAAGTTTTCGGTGGGAGATTACGTACGCGCAAAGCTCATTGTCACCTCTTCTGCGGTTCTCGGAGAAAAACGTTCGGAGACCAACCTCACTGACTCTTGTTTCAAGATCTTGAAGGCCTATCCGTTTGTCACGAGGCGCCTGGGATTGGGAAACGAGTACCTCTGCATTGACACAAAGACAGGAGAGGAAGAAAAGTTTCAAGAAACTGACCTTGTCCTTTCGGACCCAGCAATTCAATCTTCGGAGGACCGTTACGCACCTCTCTATCATATGAAATAATGTCCTTTGATTTTCACGCGCACCATCACGGCAAGTTCGGTCAGAATATCCTGCTGCAACAGCAACAGCAGATTCAGAAGAAACAGCAGCAGCCAGTCTATCTCAATTTTCACGAAACGGTGGAAGTTGGGAAATCTTCTTTTGCAGTTTCGGTTCCTCGGTCTTGGTCCACGATTCAGCTTCCATCTGGAGAGACACTACGAAGGGAATTTAAATTCACAGAGCTGAACATCACGCCTGGATTTTACAGTCAGAGAGCGTCGGTTTTGGGAGTTGACTCGGATTCAAACATCGAAGTTATAGACGAAAACGAAGAATTAGCTCTTTCATTTGCCGTTGGCTACGACTGCCTGGAGTCGCTTTACTTTGATGAAAAAATCAACGGAGTTTTGGCCGAAAGTCACTTTGATGCAGGAGTCTCTGATGCAACCCTCCAAGAATTTGTCACCGCGTTCAATGCCAAGTTTGCATCCAAGATCCCTGCGGGATTCACTTCGCCTCCGGTGTTTTTGGATTGGGTAGACCTAAACTGGTACACCGCTGCAGTGGGAACGCCAGATCGAGTTCAGCAAGTTGCTCACAGCTCTGCAGATCAGACCCACACCCTCGCAGTAGATCCCGCCGCAAATGTCGGTTTTTTTCGGGAGGCTTATTATGGAATTGGAGAGACTGACGAGCTTGAACCCTTTGGAGATGCACTTCCTGTCTCTGTCAGAAAAATGACTGGCGTTAACAACTATCTGTTGCCCACTAATCTGACAAATGATATTCGAATTCGAATTCACGTAGCTCCCAACACAACTCTTTCATTTTCTGCCAATTTTCATTTGGAAAGCTTGGGGTTTGTCTCGGTGTTTCGGCGCGGAGAGAAGAGGAGAATTCATTTGCCAAACTCTACGCCTTTGGGAAACAATTATAAAGTTTTAACAGGCCAAAGAGTGCCCCTTGCCAGAATTATAAAAACGCCCGGAAAAGTATATGTGAAGCCCTCTAAACTCAGCCACAGGTTCGCAGATGGGATTGTCAATTTTCCTGCTGGCTCATTTTCAGAAAATTGGCCTGTCAACAGAGCCGTTTCAGCTGCGCTGGACAGTTATTTGATGAAAACTGGCGTGTCATTTCCCAAGCTAAGGTACAACAGCGAGCTGAGCAAATTTCGATTTGAGTATCCTCCCAACGATCGGCTATCATTTTTTGTCGAGTGCGATCCTCGCCTTTCAGAGAGGCTCGGTTTTGGACCTTTGACAAAAGTAACTCGTCGCGTTGTCTCGTCCGTGATGAGAGACGGCACCTCTAAGATTGAAGCTGAAATTTTAGCTAAGGCTTTGGTGTTCGACGCTGGCATGTGTCTCGTCACTTTGGATGAGACCTATTCCAATGACACTTACGGGCTGGACGACTTTTCAATGACCACCCTCTGGCCAACAGACTCTGGAACCTTTCACATGAGCGACAAATTTTCCAGGTCTGCATTTCTTCCGTCTGTGATAAGCAGCAACCTGCAAAATTTGATTGAGCTCACGTTCTCAGTGTCCACGCTTGCATCAAAGAGCGTGCGCATGCCCCTCAACTGGCCCGTGAGCTTTTGCGTTGAAGGTACGCTCGAAGGAAATGTATAAAAGAGAGCTCGGTGACCGGGGACGGCCGCAGTTCAAGAGCGACACCTGTGAGAGCAACACCGCAACAGCAGAAAAACAAAAATATCAATCTACCCACCATTCAACCAACATTTCAAAACCGGAGCTTCTCGGAAGGAGACCCTTAGTTTCGTTTGAAAGATCGGCCAAAGGAGAAGGAAGGAGGCGCGCAAGCTTGGAAAAGGAAGAAGACAACAGAGGACGTGTTTCCATGCCTGTCTCTACCAGGTCGAAGCAGCGCAAGAAGACTTTGAACAGCAAAAAGGTTCGACTGGTGAACGGGAAGATCCGTCTTCGAGTGGGGGGATACACTGGTCTCCAGTCGCTGAGTCCGGCACACCTCGTCAGACACATTGCAGTTTCAAAGCTTCGCATTGCCGCTAAAAAGGTTCTTCGTCTGACGAATAAACCGGAACCCAAGAGGCGTCGAAAGAGCAGAAAGGGAAAGAAGAAGTCCAAGAAGGGGAAAAGAAAGACAACAAAGAAGGGAAAAAAGTCTGGCCGAAGGAAAGTTCAAAAGACCACTAGGAAAACTAATAGAAGGAATAAAAAAAAGAGGAGAGTGGTTCTTTAAATGGACGACGCCCGATTTGACTATAGCGTGGTTCCCAATTGGAGAAAGAATGGAAAACAAACGGTCAAGTCGACGTTTGTGACAGAGCTTGACGACAACAATGTCTTTGACCCCTACACTAACCAGCTGGAGTGGGTCATTGACACAAAGAATCCAGTCGTGTTTGACAGCCTGACAAGATTTCACGTTGACATTGGGGTCTTTGTTTCTACAAAAGAACCTGACATTCCAGCCAGACAGGCCGTAGTAGCTGCAGAAGGGGTAGTAGCCCGGGCTGCTGAGGCTGCTAGAGAAGGAGAGTGGGGAGAGTTCACTGCCTGTCCGGCCGAAGAATGGAGGAATTTTATTCCGGCTCCCAACTATTTTGAAAAGAAATTTAAGGGATTTGACGTGTACCACTTTAACGACCAACCCAAGATTCACAACGAATCAAATTTCATTCCCTTTGAACTCAACACGATGCTCTACTGGATGATGGACGAGAAACTCAAGGATGCAATTTGCCAAGAGCCTTGGCATCCTGCAAGAGCTGTTCCAACCGCAGACGGAAAGTGGAACTTTGACGAGGGCGGGGCTTGGCACAAGTACTCGCAGAACCTCTTGAATGGGGGGAACAGGAGCTTTCTGTACAATCCCCTTCACTGGTGGCCAACTTTTCAGGGCACCAACCACTTTGCCCAAAAGGGATTTCGTCCGAGGGCACTTCCGGTAAATGTTACGGGAAAGCTGACTCTGAAAATGAGACTTGTTGACCGACCGGACAATGACATTTACATTCGGCCTGCCCTCAGAGCCACCAAGCGCTACCAGATTCGAATCACGAAATTCAAACTAGCGGTTGAAGAAGCTGTCTTGAACGCATCCAGCAGCGAAAACAGTTTGAAAGCTGCAACCAAGGCCAGAAATGCTCTGGCTTCCAACGCATCCAAGATTTACAATTGGCCCGGTGTCTGTCGCCAGATGCGAAACGAAGCCATTCCCGCAAATTCCTTTATTCACACAATCAGGTTTGACGAGGTTGTGTATCCTGAGATCATTTTGATTTTTGCCCTGAGCAAAAATGTTACGGGAGGATCTTACAAGTACGCTAATCACGTGGTGGGAGAGCCCCACTATATCCAGCACAATATCGAGCAGGTCAATCTCAAGTACGGATCGTTCAACACCTCGATGAACTATCCAGATTTTGGAACTGTGGGCGACGTCAATGCCGAGTTGAATGTAGTTCGAAACTACAGACAGCTGGGAGCTTTTGGAATGAGGGTGAACCCCAAGATTGTGACTCCCCAAGCTGCCAAGAATGGCTTTCGAGACACGGACTTTCCTCACGTGGCAATTCACCTAGTGCAGACGGACGGGCTTGAGGAAGGGCAGCCCAGAGCGAGAACTGTTCCTCTCCTCACTGACGCCTCAGTCTTGACTGGAAAACCCAGGGAGCTCATTATGAATCTAAAGTTTAGAAATCCTAATGGATCTCCTGCCGACGCCAGCTTTATTGTCTACCTTGGTTACACAGACACTAACATGGTTTTCAAGGATAAAAAATTCTTTAGTCCCTACGGACTATTTTAAAAAGTTTAATTGCTCCAGCATTTGTTGACCTGGTGTTAAAAAAAATGTTTTGTTTTTTTCTTTTCACGTGTATCTTACAAATAGCCTTTTGTGTGTGTGTGTGTGTGTTTAATTGATGTATCATTTTAATGTAATGTTGACTGGAGTTAAATAAATAAATAATTTAAAGATCAATTGTTTTTGACAAATTGTTTTTATTTAAAGGCTGTAATATATATAAACTTTATAAAATTACAAACATTTAGCTGTTGATAAAACCAATATTAAATTGAAAGCTTGTTTACAAAATTAAAAAGGGTTTGCAGAAAAGGATGAGGAAGAGGAGGAGGAGAAGGAGGAGGAGGTGGCGGAATGTTTGGTTTCATTGGTCTCAATTTGTTTGCTTTCCAAATTTTGTTGCTTGGTGGGTGAACACAGCTCGGCGGGAGGAAAAATAGCAGCGTCGTGATAGCTGCATCTCTTTTGAAGCATCTCAGACATGAACTTTCTTCTCACGTCCTCCGCTTCCTCTTGCGGCAGAAGGCAATGCTTGGCAAAGCGGTAGAGCTCGAGAGCGTCGTCGTGAAGCGAAAACCTGAAGGACCCATAGCAAGCGTGCCACCTGCCAGGCTGAAAAGAGCTGGATTTGACTGCTGCTCCCCCTGCTGCTGTTGCTGCTGCTGCTTCTGCTGATGATGCAGCAGCGGAGGTGTGCCAAAACCTCTTGAGCGTGATGAAAGGGTTGCCTTCAAAAATGCTAACAATGAGAGTCATCCTCGTGATCGGGTCCTTTCCGTAGACGTAAAGAATTTTGCTAAAGATGCTATTTTCGTTTGGCACCGCATCCGCTGCTGCTGCTGCTGCTGCAGCAGCAGCAGCAGGAGGAATAGCAAATCGAATTGAAGGTTCAACAGTTAGAGTTGTTTCTTCTCCATTTTTGTGTACGTTCTCTTCGTCCTCTTCGTCTGATGTTTTTTCACAGTCAACAGCTGCAGCCTCTGTAGCAGCTTTGACACTTTCGTTGGGATGGCTGTCTCTAAGCCTGATGAAATTTTTCGCAGCTAGCTGAGCTTCCGGAAGATAATTTGCAAGGGCAGAAAATATTTTGAAATAGGCAATTGTCTCTCGGTGGTTTGAATCCAATTTTGGGTTTACAAATGAGAAATGTTTTCGTCCATTTTTTTCTGTCACGTAGTGGACTTCCCCGTGATCGGTGAAGAATTTTTGAATTGTGCCTGCTGCCATTGTGGGTTGCTGAAACTTTTTTAGCAGAAGCTTAAATTTTTTTAAAGTTCAGGTCTCCTCTCCTCTGCTGCTGCCTTCCAAAAGAGACTAATTTGAAAAGTTGCAAGTCCCGGTCTCTTTAAGTAGCAAACTTGTGCATGCTGTTTTTGGGTTAAAAAAGTGTGTGCTCAATTTTGAAGGCAGGCCCAAATTGAACTATTTTGATTTTTTTCAGTAGGATAAAAGGAGGAGGGAGCTTTACATTTCGTTCATTTAAGTTTGACCACTTCACTGGAAGGTATCTTTACTTGTGTGCAAATTGTTTTGACAAAGACAAAGATATCAATTTCAATGTCTGTGATCTGTTTTGGATCTGCCACCGTCGAACCGCCTGCTGCTGCTGCTGCTGCTGCTGCTGCTGTGGAGCAGAAGGCAACTGCTGAAGAAGGAGGAAGTGGAAAAGAAGAAGAAAGAGATTTGCAGCAACAGCAGCAGCAAATTACAAACTCGGGTCTTTTGGCTGAGACTAATTTTGACTTTCTCCCTGGTGATGTGGTTGACGGAATCGGAATCGTCGGCGGCGGCGGAATCGTCGGCATTGAGAAAAACTCAAACAACGTGTTGACCCTCGGAAGTTTGCTCGACCTTTTGCTTGACAGCAAGAAAATCAAGTTGGATATGGCAACTATGCCCTTTTGTCTTGCCAGTAAACGGGACGTGCCTCTCAAAGACTTTTTAACCAAGGACAGATTTTTTGTGTCGACAGTCCAAGAATTCACCAAAGTCAAGTTTGTGATTAAACAGAAGATTTCAACTTACAGGTTTAAGCTTTTGTTTGACGGACGATTTCTCAGTGCAGATTTGTCACCCATTTTTTTACCCTTCCATTCAAAGCAACCGACCTGGCACATTGTTCTCGACAAGGACTGGGAGGTTGAACGATGCACAAAGACGAAAGGAAACTTTCCAACGGGTCACACCCTCCATTCCAGCTGCAACGTCAAGGTCAGTTTTGGAGAACTCGTTCTCGGAAAGGAGCAAGCTGAGTTGAAGGGGTTTTCCAGTATCGAAACGGACCCTCAGTCTCAGCCCGAGACAGTAGAGCTTCTCAAAAAGTGGGGTCTCTCTGGTTCCGTCAACGTTGATTTTTGCGTTGCCACATTGCCGATTTCTGTTCCCGTCTGTTGGGTAGCGGCAGACCCAGCAGAACCTGTCGTGCTGGTTGACGGCAGGCCACGTGTCACCAAGCAACTGGAAGCTTTTACCGGTTCTAAAACAAGGATCCGATTCCGAAGGACCAATCGCCAAGGCCAAAGAAAGAGACCCGGCGATTCTTGGCTGCTTCCTTCAGAACAACCAGCATCAAAAAGACCATTTGAGTTTGCTGCTGCTGCTGCTGCTGCTGCTGCTGCTGCTGTTTCCAAGGGCGGCGACCAAATCAACCCTATTTCAAAAGAAGACGATCGATCGGGTGAGGCCAACAGATCCTCTGCAACTAGCGTTCATCTCGTTGGTCTCACGCTAGCCCTCAAGCTGGGAATGCTGTCGGTGTTCAAAGGAGAGACTGGAGAAGAAACTTTTTTTAGACTCTGCTTCCAGATGAGACGAGCTTTTGGTTACATTTGGTTGCAGCGAGACCCACTCGGAAGAGTTTGCTTCATCACCTACCTCGACGGTTACATGGACTCGCCGCTCTCGTTTGAGATTGCCTCGGGATCACTGGACCCCTCTGAATTTGGGAGATTGGGCAAAGATCGCATATATGAGATTAACGAGGCTCGAGAAGAAAACTGCTGGCAATCCTGGAAGAAATTCTTTGACTTTCTTTGGACAACGAGGGACTTTAACCTGTCGCGGAAAAATAAAGCTGCTCTTCCTCTGTTTGACAAGTGGGGTCCTGCAAAAGAAAATTCAGGTGGAACTCACGGCAGATGTTACTCTTCTGTTTGCGCCAGCCTTTCAAAGGTACGGGTTTTTTGCTTCTCAAGAGATGACTCGAGCATTCACTCTCTCAAACTCTTCTTTGCTCGTTACTGCGAAGAAGTGAGACATCTCAAAAGGGGAGTGCAATTGAGAACAGTCACCGGCACTAAAATTATCTGTCTGCAGACTTCAGAAATTGAGGTGGAAAATGTCTCACAGTTTCTGGACTTTTCGGGTAACTCTCCTAATCCGAAAGGGGCTGAAGGAGATCCCGATGCTGACTCAATTCTCCGGGCTTGCAAAGACTGGTGCCCTGACTTGGTTGAAACAGCAGCAGCAGACACCTGTTTTGAAACTGCGAGGGTGCAGGAAGAAGACTTTGCCCATCGAGGAGGAGGGAGGCTCCAAGCTATCTGCGAGGACAAACTCGAAAAGAGAGGAAACTTTTTTGTGAAGCGGCTCTCAGCCACCCACCTTGCCTTCTGCGACTACCTGTGTCAACGTTTTTTGCTGGACCTGTCCACGTCTCCCTTTTTGACACTTTCTTCGGTGTCCTTTCGAGTTGCGATGCTGGATTTTTGGAGGCTGGCAGGTCCCACAGCTCAATCTCTGGAGAAGACTAAGCCTCACTGGGAAGACAAGCTCAGAAACCTTTGCAGGGGCGGCTTCAGTTATTCGTGTCGCGATTCTGTTTCGTCCGGAATCAGCTTGCTACCTGAAAAAGACAGCGAAAAGGCTTTCTCAGTTGCCGAGTTTGACCTCAAATCTTGCTACGGTTACAGCCTCCAGAACATGCAGGTTCCCGGTGCCTTTGCAGTAGGCTACACCTTTTATCCTGCCGCTTCAGCAGCCAGCCAGCCAGATCCTGCCCCTGCTGGTTCAGATTCAGTGGCAAAGTCAGCGATGCAGCAGAAGCAGCAGCAGCACTCTTCCAAAAGATTGAAGGACAGCCTGAAGCACCTCTTCAGCTTGAAGAGAACAGATGTGTGCAACCGAGCGAAAAGCTTTGAATATCTAGCAGTCCAGGCAGTCGTCAGAAGTTCGGTGGCAAGCTTTGGGTCAAACATTTTAGGAGTGTGGTCTAATTTCTCGCCTCTAGGGATTCTCTATTTTGGCAAGTACCCTGTGGATCTGGCTCTGATCTTTGAAGGAAGAGGACTTTTTTTGTTCAATTTTGATGGGCAATTTGCTCATTCGTGTCCGACTGGAAATTGTCCTTCCCTTCCTAACTACGTGGGTGGAGCAACTGAAGAAAGCGTTCTGGAGGCCACCAGAGAGAGAGACGCCTTCTTTAACAATTGGATCAAGGACAACAACTACAGAGAACGCAAGCTTCAAGCATACTATCATGTAATCAACGATTGCCACCATCCCCAGTTTGGCTACCGAAACCTCCTGAAGATTGAAGAGCTGTGGGAGCTCAGAAAATCGTACGAGTCACTTCCGAAAAAGAATCTCTCTTTTCCTTCTGACCTTTTGTTGGCCGATCCCGATCTCACTTTTCTCTTGATCGGCAGAGGCGCTGTTCCGACAGATCGGAGGGAGGGTCAGATGCCGCTTTTCGTGTGGAACAACAGCGAGAATAATGCAACTGTTGCGAAAGGTGGGGGTCGCCAAAGTCAAAATTTCGGATGGAAACTTGAGGGACGAGATTATCTTTTCACCAGAGATTCCTTCGAACACCTGGTGAATGTCAAGGGCTTTGAGTTTTCGTCCGTCTCCGATGTCTACTTTTACAAAAAGTGCAAGGTTCTTCCTCTCGTTTTTGGAGGTCTGGTTAGCGAAAGGGAAATCGCAGAGCTAGCTGGAAATGAGACGAGGGCAAACTTTCTCAAGGCCGCAGTCAATTTTACCACCGGGATGTTTGGAATGAAGGCGGGATATTTCAAGGGAGGAGGAAATTCAAAGGCCAGACTGGTGTCAAAGTTCTCTATAAAAGCGTGCGAGTGCACCGACAGAATTGACATCAAGGTTGCAGGTTCAGTGTCGGGAAAAACGTTTTACGTTTTTCAGCGAACGGCACCTGCTAGAAAGACTGGAAAGAGAGCAGAAGAGTGGAAGAAGAAAGCAGCACAGAAGAGGCGAAAAGCAACGGACGCTTCCCTTCCAATTTACGCTTCAGTGGTTGAATTCGGAAAACTCAGACTTTTAAATTGCCTTGAATTTTTACGCGCTCACATTAGAATTGCAGCCGTTCGAATTCTGTACTCTCAAGTTGACAATCTGGTGTTGGCAATGTCGGGGGAACGTTTGGAGGAAGCAGTCCTTTCCGAAAAGAGGGAGATATTTGAGTGCAAAAAGGACCAATTTTTTGGAAGAGAGCCTGGAAAGCTTGTCGAAAAGTGGAAGGTCAGTGCCGAAGGAGGTGCATCTTGGAGTTTCGCGAGTGCTAGGATCTGCTCTTACGGCTTGATCTCCAAAGACAAAGAGGGAACCCTCTTGAAGGATGGCGAAAGTGGAGGAGGACAGACAAAGATGTCGGGACTGACTGGAATTTCATCGCTCGCAGCGTTCAAATCAAACTGTAGGCTTCTGGCAGGTCTTTCTGGTTTGCAATTTCCCCAAGAGAGGAGAGTCAACCGCCTTCTGAACCAAGACACAGTTACCAAAGTCATTTC
>Ga0208592_1000456_pt1 | contig 11451 bp, 7 predicted proteins | sample LakMenE18May10ns_FD_150712 | JGI IMG/M metagenome (GOLD analysis project Ga0208592, IMG submission 150712) | Freshwater microbial communities from Lake Mendota, WI - 18MAY2010 deep hole epilimnion ns (SPAdes) | ecosystem: Environmental > Aquatic > Freshwater > Lentic | place: Lake Mendota...
CGTAACATTCGTAATGTCATTGTAATAATTGTAGAAAGGCACACTAGAAGGATAGGTACCACATTGACATTGGTTACCAGCAACTGTATAACTGACCACATTTGATTGATTCGAAGACGCACTATACAAACATGATGTTACCAAACGATAGTAAAGTGTGGATGCTGTACTAGTAGTGTAATTCGTTCCAGTTGCGCCTGCGATGTTTGTCCAAGATGTCACACCATTTGGTGACGATTGCCATTGGTAAGAAATTCCTGTTCCAAACGTAAAATTAGCTGCGGAAAGGGTAATGCTGGCATTTGGACAACCGCCTGTAGAAGAAACACTTGCTGTACTTGCGTTAGGAATTCCAGAACAGTTAACAGCAGCGGCAACTTGAATACAATAATCTTCTGTTTCACCCCATAAATAAGTACCTGTAGGACCAGGAACCGTTCCTTCAGTCGCAATTACCCGCATTCTTGCGGTTCCAACTGTTGCACCAGCAGGAATAGCAATTGTACCAGAATTCACGCCATTGACTGCCGAAATATTTACAGGATTCTCATTCGCATCCACAAAATCACCATCAATATTAAAATCTATGTAGATTCGAAGGTTGACACCGTACCAACCTCCACACGTACCAACATTCACACTCCAAGGAATGGATTGACCAGGGTTTACAACTGGCGCAGTGATTTGACCAGCATAGTTTGAGTATAATTGGTTGGAAGAATTCGCACCTGGTGCAGTGGTTGCACAAGTTGACGTACTAGATAAGGTTCCAAAGGTTACATTGAAAATTTCCTCGTCACCTGTGTAAACAGCGCCTGAAGCTCCATATGCGTTTGCATTAGAGCAGGTTACAGGACCAGTTGCTGCAGCCGCAGCTTGTCTCCAACGTATGGTATGACTATTGGAGTTTGATGCACAATTGTATTGTGTTACCAACACACGTACTTGACCCGTAAACGTGGCAACCCAAAGGATTTTTGGTCGTGCTCCACATACGTCGTCACTGTAACATAAAATGGTATTGGAAGTTGTTTTCAGTGTTAATTGAGAATCATTTGTAGGACTCACTGCCCCGTCTCCCGTACAAAGCGACCATTCGTAAGTATTTCCGCTTGTTACGTTAAAGGTGTTGTATTCTCCCCCGTAAGTTCCTGCAACAGCGTTTACGAAAGTGGATGATGTTGTTGATTGAACAGCACCCCATGAAAAACCGGTCATGGTACATCCTCCTCCAGCACATTGTCCCGCTTGACCAAAAGATGCCTTCGAAACAAAAAGCGAACTTGCCAATAATAGCAAGAAAAAAACGGATCTTCTCGCTAAAAGAATTGAGTAATTATTTTTCATTTGATAGTAGTTAGTATAGGTTTAGTTTAGCTTTATTGAATTTATATTAATTGGATTCTCCCAATCGGAAAATCAAGGTGTTTAAGACTTGACTAAAAAAGTCTACTTCCTCGGGGAAATCCAGTACCCAACGTTCGATTAGTCGACGATCAGCATCTAATACATTCGATCCAGGATAATTAGGACAAAGTTTTTTACATTTCGTATCTAATTCCGAACGTGTAGATTCCAATTTAGCCATTTGATTACTCGTTGCTGCATGTGCATAAATACGCATTTGAAAATCACTGATTTCTTGGGCTTTTTCAAGCGCTAATTGATCGTCATTGAAAAAGGGTTGTTCTTGAATTGGGATTGGAATGTATTCTTCCACTTCAACCTGAGCTTTTTGAGAAAATGCGAAATGAGAGGAGAATAATAATGACATCATTAAAAGTCTTCCAAGCTTAAACTTTACTAGATAGTTCATAGAAATTAGGTTTTTTGGTTTTAGTTAACGGACTGAAATTTAGTATCTTTTGAGATTCTCGACAAAATTGTTCACAACTATTCGAGCCAAGAAAAATATTGGTTGGGATTCATTGAATATTTCTTGGGTTTGATCGAAAATTTAATGTTTTATTAAAAGTCGATTAACAATCCAAACATTTGTATTTTTGTTTATAAAAACAATCTGGCATTGAAAAGAATTGGCTTACTATCTGATACCCATGGTTTTATTGATCCAAAAATCTATGATTACTTTGCTGACATGGATGAAATTTGGCATGCGGGGGACATCGGAAGCCTCGAGGTATTGGACGAATTGCGCGCCTTTAAACCTACACGAGCCGTTTTTGGGAACATCGATGATCACGTGATCCGAAAAGACACCAAAGAATTTCTTCGGTTTACCATAGAAGGTGTTTCTGTTTTAATCACACACATCGCCGGAAGACCAGGAAAATATGCCAAACCAGCATTGGAAGAACTACTAAAAAACGGCAGTCCAAGATTGTTTATTTGTGGCCACTCCCATATTACCTTGGTCCAAATGGATCAAAAATTCAACATGTTATGGATGAATCCTGGAGCATGTGGATTCAAAGGATTTCATAAAGTAAAAACCATTCTGCGTTTTTGCATTACCAAGGACCGCATTCATGATTTGGAATTGATTGAATTAGGACCTAGGGTATAAATTCATCAGTATTTCAACGACTATATCCGTTTAAATTCATTTACATTTCACTAATCTTTTCTGATCGGCGTTTTATGTTTTTCTTCAAAAAAACTAAAACTGCCTTCTATGAAAAATTTTGTCGCTTTTTGCCTAATATTTCTTTGCTGCATTCTTTCACATGCTCAAATATGTTCCATTGATTACAATCAAACCACATCAGGAATTTATCCCGACACGCTGTCACCCGGAACCGTTGGACAAACCTATGCCGCGGATGTCACATTTGTGATGCCTTTAGATACCTTGGGATATGATTTTACCAATTTCCACATTTTATCCGTTGCTCTTCCTGTTGGATTATCTTGGCAATGCAACAATGCTAGCTCTAATTGTGACTACAATCCTCAAGTAAGTCAACATGGTTGTGTTCACATCAGCGGAACACCTCTTCTTGCGGGTCAATACAGCATCGATGTAACTGTGCTTGCGGACCTTTCCATCATACAAGGTTATCCCTTTACCTTTCAACTTTTCATGGAAGTACTTCCAAATACGAGCAGCGTTTCAAACAATGGTTTTGACATGATTGGCTCAAGTGGCTGTGCTCCGATCACGGTGAATTTCACGAATAACAACCCTGGATTTACAAGCTATATATGGGATTTTGGAAATGGCAACATCTCCTTCAGCGAACAACCAGCTCCCCAAGTATATGTCAATCCTGGAGAATACATTGTTCAGTATACAGCATATGGCAACCAAGACACGACACATGTGTATACCTTGAGCAATGTTCAGATTAACTCCATGAGTAATTATGGAAATTCCTTCCCTTCCTACGACAATGCAGATACCTATTTTAAATTGCTACAGAATGGAACACTGGTATTTCAATCATCCATCATTGGTGACCAGAATCCACCAGTGCAATGGTCGACAAGCATGAATTTAAATCCATCTTCTACTTATGTTATCGAGATTTGGGAGGCCGACGATGGTATTGGAGAGGTCCTTTTCGGCGGGGATGATTACATGGGGAGTCATACGATCAGTCTGAATGGATGCAACAATTGTGCTGCCGGAACATCCAATTTCAATTACACCATCAACCATCAAATCATTTATCCTCAAATCCAAGTACTTGCTCAAGATACCGTTCATGTGTATGGCTTCCCAATCACCCCTATCATTGCTTATGATTCTCTGAATCATACCCTTAGCACTTCAAACTCTGGCAATGCTTATCAATGGTATTTTAATGGAAGTCCGATTAGCGGTTCAACAAATCAAAGTCACCTTGTGATTCAGAGTGGCATTTACCAAGTCCTTGCGATAAATTCATCTGGTTGTGCAACGATTTCAGATACCTTGACCGCTGTATTTTGCAATCCACTTATTCATCCGTCGATTCAATTGACCAGTTCGGATGAACTCACGGTTACGAACTATCCCTTTGATTCCAACATTCAATGGTACCAAAATGGCATTGAAATTCCCAACGAGGAAAATGACACTTTACAAATATCCTCCGACGGAAGTTACCACGTTGTTCTGACGGATTTCTTTGGATGTTTGTATGAAACCGCTGTTTTCCCATTGAATGTCTCCCTTTCGAATAAGGAAATAATGTCTTGGGAATGTTACCCGAATCCAGCAACAAACGAAATTCACATTCAAATTGAGGATTATTTGATCGGCGCAGAAGTAAGTATAGTAGATTTAAATGGGCGTTTACTTAAAAAGGAAGCGCTAAATTATTTGGATACGATCATTGACATTCAATCCTTATCCAACGGTTCGTATATCATCGAACTGAACAAAAGAGGAATAAAAGATCAAAAAAAAATGGTCAAGTTTTAGCTTGACCATTTCCAATTATTCTTCTTCAAGCGCTATTGCGGGTGGAGCAATCTTTTTAAATTTCGCCTGTATGCGATCGACAACATAATACATCATCGGTACAACAATAATCGTTAAAAACATGGAGCTTGTTAATCCTCCGATTAGAATCCAAGCCAATCCATTTTTCCATTCTGCACCAGAACCAGTAGCAGTAGCGATTGGAATCATACCGACCACCATGGCAATTGTCGTCATTAAAATTGGACGCATACGTTCTTGAACTGCTTCCAATAAGGCACTATAAGTAGACATGCCTTTTTCTTTTAAGTGATTCGTAAAGTCGACAATTAAAATGGCATTCTTGGCGACGAGCCCCAGTAGCATCAACATTCCAAGCATGGTAAAGATCCCCATGTTTGATGAACTTAATGCAAGGGCTAAAATAGCACCTATGAGTGACACTAAAATCGAGAACAAAACAACAAAAGGATAAACGTAATTATCGTAAAGCGCAACCATGATCAGGTATACTAAGATCAAACCTATTCCCATCGCTGTTCCTAATGCTCCCATGGATTCTTTTTGGCGTTTAATTTCACCACCCCAAGTCAAACGTACGTTTTTATCTAATGGATTCTTCTCCAAGTACGTTTCGATTTCTTTAGAAACATTTCCTGCGGCAGTTCCGAGTACCCAACAACGCAAGGTAGTATTTGGGATGCGGTTTTTACGCTCCAATGTTCCATTCCCATTCTCAATGGAAACTTCTGCAAATTCGCCCAATTCCACTTGTTTGCCATCCGAAGTATTGAAGGTCATGCTTTTAATGTCCTCAACATTTTGACGGTCAAAAGCATCCACCATCACACGAATGTCGTATTCATGTCCTTTTTCGTCGAATTGACTATCGTCATTACCTGTCAATGCATTTTGAAGTTGCATTCCAACCACCGCAATTGGAAGACCTAATTGCCCCATTTTTTCACGGTTCAATTCAATGCGCACTTCCGGAGTAATGTCGTCCGTTGAAATCGCTGGATCTTTCGCTCCTTTTATGGTCAATAGTTTTGCTTTCAGTCGACGTGCTTCTTGAATCATCAAGTCATTGTCGTCTGACGATAAAAACATTTCTATTGGTGCTTCTTCAGACTCCACCATACCGATGTTCAATGCTTTCACTTCGATTCCGGCATGTTTCGATTTAATGCGTTTACTTATTTCATCCATGTATTTCATTGTAGGATACTTTTTCTGCATCCCGGGTTTCATCTTCACGGTTATCTCAGATCTATTTTCAGCACCAAAAGAAGTTGCTCCCATCCCTGAACTTGGTCCACCAACATTCGCAAATACGGTTTCAATGACGTCCTTTTGTGACAATAAGAATTGCTCGATTTCCAAGGTAAGCGCATTGTTTTCCTCGAAGGTCGTACTCTTATCGTACTTCAATTTAATCATGAATTTCCCTTGATCTCCTTGTGCAACAAATTCTTGTCCAACAATCCCAAGTCCCATCGTGGCAAAACTCGCAACGAATAGTCCCAATATGACACCAGCCATGATTAATTTATGACGCAAAGACCATCCCACTAATTTCACATATTGTTCGGTGAATATGGTGACGCGTCGTTCAAACCAAAGCAATACCGCTTGCAAAGGTTTTTTAGGATTTAAGACAACCTCTTTTGCAAAGCGAGAAGCCAACCAAGGAGTCAGTGTAAAACACACAAATAGAGACATCAGGGTGGAAACAACGACCACAATAGAGAATTGATGTAAAATATCGGAGATTGTTCCTTCGATAAAAACAACAGGAGAGAAAACCACGACATCCACTAAGGTAATCGCCAATGCCGTAAATCCAATTTCGTTTCGTCCATCAAGCGCCGCTTGTCGACGTTTTTTGCCCATTTGAAGGTGGCGGTAAATGTTTTCCAAAACCACAATGGAGTCATCCACCAAAATCCCAATAACAAGTGACATTGCCAATAAGGTCATCAAGTTCAAGGTATAGCCCAATAAATACATGGCTATAAACGTAGAAATCAAGGAAGCTGGGATAGAGACCAATACGATAAAGGCATTTCGCATGCTGTGCAAGAATAACAACATCACGGCAGCCACCAAAAGCACGGCCAATTCCAAGTCATGAATAACGGCATCTACTGATTCCACTGTTGGACGAGATGTATCTGTTGCAACGGTGAATTTAAGTCCTTCTTTTTTGTATTTTTCCTCCAGGATTTTGAAACGTTCCTTTGTTGCGACGGACATATCAACCGCATTTGCATCGCTTTGTTTTTTGATGCGTAAACCAATTCCATTTGTCCCATTCAAGCGCGAAACCGCTAATTGATCTTCACTGGCATCGACAATTTCAGCCACATCCTTTAACTTCACCAAAGAAGTGCCTTTCGAGAACAAAATGAGGTTTTCAATGTCCTCGATTTTCTTGTATTTTCCTGCTAAACGAACCGTCATTTGTTCATCTGCACTTTTCACTTTACCGGTAGGGAATTCAACATTAGAAGAAGCAATCGCTTGATTCACATTTGTCAAAGTAAGACCGTAGCGTTTTAATTTATCCTTATCTACGTTGATGCGGAATGCACGGCGTTCTCCACCGATGACTTGAACTTCTGCAACACCTTTCGTTTGTTTAATTTGAGGCAAAATTTGATCGTCCATCAATTCCATCAAGGCACGATCATCCATATTCGATGCCAATGCGCTAACTTGTAATACTGGAGAAGCATTTGGTTCAATTTTAGCGACCATTGGCGTTTGTGCTCCTTCAGGAAGGCTATTCAGGACATTATTGATTTTTCGCTGAGCATCCTCTAGGGATTTATCAATGTCTGCCGAAGCTTTAAATTCCAAAAGCATCAAAGAAGCATTATCCAGTGAAAATGCGGTCACTTCATTGATGTTTTCTATACCACTAAGGGCATCCTCTAGGGGTTTTGAAACCTGTGTTTCTACCGTTGCTGGAGATGCACCCGGATACGTCGTCGTAACCGTTAATAAAGGTGGAGAAAAGTCTGGTAGTAATTCATAAGAGAGCTGATTATAGCTCAAAAGTCCACCACCAATTAAAATCGTAAAAACAACGATGATAAAGGATGGACGTTTTATGGAGAGTTCAGTCAGTGTCATTGTTGCTTATTTAGCTAATTTAACATTTGAGTTGTTTTGCAAATTCACTTGTCCTTTGATGACAACCACATCATTTTTGGTCAAACCAGACACCACTTCGATGTATTCACCATCGGATGTTCCAGCTGTAAATGGAGTCAAAACCGCTTTACCGTTTTTAACCACATAGACTTGAGGATTTTTCGAAGATCCAACCAATGCTTTTCTGGAAATAGCAAGTGTGGTTACACTCGTTGAATTCTCTAGTGAAACTGAACCATACATTCCTGCCATGATCTTATTTTGCGCACTGTTTTGAATGGTCGTTTGAATTTTGAAGTTGTGTGCAGCATCTGCTTGAACCGCTACCATGGATACGGAACCTTTAAATTGTTCGGAACCATAGATATCTGCATTCGCTACTACAAGTTGTCCTTTCTGGAATTTCATCACATCACGTTCAGGAACAGAAATGGTCAGCTTCAAGGTGGAAATATCCGTTAATTCAACAATCGGTGTTCCTGGCATCACCATAGAACCTAAATCAACGAGTCTCTTTGTTACCACACCGCTATAAGGAGCTAAAATGGATGTGCTTTTCAATTGTTTTTGTAATTGCTTCAATTGTACTTCCGCTGATTTCAATGCCAATTCCATTTTTTCTGCTTCAACAGCCGAAATCACTTGATCCTTGCGCAAAGTTGAAAAACGAGTGTTGTCGTTTGTTAGTTGGGCAATATTCAGTTTGGCATTCTCGATTTGCAATTGAATCATTTCGTTGTCCAATCGAGCTAAAACTTGACCTTTCGATACCACGTCACCTTCTTTGACATTTAATTCGATTAATTTCCCTGAGGCATCAGAAGCCACATTGTTTTGATGATTGGCTTCATAAGTACCCAAGAAACTCATGGAGTGCTCAAATGTGTGAGTCAAAGGCTTTTCTGCTTCCACTAAAATGGATTGCTTTGCATCGTAAACAAAGATTTTTTCTTGTGCTTCCTTTTTGTTTGAGAACAGTTTCATTACAACTAATGCCACAATAACGATGGCAACTAAAGCGATGGAGATAATTCGTTTCATTTTTCTTATTTTATGTTTCCGATTGATTTTAAGTATTCTAATTCCGCTTGACGCAACTGGATGTATGCCGAAACAACATTTGATTGAGCCTGTTCAAGTCCACTTTCTGCCATGATAAGGTCATTGGAACTGATCATGCCCTCTTTGTATTTCATTTGTGCATTGGAATGAACATTCTCTGCCAGTCGCAGTTGCTCTTTTGAAAGCTCCAAAGACTCTGCCTTAACAGTAATTTGGCGCTTGCTAGCGTTCATGGCATAGTCCAATTGCTGATTCAACAACTCATATTGGTTGTCAATCTTTTGCAAATTTAATTGGTTGATTTTCGCCTTGTTGACACGTTCCATTCCTGAAAAAATGTTCCAGTCTAAGCGCAAACCGATGAATGCTCCAGAAATTCCTGTTCGGAAGTCATCTTCTGGTTTTAAATTGATGTTGTAATTGTAAATGCCATAAAAATTTAAATTCGGCAAATAACTCATTCGAATGCCTTTCCCCTCTTCTTCGTTCATTTTTCGCTGAGACTCCAACAAATTCAATGGCAACAAAACGGGTGTGTTGGTTTCTTTTAAAATGGTTTTTTGCACCATGGCATCAGCGGCAAGTTGAATGGATGAATTACTTGGAATGCCAATTAAGATTTTCAACAAATATTCCATTTGATCCTTTGTAGCAAGCAAATTTGATTTCGCATTCATCAAACTCAACTCATTGATTTTAATCTTATCTACTTCTGTAGGAATGATCAAGCCCTGAGCAAGTGTTGCTTCCATGTTTTTCAAGATGCTTCTGGTATTCACGATATTGGAGTCAATGAAACGCAGTTGTTGGTAAATTCCTTGCAATACAAAAAAGGTATTGGATACTTGATAACGAACTTCTTGAATGGCGATATCACGCTGCGTACCGACAATTTCTGAGTTTATTTTTAAAGCCGCCAAGCCATAATTGACTTGCGAATTAAACAAAATCTGGGTCAATTGTAAGTTATTGGATAAAATAAAGGGAACACCGAACTTCACCGTATTGTAAACACCTACTGGACCACCAAATGCAGAGGCAGGAATTACTTGTCCAGGAATGATCGCATTGTATTTATAATCTGCATTGAAATTTAATTGAGGCATTCGAGCAGCCAAGTATGCTTCTCTTTGTCTTTCGTTAATTAAAACATCCAAATTGGCGTTTCGAATTTGCAAATTGGCTGTATCAGCCATGCGGAGACAGGATTGTAAATCCAGCACTTGTGCACGAGAAGTATTCTGGTGGACAAGTACTAAAAATAGACCTGCGTATAAAAGTGATTTACGCATGTTTTATGGTGTTTGGAAATAAATAATTGATTAACATTTCTTTGACAATTTCTTGGTGTTCATTCAGACGTTCTTCATGCAGGCTTTCATTCATCTGGTAAATTCCACAAATCAATTTTTTGCTCATGATTGGAAAATGGCAGTTGGACATAAAAAGCAAGGTCACATTGATCATGTTCACCTTACGCATCTTACCTTCCTCTTGTGCTTTTTCGCATTGCTCAAAAATTCCTGTTTGATGAAGACGACCAAGAAAATTGGATTGATCGAAGTTATTGTCTGATTCTTGATTTAGTCCGGCGTGGATGAAAAGCGGTAATTCCGGATGTTTACGAAGGAATTCAAACTCTTTATCAATGAGCATTCGGGTTTTATCTTCCAGACTTAAATCCATGCTAAAAACTTCGACCATTGCTTCAATGAAATCGGAAAGGGCAGCTTCGAGAATTAACTCAAATAATTTTCCTTTCGAACGAAAATAATAATTCAACAATGCCACATTGATTCCAACAGACTTGGCTATTTCACGCGTCGTACAACCAGAAAAACCCTTGGTCATAAAAACTTTGCGAGCTGCATCTTTGATTTTTTGTTCCGTACTTAAGTCTTTTTTCATTTTTTACGCGTTGCAAATTTAAACACTTATTTTAAACAAATGTTTAAAAAGCATTAAAAATTAAACGCTTGTTTAATTTTTAATTGGACAAAAAAATAAGGCTTGCGATTGCAAGCCTTATTTTAAAGAGTGTATGGGGATTTCTTACAATCCATTCACTGCCTTACGGTTATTCAAATCAAAGAATAATTCTTCCATTTTTTCTTTTTGTTTTTTATCGCGGTTCGATAAATCTAATTTGCCTAGTTCCTTAAACACTGCATCAGCCTCAGCTACGTTGCGTGTCGCGAAATAACATTCCAACAAGTCAAAGTAAATTGCCGTGGTAATGTCTTTGTCAATTCTTGCTTTTTTATCGTTTACATCTGATTCCGTTAAAATGCTTTTAAACGCGGTAATTGCTGCAGTCAACTTTTGTTGAGCAAAAGCTTCGTTTGTTGTCAATGCTTTCAATCCTACCGTTGCGTTGTTGTATGCTTCCATGACATCACTATGTGCATCATTTTTAGATTTCACGTAGTCCAAAGAAGTTGTTCTCGTCGTACGCTCAAAACCAATGCGATCGTTAACAAGGTGGTTAATAAACGTTAAATTTTCTTTCAATAGTGCTTCTTCTGTTGACTTCAATAACATGGTAAAATCTGAGGATGGTGCAGTCTTCGATGAAGTTGATTTGTACGTTTTAAACGTGGATAGTTCTGCTGGCGCAACAAAGAAAATTTCTTGATTGTTCAATCCTGCTATGCGAACAGACATAGGCATTCGGTACGTAAATTCAATGTAGTAATAAGTCACCTTGTTTGTCGTTCTCACACCATTCGCTACAGTCACTTCATCTTTCACCTCTGTCTTCATCATTGGCTGTGAATTTTCAAATCCTTGAATGTTCACGGTATAAGACAAAGCATTCACTTGAGCCTTTGTATAACCATCTAAATTGAGGTACGTGGAAG
>Ga0208592_1000460_pt1 | contig 11408 bp, 4 predicted proteins | sample LakMenE18May10ns_FD_150712 | JGI IMG/M metagenome (GOLD analysis project Ga0208592, IMG submission 150712) | Freshwater microbial communities from Lake Mendota, WI - 18MAY2010 deep hole epilimnion ns (SPAdes) | ecosystem: Environmental > Aquatic > Freshwater > Lentic | place: Lake Mendota...
AAAAAATGTTCAAAACTAATTTTTAATAGGTTGCGTAAAATGATTAAAAATAAATCTAATTTTTGAAAATGCAATTCTTATTTTATTATTTCGTTTGCTTCCTAGCTATCTTTTTGTTTATCAAAATATTTATTTGAAAAGAACTGGTTGGTTATTTAGTCTCACTTCATAAGTTAAGTCTAAGTAAAACTCCTCGTTTGTTAGTATATATTATAAGTCTAATAAAAACATTCATCAAAACTCCACTGTTGCTGTGTTATTAAGGAATCGAAATATTTAAATCCCCCTTTAAATCTTATAGTGTATCGCTTATATTTTCATAAAATTTAAGAATGTTTGGTTAAACGCCTTATTCTACATATATTTCATCTTGAAGGACTAATCTGAGAGTTGAAGTTAGTCGAAACATTCGATCTGTGTCTTATGAGTCCAATATTTTCAATGTCGCTTCCCGCGCGGCGCAAACGGCGGCGACTAGGATGGATACTACTGGGTATGTTAAAAAGTTGTGTTTGCTTTGTGAAACGCTCTAGCCTATTTGATATGAAAAATTTTAATAATCATTTGATTCGAAATGCGAAATTATCTTGCTGTCTATATTCTAGCCTAACTTAAAAAATGCTAAAATAATTATTTTTAAGGCCGTCCCCGCCAAAACTTGTGAAGGTTGAAAGGTTGGATGAGGTTCAGGTCTTGACCCCCATGACTTTCAGGGCCAAACCAGGGTCGGTGCTAGTTCGGGCACCCCTCAGGCCTGCGTCTGCAAGTGCGGCGGGACCTTCCAAGGGGCCTGCGATGAGCCTGTGCTCTGTTACTGGGTACATAAGTTTTCTAATCTAAAGTTTTTTAGTCTTTATCGAACAATAACCTAACTATTCTATCTAAATGTTAACCTATTTGACTATTTCATCCCCTTGTTAATTGCTCATCTGGTTTGTTTCCCCTAGGCGTTTAAAGAGGAAATATCCTTTTGAGGAACCAAGGTCGGTTGTTGTTGAGTCTCGTGACTTCAAGGCCCAAGTTGACCGCCTAGGTGGGATAATCAATGTCTTTGCCGATTTGGTTGAAAGGCAAAAAGAAAGAGTAGTACCCGTGGTAAATATTGCTCAGTACTTATCTTATTTTAAAACAAAGATACCTATCTTACTTTCTAACATGAAAACTGAAACTTTTCTCTTATTAGTGAACTTATAGTGAAAATATACTTTTATGTGTAAAGTTTCTAATTCTAAAAATGTTATAGGACTACCGTGAGTTGATCTCTAGACTTCAAACAAGGCTTGAAGGTTGCGAAGCTCAACTAGAGAACTACAGGAAATCATGCATGTGTCTGCATTTACGAGATCCTATGTATGATGAGTAAAAATTGCCAAATTTAAAAAAATTGTTAAAATAAATGTTCAAAATTGCTTTTGTTTCTTTCACTCATGATTCTAACTAGTTAGGACCCACTGGGGGTGCTTTTTCAATGAGTTTTTGTTGAAAAAGTACCCTTTTCAAAAGATAATTTTAGGGAACAAATTTTGCATATTAAAACTTAACTCTGTACTTCAAAATTTGTCATTAAAATTGGGGAAACATTAAATAGATAACAGCGGCAAATATTTAAATATTAATAGATAAAATTGATTCGTTACTCCAAGGTTTTATATAGTATGTTATTAAGCAAATCGGGAATGCGGGTCCTAAATAAGTATGTGAATAACAGGTACCTAACAACCTAGTTAAAAATAAACGACTTGGTCTAAAAAATAGGTGGCTACATTCATGAACTATGGTTTTAGATTTTAATTTTTCTAATCTGTAAATAAAAAGTTCTTCTGTTTTGGGAGCGTCATCTGTTATGAAAAAATAGTTTGAATTTTTATGTTTTGAATGTTTGTACTACAAAACTCTCATGATTTGAAAGATTATTTTTAGAAATCTATGGTAGATGAAGCGAGGGATCTTTCAAATCTTTGTAACCAACCTTTACCTGTTCAGGTGAGGTTCCAATTTCTACAAAATTTTAGTATTTTTAGTTTCTCAAAGAATAGCTGTGCGATCGCTTGTCTCAAAAAAAGATTCAAAAGGTTTTAATTTTCCCAAAAAAATGGCTGCTTTTCAAGTAGAGGCCGAAAAAAGAAAACATCCTGATGGAGGAGAGATTGAGATTGTTAATTTCAAAATTGAAAGTTTCGATTCTGAGTCTGAGGCCGAAGAGGTCGTCATTGTCAAGCCTCCAAAAGAGAAAAAGACTGATTTTGATTTTAAAATAAACAGTGCCAAGTTGATCTATTTAATTGGTGAGTCTGTTTTTGACCAAATGTGCTTGAACAGGCCTGATGACCTCAAGAATGCTAGAATAGCAGACCTCGAGGCCACTGTCGAGGTTCTTCGTGAAAAACTCAAGCGACAGCATGGTGTTTTAAGGAAGGCCAAAGAACAAAAGAAAAACTTACTTTCTGAGAATCGCGAACTCACTATTGACAGGAATAACTTTCGTCTTAAGCACCACCAAGTGACTGTAAAGTCTAAGGAGTTGTCTGACAACCTCGAAAAGTACAATCAAAAACTCAAGAATCGAATCGATGAAATGGAAAATGAACAAAAGTTATGTGACCAATGTCTGTCTGAAATGAATTTTTAAATTTTTTGTTATTGATGCTGCCTATTGTGTAAAAAATAAAACTTATTTTTAAAATCACCTCTCATCCATCATTCTAATATATCTTCTTAGGGCGTAACCAAAAAAAAGCTTTTAAGTCGAAAACCCGTGGGGTAGTTTTATCAATTTTGAAAGATCTGGGAAAAATAACCTGTTATGGTCATTTCAATTGTTAAGGTAGATGGTTTATCGTTTTGAGACGTGACGGCTCAGCACTCTTGAAACTTAATCTCCAAATCATGGCTCCAACCACAAAAATGTGGGAAATAAATCAAATTTTGTCTATTTAACGTTGCTAACTTGAATTTTTGAGAGATTCCTTCTCTCTTTTCTTGTTTACTTTGTCTTTGAGTGGCCAAACTCTCAAAACGAAAAAAATGTTTTCAAACGTGATTTTAAAACTGATTTTCAAATATTTTCAAAAACAGGGTGCGTCTAGTTTTGTTTGCGTGAAAAATAAAAATGTTTAAAACTATTTCGATTAAAAGGTTCCTCAAAAGACTGTAAAAGTTATTTATTTAAAGCGAATTTGTTACTTAAAATTTCTAAAGACTTTAGCCGTAAAGTATGTACCATCTAACCCGAACAGATCAATTCAACCTTATTGATTATATAATGAAGTGAAAACTATGTATCTTGTAAATAATTTCAATCGTGCAATCTTTAGTTTTTCTTAGCATATGTTTAAGATAGATAAGTTCACGAAAAGTGGTTTCGCTGTGTTGCAAAACCTTCAAAAAATGTTTGATTGATTTTTGACTGCAAGGCCGATGAATACTATTTACAATTACAAGTATCACAGACCTAATATTATGGGGATGTTAAGCTAACTTGGTGTTAAAACGAAGATAGTTTACTTTGTAGTCAACACCTGCTTTAATAATTTCTATCCATATCCAACCTAAATGGTAAAGATTGGTTCATCCATTACTTGTATATAACGCAAGTTTTTCAGTGGCAAACTTGGTCATTAATTTCTGATTTCTAAAATCTATTTAAAATCTAACCTAACTTTTCTGAGTAGTGCCTATCTCGGCTCCATCTAGTATAAAAAGTTTAAAAAATGTTACGTTTTACTAATTTCCTTACAACTTTCTTAATATTATAATCGTTTTCTAGTTTATTTCGTTTTGGGAATAATTCTTAAATCTTGGGTCTTGTAAATTGTTTTTAGCAGGTAGCGAGCGATAGCTCCTCCCTTTGTTGGAAGAAGCATAGGCAGGTAATTTTTGGCTTGCGGGTGGAATTCTCCCACCTTTTCTTATTTTTCTTAGTTCTCCTCCATCATGGTCTAAAAACTAATTCTAGTTGCAAACTTGCGATGGTGACATAAAACAATCTCTAATGCTTGGTTTTCAATCTTTTTCGTTAGAAATGCTAAATTTTCTTGCTTTTAAGCTTTGGTCTTGGCAAACTCACCATTAATGTTAATGATATTTCTTTTATTTGAAGATGTAAATAGGTTTCAAATGCGATACGTCAGATGGATTGTATTGCCTAGCTTCTCTTTTTCGGAACTGCACACAGTTTTTCTTAGTCAAAGGACCCCAATAATCAAATTGAGTTATTGAATCTTGATCGCACTTGTGAACTGATCTTATTGTTAATTGCCTCTTTCTTGTATTCTTTTCTTGGGAAAATGTTAAGTTCAAACAAAGGATCAACAAGACTAACAAACAATAAAACGACTTCATTTTTCTTTGCGTCTTATTTCTTTTCTGATTATTGACTAACTCCCTTCCCCTGGGGTTTTTCAGAGAGTTCAGAGAATACACAGTATTTCTAGTTTTTCAACTTGTTTATCTTTCAAATGCTAGTCAGTCTATGTATTTTTCCAAGCCCTTGCCTCGAAAGCGGAATCTTTTCACTTGGCTACTGATGTCTTAAATAAATGCTTAGATATAAACTCTTCATCTTTTCTTTTCAATTTTCATAGGTGGGCCAGATAAATCAGGCAATAAAGTAGAGTCATGTTCAGAAAACAAACCTTTGTTAATTTCTTAGTTGTTACTTTCCAGTGCCTTTCTGTGTCTGGCGTCTAAATCCAAAAGTCTAGCTCCCTAACACTTAGGAATGAGTTTCAACACAAAACCTTTATGCGCGTTTCAGAGTCTCTCTCTTGATGTACTTTCAAAAACAAGGTCATACTAAAAATGGGTTTTTCTTCCATTTATTTACAAAAATAACATTTATTTCATGTACAAGCTCAAAGGATAAAAATGTCTCGGTTAAAACGGGGTTCGGTAAAAATGTGAAAAATAAATGACATCTATCTGGCAGTTTCTCCAGCTGACTTTGAATTGGTTTGGTAGCTCAGGCTATTTGGCTGTCTTCTTGCTCCCGGAGGCGTTCCTTTTCCTCGGGGTTCTTGGTTTTGGTGTCTTTGGAGGAGGCATTGTTGTTGAGCTTCCTGGGACGACCTTTGGCAACCCTGCTAGACGAATTGGTGGCACCCGAACGTAAACTGCACTCTCCAGGCAGGTATTAGCTCGGTCAGTTAGTCGCTCCTCATTTGGAATTGCCTTGAGAGCACCACCTCTTTCCATCGAGTCATATTCGTACACCTCACCCTTTTGAAAGATGCGGGCTGTGATGTGTCCTGTGACCGGGCCGTAAGGCGCTGAGGCTGATCCAACTGGCGGTGAAGGAGGGGCTGAGGGGCCGGCGATGGGTTCACCGGTTCCTTGGGCAGAATCCACTGGATCGGAATCAATCACGATCGCTTCCTCAGGTCCAATAAAAACTCCGGGCCCTGGATTCAGGTTTGTGTTGTAGACAGACTGGGCCAACCTGAAGGGCACTTGGTCCGGGATCAGGTGAATCGGGTTTAGATCTTTGAATTTGTACTGAGCGCCGAATCTGATGATGAGAATCCAAGTTGTCCGGGGGATGTACATTTTGCAGTCTAAGAAGGTGTTACATCCGTTGCAGGTGACGTCCTTGATTTCCTTGTCAGGGATGTGACGCAGATCGATCCAATTTTCAAACTGCTGCCTGCTCCCGATCCAGATGGAAGATCTGTCTTTTCTCTCGTACTGACGGCACTGACAGTGGTACTGGTAAGAAAATGAGGACACAAAGTGCATTGCTTCATAAGCCCTATCCTCGACGGTTCCAGTCATATTATACCTCAGCGGAAGTTGAGCTCCATGCAGATGACGAGCCCAGCCGATTTGCATATCACGTGAGTTCCTCCAGACTTGGTTCAGTGTCTCGCCCTCACGGGTGACTGTTAGCTGTGTCATCATGTACCGAAGCACATTCTCCAGAGCGAGTCCATCTCCCTCTGTGTGGTGAAAGTTGCCCTCGAATGAATATTTGGTTCGCAAGAACCACAGCTTCAGGGATGTGAGCAGGGGGTCGACGGGGCAGGAATTGTCTACCCCTACCCCCCAACGCATACCTTGGATTCTGTAAGGGCCCTGTGTGGCATCGATGTCCTCGGTGTCCGATGATGCTGGTCCGGGGTCTGCGCCCAATCGAGGTGTGTAATTCGGGTCAGGAGTGATCACAATATCAAAGTCACGACCAAGCAAAAATCCTCTATTTAACACGCTCTCTTCATGTTCTTCCTCTGTCTCAGATGGTGAGGGGTTGGGCTGAGCTGACTTGACAGGAGTTTTAGGTCGACGCTTAGTCTTCTTTCCCTTTGATTTGTCCGGCGAGTGGTGTGATTCTTCAGAACCGCCAGCTGATCCGGATGATGGATTGTCCTGATCCGCGTCCTCCATGATGGTCTCAACACGCTTGACAAATGGGTTTCACCACCGAAAATCACTTCCAAATATTTTTTATTTCGTTTCTTGTAGGAGCTTAAATGGATGCGACTTGCCTGGTTGGGGAGTTCTCACTTTCATGCGGTTTCCCGGATTTGAACCCGGTCCGAAATAAATTCCGGTTAAAATTTGTCATTTTCAAAAATTAAAATTTTCAAAAAAATTAAATAAGATTTAATTAAAAAACCGAGACATTGTTTTCAAAAAAATTAAAAATAATATTCCTAAATTCGTTGTTTTATTAAAATTTCTAGTTTAAATCCTTTAAGCTTGTTCATGAATTATCAGCCTTTTTTAGGCGTTTTTCACTCATGTTAGGTGATAAAATAATAAAAAAAGCGCGATCTTTTCGCTAAAAACAGGTGAATAAAATAGTAAAAAAATCCCTTCTAGGGTCACCTCAGGTTGCCTAACCTGGGAAGGACTAGTGGAACTGTTACTGTGACCATTAGCAATACAAATTGCCGAACAATTCATTTTTAATTAAAACATAGTCCTTGGTACTCTCATGGCGCGGTTCAGGGCCTTCTGAATTTAAAAAACATTACATACTTCACACATCAATAAAAATTGGAAAGAGACTGCACAATGTGGACCAGTCAAACTGGAAAACATGTTCTTGATAGTTTTCCCTAGCCATCAAGGAATCCTTCTTGGAAGAGTCTTTCTTCAAAGTCTTCTTATCGGCCACATGCATCCCTACAAAGGACTTTTTCTCAAATTCCTGACCGAAAGCTTTGAAAGGATTCCTTTTCTCGATTTTGATGGCAGAAATGCCAGGACCCGAATGAATCCGGTAAAGGGAGGTCCTTTATCACTACACAAATGAACAAGATGGAGTTTTTGCCTTTTCGCTGCCTCCAAGAGGCTCAAATCTCAAGTCTTAAAAAAAAAGTTTATTCAAAAAACAATTTAGCCCTTTTCCTAGCTTCTTAACATGGATCTGTGTCCAGTTCTGGTGGTAAAGACCACAAAAAAACAAGTAAATAAAAAATAGTAATAAAAATAATGGGCTGTTCACTAAACCTTGGGGGTACCTATGTTTTTCTGTCTAAACAGCGGCGATGAAGTAAAAATGATAATTGGCTGTCCTGCCTTCAGGGCCAAAATCTGATTGACAACGTTTCATTCTCACACCCTGAACACCGAACAAAGATGTTTCTGGATAACAGCGGACTTTAACCGTATTATCTCATCGAGTCTCTCAAAACATTTGTCTCTGAAAAAGAGTTAACAGGAAGCGACCAACAGCACTGTTGTCTCTTATTTACTTGTTGAAATAAACTACTGTCGCTGTGGTGGCTATTGACTTGAATCATGAGGGATTCCTGAATCGGGGGTGATTTCAATGTCGACTTGGACAACTTCTGAGAGGGAAAACATTCCTCTTTTGGATGAATCCTGAATTGACAGGGCAATGTGGTACCGTCTAGTTGGCTTAACATCGTACTCCTCAGCATCAATCTGAGGAAAATTGTCCAGTTTACTCAAAACTACTTTGATGTCCAAATGGGTCCAACCAGAGCCCTAGCCTGATTGACATACAACACCGACTTCACAAGAACAAGACTCAGTGGAACTTGCTGGGAGGAGGTACAGGACGCATACTTAAACAAAAAACGAAACATATACATATAGGTACCCTCCTTTGAAAAAAACAAAAAAACAAAAAGGCAAAAAGGCAAACAATTGTTTTTCTGATCACTGGATCACCTTGCTGTTGGATCGTTTGCAGTTATGGCTGCTAATAACATGGCAGATATCGATTTTGTGGGATTTCACCCACTGGAAACAAGTCATCCTTTGAGCCTCAAACTGAGGAACTTCTTATTGCTGTCCGCTTTCGCGATCGACGGTACTAAGTACTCTGAGATACTTGTAAAACGAGAAAAGTAGAGTAGGGTGACCAGACTCAAGCAAGATACAAGAAGTGTAGTGGAAACCTTTTGACAGACACTTCATCCCCGACGCCAATCACAAAAATCCACAGTTGTGACTTAATTTCCAAACTCTCTAGCACGTTGATGCTATTGGCAGCCGTTACTACGATGGGAATTCAGCCTAACTTTGGCAACGGTGGTTCCGTCAACACGTTGATTACTAACGCACTCGCCAGGGCGGCCAACCGACCTCCGATGGGAAGTTCAGTTTGCAGTGAACTGTAAACTGGTTCGCTACTGTAACACCTTGGTGGGGAAGTATCACTGGAATCAGTTACTGTGATATGTTTTTCTCAGTAAGAGCTGTTCAAAACTCAACTTCTGAATAATTCTTCCAATTACCATGATAATTGTTACCCTCTTTTCATGATTGATTCGGACCAGTTGCTAACTTAACTATGGGCTGAAGCAATTTTAATACCCATAAACAGGTTAAATGGCAACTGATAAACAGAGATGACCATGCCGTTCGTAAATTAGGAGTTAGGAAACAGGGTTAGAGTCACAGAGTCAGGGTTTGATCATGACTCATGGAGTTACTGATAGCTGAAATTGTTTGAAATTTTAGTCTCTAAGGAAAAGAAAAGAAAAAGGAAAGAAAACAAATGTAGGTTTCTTAGATATGACTGGGTCATCTCTCAAGGGTTCTTGTGGAGTTTGGATATCTCTAAGATAACGGCAATACAATGTGCTGAAACTGAGGAACTGAATTAACTGAAAGAAACTCTTTGGACGGGACTTCGGCAATGTCTGAAATTTGGAATCAACAAGAAGGACAAACTGAATTAACTGAAAGAAACATCAGCCAGGTAAAACAGGAAAGTAAAAAGATAAGAGAACATAATAAATGTGAATGTGTTGGTTGCTTGGCTGCAAATTACAGTGTTAAAAAAACCCGACAGTTAGACATTAGGTCACCAGACACATAGAGACTAGCGACATTGACAGATTGATTGATTGACGACGGCGCGACGCGGTGTTGTGATGATGACTAAGATATGTTGTATGGTGTGAATACATTGAGCATGTAATCTTATCATAAGTTAATTGCCAACTAGAGTAGTCAAACTGGCAAACAGATTAAGATCGCTAGGTAGTTTTTTATAGATCTCTTATGGGGTAAACGTTGTACAGTGTTTACCCCGAATGCTTACGTGAGTTCAAGTTTCTTTTTCGTCAGTTTTTATCCATGTCACCGCAGTGACTTCAAGTTTTCAAAATAGTCAGTTTTCAGGTACAAGTAAATGAGATAGACAAATGCAAGACAAAAACAAGGCATTGTTTTTATTTCAGGCATGGCACCGGAGTGCCGTCAGGTTTCACAGGTATAAATACAACAAATACATATAAAATTGATAAAATATGGAAAATATGAAGAAATTGCTTGAAGAAGTTTTATTTTCGTTGTTTTGGTTCTCGTCTTGGTCGTTGGTCGTTGTCGTTTTGTCGTGATCCTGGTCGTGACACTGGTTCTTCCGTCTGAGTGAAGTCAGTGTCGTATGTGAGCCTGTTGGGGGCTCGGGCAGTCCTGGCTGATCTCCGTGGAGGTTGTTCAGGTTGCTGCGGTGTTGCAGGTTTCTTCCGTTTTCGGCGCCTAGGCACATTGGTGGAAGTTGAGGGCTGTGGCTCATTATTGTCACTCATTTCGTCATCACCTTCTGTTGTGGGTTGATCGTTAGCTGCTAGTGGAAGCTGATCCTGGCTTGCTACTTGCTGGCTTGATTGTGATGGGTTCTGTGACAGTGGCTGTTGGTAAAAACCTTCTGAGTCTTCGTCCTCAAGATCTTTCATGGTTGGCGTTAGGTTGTAAGATCGCTGACTGGTTGGGATTGTTGTAGGTGTCGAATGGTGCGATGGTCGGGTGCTGTCAAGCAGTCCATGGTACATGTAAGGCGTTAGCAGTGATGATGCGTCCATTGAATTGTCAGGTGTCTGGCTTACATGTGTACGATGTGATGAGTTAATTGTTGGTGATAGTTGAGTTTCAGACACATGCGTTCGTGTGATTTGTAGATTCGATAGTTGCGTGTCCCCTCGCAAGATTGATTGCTGGTCTGTTTGCAGATTGCTTTCTGGTTGTGGTGGTGTATTTGGTGACAAATGACCTGAGGGAGGTGTCATTGCGTGCGATGTAGTAGGTGTTTGTGGTAAAATTACAGTGTCGGCGGTTTGATCTGGTTTATTGCTCGCAGCACTCGGGATTCGACCTTCCAAAACTTTGTCAAAGGTGGAATCGGGGTTGAATGGTTGATGCGTTGCAATTGGTGATGATGTCATTGGCTGTTGTGATGAAGACACTGGTGAGGGTTTATTATGCTCTTCCTCTTTGATGTGCTTTGGTGTTTGTTTCGTATCGATTTTCTTATCCTTATGTCCTACCATGCGTCGCTGGTTGATGTAGTATTCGTCCGGTGAAGGATGTGAGTGCTTAATTGCTTTTGGCTTCTCAGGTGTGTTGGATATGGTGACGGTAGCTGCTGCCCCAACCCCGGGGAGGGGGTGGGGTAGTACGGGTCTCGTTAGCTCACTCTTCGGTTGGTGTGCTAAACGAGGCCCGTCCAATTGGTCGGTGCGTCTCAGGGGAGATCGTGACCTATCAAGTTGGTCATCAGTTGCACTGTTTTCTCGTTGGTCATCTTGTTCTGGCAGTGGTCCTTGAGGCATTGTCTTTGTTTGTGGTTTAGAATCAGCCACTGCCTTGGGCAGCCGTCCTGCACTAGGCACTTGGATGAGACTCACGTCCTCAAGGCGAGGTGTAACAAATTGCAATGGAGGTGTTGGAATCGTGTCGTCCAGAGGCCGTTTAATGCCCCTGCCTGGTGCGGTTGGTGTGTGGAATGATTCATCCTCTGAGCTAGATGTCGATGCGTTGCTGTCTGTTGACACACTAGTTGACTGTTTGCCATGCATTTGATGAACCAATGGTGATGGCTTCTCGTCTTTCTTCTTGGGTTGTAATGTGTCGATGCGTTGGTCACGTTTTGCATTGATGTGGTAAGGGTCTGGTGAAGGGTATTGATGTTTCCCTGGCCCTTGCTTGTGTGG
>Ga0208592_1000461_pt1 | contig 11404 bp, 10 predicted proteins | sample LakMenE18May10ns_FD_150712 | JGI IMG/M metagenome (GOLD analysis project Ga0208592, IMG submission 150712) | Freshwater microbial communities from Lake Mendota, WI - 18MAY2010 deep hole epilimnion ns (SPAdes) | ecosystem: Environmental > Aquatic > Freshwater > Lentic | place: Lake Mendota...
AACAGCGTGCGACATCCGAGCGAATGATCAGGTTGTAGGCACCTTTGAACACATCGCCTGTGCGGGTGAAATGGGGTGCTGCAACCTTGTAATCAAGTGAACTTGTCGAAGTATTGAAGGTTGGTGGGCCACTGCCGTATACCGAGGCGTTGGTGGTGACTATTCCTTTGACACCATCTCCTGTAGTCAAGCACTTTCCAGCCTTTGACATCTCGCCGTCAGAGAGGCTGCGAACTCGCCAGATCCAGGGGGCCCATCCGGCCTTGTCGCTTATGACATCAGTCATGAGTGCAATCTGATCAAAGGCCTTGTCATCGTATGAAACAAGGCTGTACTCGGCATTTCGTTGTGTTGGATCAGTTCGTTCTGCGCCACCTGGCTGGCGTGAACCACCGCTTCCATATGGGCCATCCACGGCGAAAGCTCTCTGTACGGCTGCAGGGAATTCGGAATATGTCTTGCCGCTTTGAAAAGCGGGTACCTGCACAGGTGAAGCGGTGACTTTGACAAGGGTGTTGTCTCCATCTTTTGTGAAAGAGATAGTGGGGTCATTGATGCGTCCATGTAGCCAGCCAGCAGGCTCGGTAGCCAAGCGCACTGTGACGCTGTACGAGACATCGGCAGGAAAGGGACGACTGAGAAGGCACGCACCGTTGTCGCCCCAATATGCACAGCGGAACAGCCCGCGGTCTGATGCTGGCCCAGCCATACGTCCAGGCTGAGTCCAACTTGGTGGCTCATACGTAGTGCTCGTGTCTGCATTTGTCTTCACTGTGACTGCAGTAATGGCAAGTTGAAAACTGGCTGCTTTGCGATTGCCTGTACTACCTCGCAAGCGGGCAACGACTGCGTATTCGTCTCCACCAACATGCGGCGCACCTGCAATTTTCCACACGCTTGGCGCACGACCAGTGGGGAGTTTGATGCTTGGCTTGCCCGTGTAGCTCTGAGGTCCAAGATTGGGGAAGTAGCGATCAAATGTTGCTGATGATTGAGTTCCGCTTTTAGGTGTGGCCGTGATACCAACGATGCAGTCTGTTGTTTCTGTACTGTCACATTGGGGTAGGTGAGCAACAAAACTGAGGTCTGTTTGGCCTGCACAGATGCCGTTTTCCGCGCTGGTACAAAAAGTTGTGGCAGTTGATGAATTTGTTGAAAGCATCGATGGTGGGTCAACGACTTCTCTTTCAAGTGTGTCGTCGGAGATGATGTGGAGAGAGCCATTCATAGCCCTGTTCTCGATTGGCACTTGGTTGTCATCAAAAGGAACATCTGCTGCAACAACGTGTGTTGAAGCCACGACGAGGGAACTACAAATCAATCCAGAAATGAAAAAAAGTCGAGTGAGTTTCAATGTGCCCTCCAAGAGAAGTTGGTTTAATGATTCAAACCTGCGCGAAGTATAAGTGTCATTTTGCGAGTACATTTTGCGGGCTCATTTCGTTAGAGAACCTAGAAGCCCCACAATGGTTAGGCGAGGGTCTGCCGAAGAGAAGGCTCACGCCCTCGGGAGAAATCATCTAGATGAGATCGGTGATGCTCGGAGTTGACGAACATTAGGGGTCGCGAACTGTTCTATACGGTGTGCGAGCAGAGCGAAGTACCTTGATGTAGCCATTTAAGGCTTGAATCTGGCTTGTTTTCGGCTCCAGAATGAGGCTTTGACCCCTCAAAGCCTTACAATTGCAGGGTGGAATTTAAGAAAGATGACATCGTCATCTACCCCCAACATGGCGCCTGCAAAGTAAAAGGCAAAAAGAAGCATGACTTCTTCGGTACGGGGAAAAAAGAGGAGTACCTCATCCTTGAGACCATCATCAATGAGATGACCCTCCAGGTCCCAATGTCGAAACTGGACGAAGTCGGCGTGCGACCACCAGTGAATGCTGAAGAACTCGACGACCTTGTGCAAGTGCTTTCTAAGCCAGACCCTCGCGTACCAAGCAACTGGTCACGTCGCTTCAAGAACCACCAAGAGAAGTTAAAGAGTGGCGACGTCTACCAAGTAGCTGAAGTTGTTCGTAACTTGGCAGCGCGTAACCGCGACGCTTCGTTGTCTGCAGCCGAGCGCACCATGTACGAGCGTGCTCGCGTGAACTTGATTTCAGAAATTGCACCGGCCTTGAAGGTCAGCAAAGAAGAAGCAGAAGAGTTTCTCAATCAGGCGCTTGAAAAAGGCGTGCTGAAGGTGGCGAAAGTTGCCAAGAAGAAAGTCGAAGCAGTTGTCAAAGTAGCTGACGATGCCGACGACGATCTTGACGACGAAGACGACGAGTAAATCATGACCCGTGTGGGTTTTTGTGGTCTTGGAGTCATGGGATATCCCATGGCCGGACATCTATCTTCTGCAGGTCATTCTGTTTCTGTTTATAACCGCACTGCTTCCCGCGCTGATGCCTGGGTAGCTGAGTATTCGGGAACAGCATTGCCAACTCCGCGCGATGTTGCTGCCAATTCAGACATTGTGATGCTGTGCGTGGGAAATGATGCCGATGTGCGTGCCGTTGTTATGGGGCCTGATGGTGTTTTGGCTGGGGCTCATTCCGGTTTGATTGTTGTTGACCACACCACCACTAGTGCAGAACTGGCGCGTGAGATTTCTGCAGCGTGTGCAGCAGTTGGGGTTGGGTTTGTTGATGCACCTGTGTCGGGTGGTCAAGCAGGAGCAATTAATGGTGCTCTTACCGTTATGTGTGGTGCCGATTCTGAAACTGTGTTTGCCGACGTTGCAGTTGTTGCAGCGGTGTATTCACGTTCGTGTGTTCGCTTGGGTAATGCCGGTAGTGGTCAGTTGGCAAAGATGGTGAATCAGATCTGTATTGCTGGGGTAGTGCAGGGGCTTGCTGAAGGTTTGGCATTTGCAACGAAGGCCGGGCTAGATGCACATGCGGTAATTGACGTGATTTCAAAAGGTGCTGCACAGAGTTGGCAGATGGAAAACCGTGGTCACACCATGGTCGATGATTCGTTTGATTTCGGATTCGCTGTTGAGTGGATGATCAAGGACTTGGGCTTCTGTGTGGAAGAAGCCCAACGAAATGGCGCTGAATTGCCTGTTGCAGAGTTGGTGCTTGGTTTTTACCGCGAACTGTACGCAGATGGTGCTGGGCGCTTAGATACCAGCAGTTTGATTCGTCGTTTGCCCTAGAGGCTCTGAACTACCGACGCAAGTACGTCGAGCACAGTGTCGACTTGTTGGTCTGTGATTACCAATGGTGGGCAGACTGCAATAACGCCGGGAATAGAACGGGCGATGACGCCCTTCTTGATCATGGCGTCACGAACAACGGTTGCGTCCATGTCGTCTGGAAGTTTGCCAGCCCAAATTGCGCCAGCACCGCGGTAACCGGTGAGTGTTCCATCTGCGCTGAGGGCCTGAAGTCCCTGTTCAATTCGTGCACCAATGTGCTTCGCGCGCTCAACGAGTCCTTCTCGTTCCATGATGGCGATGTTGGCAAGTGCAGCTGCACACACTGTGGCGTGACCTGAGTAGGTGTAACCGTGGCGCAAGAAAAATGTGGGGTCTGTGGCAAGTGCGTTGTTGATTGCTTCACCAGTGATGACTCCACCAAGAGGCTGATAACCGCTTGTGACTCCTTTTGCAAACGTGATCATGTCGGGAGTGACGCCGTAATACGTGGCGCCAAACCATTCGCCCAGTCGACCAAAGCCAGTGATGACCTCATCGAAAATGAGGTACGCACCGTTGTCATCACAGAGACGACGAAGGCCTGTGAGATATTCAGTGCTTGATGGCCACACGCCGCCAGCTCCTTGCAGTGGCTCAGCAATGATTGCGGCTACTTTGCCTTTGTTCTGTTCGAACGCGATTGACATGGCTTCTATGTCGTCAGCATCAACTTGAATGACGCCTTCCAGAAGTGTTCCGTAACCAATTTTGTTAAGGGGCAGACCCTGGGCGCTGGTACCGCCGTAGTTCGTGCCGTGGTAGCCGCGGTTACGCGTAATGATGACACTGCGTTCAGGGTGGCCTGCCTGAATTTGTGAGGTGCGTGCAATTTTCATTGCGGTGTCAATTGACTCTGATCCGCTTCCGCACAAAAAGACCCGTGAATTAGCAATAGGGGAAAGTGATGACACTTTTGTTGCCACGGCTTCAGCCAACGGGTTCGTGAACGGATCAAATGTTGAGTAGGTCTCAAGCGTGCCTACTTGCGCAGCGATTGCATCTGCCATCTCTTTACGGCCATGACCAATTTGGCAATACCAAAGGCTGCCGATGGCGTCGATGTATTCATTGCCCTTGTCGTCCCATAGCAACGCCATGTCGCCGCGCACCATGTTGATGAATGCGTCGGACGATGGTTTCGCAAAGGAGTGAAGAAGATTGCTTGACATATAACTACTGTACGCCAGCGGTTGCTGGCGCGAGATTAGATTCGCTCGATGATGGTGGCTGTACCCATGCCACCGCCGGTACACATGGTGATGAGACCGGTGGTCTTGTCCTGGCGCTCGAGTTCGTCGACCAAGGTGCCAATCAGCATTGCGCCGGTTGCGCCGATGGGGTGACCAAGAGCCATTGCTCCACCGTTTACGTTGACCTTTGCAGGGTCAACGCCAGTGTCTTTGAAGAACTTCAATACAACAGCAGCGAAAGCTTCATTGACTTCGAAGAGGTCAATGTCGTCGAATGTCATGCCAGCTTTTTTCAGTACAAGCTTTGCAGCTGGTCCGGGAGCTGTGAGCATGATGACTGGCTCGGTGCCAGCAACGGCGCTCATGATGATGCGTGCGCGGGGCTTGAGGCCGTGAGCTTTTGCATAGTCAGGTGATGTCACAAGAACTGCTGCACCGCCATCAACAACACCAGAAGAGTTGCCGCCGTGGTGAACGTGGTTGATGCCAGAGATGTGAGGGTATGCAAGGCGTGCAGTTTCGTCGATGGTGAGACCTTCAGGGTCCTTCTTGTATCCACCCATTCCTTCGAAGCTTGGAGTGAGTTTGCCGAGGTCGGCGAGTGTTGTACCAGCGCGCGGATGTTCATCGACTGCAAGAGCAAGAGTTCCGTCATCGTGATAGATCGGAATCAGTGAACGCTCGAAGCGGCCTTCTGCAATTGCGATGGCTGCGCGGCGCTGGCTCTCAACTGCAAGTGCATCACATTGTTCACGAGTGAAGCCTTCGACAGTTGCAATGAGGTCAGCAGAGATTCCCTGGGGAACCATGTTGTACTGATCACGCAGGTGATTGTTGTTAGCGGTGAAACCATCAACATGCATTGGTGATGGACGAGACATTGATTCAATGCCGCCGGCAACAACGATGTCTTGCATGCCGGACAACACGCCCATGGCTGCGAAGTTCACTGCTTGCTGACCAGAACCACAGAAACGGTTCAGTGTGACGCCAGGAGCCTCGAGAGCCCAGCCAGCGTCAAGTGCTGACATACGAGCGATGTCCATGGAATGGTCACCGCTGCCAGCGCCACAACCCATGATGACGTCGTCAACTGCTGCAGTGTCGAAACCGACGCGATCCTTCAGGCCATTGAGAACTTGGGCGAGGATGCGCTGCGGGTGCACGTTGTGAAGGGCGCCGGTGTCTTTGCCCTTTCCTCGTGGTGAGCGAACTGCGTCGATAATCCAGGCTTCACGTTCCATTGGGTCTCCCTTGGCTGCAGGGGCTGGGTTTCAGCCACCTGTGGTGTACGAACTAAACCTTATGACACGGCATGTTGTGTCGAACCATTGAGGAGGCGCCGTTATGGCCCAATTTCAGACACTTGAAGTATCAGTAGAAGGCTCACTCGGGCGCCTGCAAATGGCCCGCCCAGAGCGTCTGAACGCATTGTCGCGTCAGGCACTACAAGACCTTGCATCTGCAGCACGGTGGTTCGATGAACAGCGTCAGGTGAAGGTCGTCATCGTGTCTGGGCAAGGCCGGTCGTTCTCAGCTGGGTTCGACCTGAATGATTTTTCAAACCCAGACCCAGAGTGGGGGCCACGTGAAAGTGCCGACCTTGGGCGCATCATGGCCGAGACAGTGACCAACATGAATGCATTAACCATTGCTGCAATTCAAGGGCACTGCATTGGTGGCGGACTTGTTATCGCGATTAGTTGCGATTTACGTATTGCTGCTGAGTCAGCTGTGTTTTCAATTCCAGAAGTTGATCTTGGAATACCACTTGCATGGGGCGGCATTCCACGTTTGGTGCGTGAGATTGGACCGGCTGCAACAAAAGAGTTGGTGCTCACGTGTCGACGGTTCTACCCGGAAGAAGCAAAGTCTTTGGGATTCCTGAATGCGGTTGTTCCCGATTCAGACTTGGTAGCGCATGTTGATGCATTGGCGTTGTCGTTGGCCGCAAAGCCTGGGTATTCGTTGCGCACAACGAAGCAACAGGTCAATGCAGTAACCGAAGAAATGATTGGCACGGCGCGTAACGCCAACGATGCAGACTCGCTAGTAATTGCAACGTACGATGCTGAAAGTCGAGCAGCAAGTGCTGCATATTTGAAATCAAAAAACAAAGGGTAGAGACATGAGTACAACAAAAGTTTTCGTTCACGGCAATCCAGAGACATCGGCTGTGTGGTCATTGCTGGTCGCTGAATTGAAGAAGCGTGGAGTTGACAACATCGTGTTGTTGACGCCTCCAGGTTTCGGCGCACCAACTCCAGCAGGCTGGGGTGGCACCATGCGCGAATATCGCGACTGGCTGATTGCAGAACTTGAGGCCATTGGTGGCGACATTGACCTCGTGGGTCATGACTGGGGTGCTGGCCATGTGTATGGCGTGCTGAGTGAGAAGCCCGGCATCGTGCGGTCATGGGCAGCTGACTGTGCAGGCCTCTTGCATGCTGATTACCAATGGCACGACATGGCACAGGGATGGCAAGCCCCTGAACTGGGCGAACAGATGGTTGCGGGCATGGTTGCAATGCCCGACGACCAATTCGTCGATGCCTTCAGTGGTTTAGGCATGACACGCGAGATTGCAGCAGAAGTGAAATCAAAGATTGATGATGAAATGGCTCGGTGCATTCTTGCGTTGTATCGCGATGCAGCACAGCCGGCAATGGTGGCAGTGGGTAAACAGTTTGTTGCTGCACAGCCGAAAAATGGCTTAGTCATCATTGCTGAAGGCGATCATTTCGCAGGTTCCCTTGAAACTATGACTGCAGTTGCTAACAGCGTTGGTGCTGGCGTTGCAGTGTTGCCAGAAGTGGGGCACTGGTGGATGTGTCAGCGCCCAGACTTAGGTGCCGACATGTTGATGACCCATTGGGCCAATCAGTAACTAGTTGTTAGGCCTTGTAGGCCGAAACGATAGGTGCAAGTTCTGTTGGTGTAGCGCCGTGCATGATGACGCCGTCACAACCGAGTGCGAACTGATTGCGAATTGCAGCGACACATTGTGCGGGCGTACCGGTTGCTGATGGCGCAAGCCACTCGTCTGGAATCAGTGGCGCAACACGCTCAAGATCTTCAGTTGTTCCTTTTGCATCTAGAGCGCCTGGAAATGTGCGTACAAATTCATCGGCTCTGAAACGCTTCAACACTTCAGGGTCCCAATTGTTTGTGCGAACCATGAGGTCGCCATAGGCCTGCAAGTACGTAGCAAGTCGCCCGACAGTTTTCTTCAGACGAAGCGCGGGGTCAATGTGGTCGCCAATGGTTGCAAGGCATGACCACACCTTTACGGAAGCAGGGTCGCGACCTGCTTGTTCAGCAGAACGCTTCACTGTTTGCACGGCGCGCTGTGTTGTTTCGTCTGTGAAGAAGGTGTGCAAGATCACGTTGTCGTATGCACGGCCCGCCATCTCAAGCGTCTGTGGACCAAACACCGTGATGCTGAGCGGAATATCTAAATCAAAGGCGGGGTCAAGGCGAAGTACTGGGTACTTGCCAGTGATGTCTTCGTAATTCATCACTGTCTCGCCGTGCCACAACTGTCGCATTATGTGTGCGAACTTCTCCATTGAGTCTGTGGTTGCCAAGGGCATGCCATACGCCTTGAACATGGCGTCGATTCCGCGACCGAGCCCAAGACTGAAACGTCCCTCGGACAACAGGTGCAACGTGCTTGCCCATGAAGCAGTAACTAAGGGGTGACGCGTGGTGTGGTTGGTGGCTGCTGTGATGATATTGATGGAGTTAGTGACAGCAACGGCCGCTCCGGTTAGCGCTCCAGCTTCCTTGATATTGAATCGCTCAGAAATGAACGCGGTGCCTAGTCCCATGGCTTCGGCATCGGCCAATTCACCCAGCATGTCGCGCGGTGATTTCGGAGCCCCTGCCAATGTGTAAAAGCCAAGTTCAGGGTGAGCAGGAAGTGAAGCCATGTCTGTGACAGTACTTGTATGGCATGCCTCATGGCAGAATCGGGTTACTAATTCTCAGGGGGAATCATGAATCGCATCGAAATTGAAAAGAAGCTCAATGAAGACAGGGCCTGGTTGTTGGAGACCTATTCGAAACTGACCGACGACCAGTTATTCGGTGATCTCACACCGAGCGAACATGACCCTTCGAATTTCTGGTCTGCACTCGACCATCTTGCTCACTTGGCACTTATTGAGCGCAACTTTGCCGCCATGATTCGCCGTCACATCAGTGGTCATAAAAACCCGGTTGGGCTGACATCTGATGATTCCGGTGCTCCTCGCACTCGCGATCAGATCATGGCGTCTGTTCATGCCATGACAGAGGAATGGCAGAAGCAGCATCATGGAAAGTCACTGAATGAAGTTGTGGCTCTTGGTGCAAGTGCTCGTGCGGTGTCGTTAGAACTTCTCAGCGAATTGACTGATGAACAGCTTGAAGAAGTCTTGCCAGGTGCGCCATGGGCTGACGGAACAGTTGGCGGCGTGATTGGTGCAAATGCTGATCATGGTCGTATGCACTGGAAATGGGCAAAGGACGCTGGCGTTCTTGACCACCACTAATTTGAACAATGGTTGACAAGAACACTCCTGTAGCGCCTGACATTGTCGGGCTGCTTGAAGGCATCAGTACAACGCGTGCGATCCGTCGCTATCTCGACGAACCAATTCCCGACGAAGTCTTGCGCGACATCATGTTTGCTGCCACCCGTGCACCAAGCGGAAGTAATCGTCAACCATTTCGTTTCATTGTTCTTGCTGATTCCGAAATTGCACAACAAGCAAAGACGCTGATTGCAACCGGCGCCCAGAAAGTGTGGAACTACAAGCGAACCGATGACGGCTACGAAAAGGGCTCAGGTGTAGTTGAAGATTCACCGAAAGCCCGAATGGCTCACACCATGCAGCAGTACGTTGACAACTTTGCGAAGGTCCCGGTGTTAGTACTCGCGGTGCTGGTGAGATATCGCGAACAGAACCCCACTGAAGGTTCATCTGTGTATCCGGCGTGTCAGAACTTGTTGTTAGCTGCACGTGGTCTTGGGTATGGGGGAGTCATCACTGGGTTTCATGGTTTTGTTGAACCTGAGTTGCGAGCACTGCTTGGTATTCCCGATGACACATTGATAGCTGCGTCTATTTCACTAGGTAAGCCAGCAGGGCATCACGGCCCTGTACGACGTGTGCCGATGGCTGGCCTTATCTACGGAGATACATGGGGCGAATCACCTGCGTGGGCAATTGATCCGCCTGGGACTGCCTTTACAAAAGGTGGCCCGCCTAAATAATTAGGCGCGTGCGAATTCGCGAATGACGCGACCCGGACGAGCGCCTGTGTGGTTGCCTTGTTCAGTCACGATCTGACCGTTCACAATTGTTGCTGCGTAACCACGTGATTTGATGAGCAAACGTCCTGTCTGGTTAGGAAAGTCGTTCACGTACGTGGGCTGACCTGATGCAACAGTTTGCGGATCAAAGATATTGATGTCAGCAAAGTTTCCAACTTCGAGAGTTCCGCGCTTCTTCAAGCCGAGTACTTCTGCTGGCATCTTGGTGAGTTTGCGAATTGCCTGAGGCAAAGTGACAACACCTCGTGTGCGGTACCAGTACTGCAAGTAATGCGTGGTGGCATCTGCATCACAGATTTGACCAATGTGGGCTCCTGTATCTGCGAGTCCTGGGTACACGTGTTCAAGTGCCAGGAAATCTTCAAGGTCTGATGTGTTGCGGTTAAAGAACCAGGTGTTGAACAGCTCAAGACCATTGCTTTCAATGAGACGATCAATGACGAGTTCAACTGGGTGAACACCAGCAGCTTCAGCAAGTTGCGCAATTGAAACACCGTTTTGCTCGTTGTAGTTAGGTGAGAATTCTGTTCCCAGTGGGTAGATGTGATTCGGGTCGTACCACATGCCCTTTTCTTTTCCTTCTTCAACAAGTTCAGCGCGCGTTGCGGCGTTACGCAATGCCGCCACGCGATCTTCGAGAGTAGGAAGGTCCATCAGTGCACGCCACTTCTTTCCCTTTACAGGAGAGATTTGAGCAAGCCCACATAGTGAACCACTAGGGCGAGTCATGCCGGCTGATGTGATGCGGCCAGCGTTAGCACGAGTGTTGTCGAGGAATTGTCCGAAACCTTCTGCTGATCGCTTGTCGCCATTGCCGACACCACCAGAGAACAGCACGTCGCCACATGCCTCTGACATCGACTGCAACAGATCAAATTCATGTGCAGCTTTTGTAGCGAAGTCATTCACTGCTTGGAATATCCCACCACCGCCAGCATTGAGGCCATCTGCAATTGCAAGGTACTCGTCTTTGGGTGCAAGCGTGCCTGGTACGTAACGGCCATCTGGCACCACGTGCAACAAGATGCGTGATGTTGAGAAACCAACTGCACCGCCTGCAACTGATTCAGCAACAATGTCGCTCATGCGTTGTAGTTCTTGTGCGGTTGCAGGCTCGTCGCTAAGTGAGCGTTCGCCCATCACGTTGTAACGCACTGCACAGTGGCCCACCATGCCAACAATGTTCAAGGCAGGATTCAGCTTCTCAACGGAATCTAAGTACTCGGGGTATGTCTCCCAGTCCCATGAGAGTCCGTTCAAGATTGCCTCGCGCGGAATGTCTTCCACGCTCTCCATCATTTCTGCGAGGAACTGTTCATCACCTTTTGCAACTGGTGCAAAAGTAACGCCGCAGTTACCCATCAATACGGTGGTGACGCCATGCCATGAGCTGGAAGTCATGAGTGGGTCCCAACCCACCTGGGCATCAAGGTGCGTGTGAAGGTCAATAAAGCCCGGAGTCACAGCTAGGCCTTTGGCGTCAATCTCTCGTGTGCCAATTTCGCCAGTGAGATCACCAATGAAGGTGACAGTGTCTCCATCAATCGCGATGTCAGCTGTGTAGCCATCGCGGCCTGTGCCGTCGACGATCAGTCCGTTACGGATAATAAGGTCATGTGCCACGTTTGCCCCCAAGGTATGCGGTTTATAGAACGATACACACTGCGTTCAGGGTCTGAGAAGGTGGATGTCCTAGTCTTTGTC
>Ga0208592_1000465_pt1 | contig 11326 bp, 9 predicted proteins | sample LakMenE18May10ns_FD_150712 | JGI IMG/M metagenome (GOLD analysis project Ga0208592, IMG submission 150712) | Freshwater microbial communities from Lake Mendota, WI - 18MAY2010 deep hole epilimnion ns (SPAdes) | ecosystem: Environmental > Aquatic > Freshwater > Lentic | place: Lake Mendota...
ACACTCACAGACGATCTCTGTCGACTCAGCCATCGAAGGGACGTTGCCCAAGTGTTCGATGCCGCTGACGGTGACGGCGCACCCTTTCGTAGATGGCCAAGGGCCCGTCCTGAAAAGTCTGACTCTGATGAATCTGTTGAATCTGATGACAGCGGTGGACGATCAGCCATGAGATCTCCCCCTCTCTACCGACGCGCAGAAACGAAACGAAGGAGGAAGATTCCGGAGGCTATTCACCTACCGCCAACAAAGGAAGATCCATTCAGCCCAGCGAAGTGAGCCGACGTACTTACGGCAGTGTTGACGTACTTAGAACAACGTTGTGGTGAGTCGCTTGCGCCAAGAGCCAGTGCGGGGGTCTTCAGGCCCCAAAAGTTCGAGCAGATCAATGAACTCTTGACGAGCGTCATCGTTCGTTTTCACTTCAAGGAGCAACGACTCGAGGCGCTCTTCAATCTGCTCGGTCGAACTGATGCCAGCGCCACTTCGGACGTATGCAGCGATCCGACGCGTCTCGGCAGTTTCCGGGATACGTGCAAGTAACTCGAGCGCTTCATCACCGCGGTTCTCGCCGGCAAGAAGTTCAGCGAGATCGATAATCACGTCCGAATTGTCCGGTTCAATAGCAAGTGCCTGACGAAGGGATTCCTCGTCTCCTTGCTCGCGCAAGACATCGACAGCTGATGGTTCTGCAGGGGCGACGAGACCATTGACGAACTCGATGATCTTTTCTTCTGGCAACGCACCAACGAATTGGTCAACGATCTTTCCACCAGAGATGGCGAACACGGCCGGAATGCTCTGCACCTTGAATGCTTGCGAGGCAGCCGGATTTTCATCAACATTGATCTTCGCAAGAACAACTCGACCTTCAGTCGCAGCGACAGCGGCCTCGATCATTGGACCGAGCGTCTTACACGGACCGCACCATGGGGCCCACAAATCAACGACGACCGGGGTCGTCATCGAGCGGTTAAGGACCTCGGCTTCAAGGGTTTCGTCAGTTACGTCGATAATCACAGGCTGAAGGATACGGCCGCTCACCAAGAAGCGGGGCCAGCGACCCCGCCGGTAGCGTGTCGTCATCCTGAGCCCGGAGTTGCCATGACCCCCTCAAGCGACATTGCAGGCATTAACGCTGCGAATATCACCCAATGGATGCTTGAACGCGTGCCGACTCTCGCCGAACCGCTTGAGTTCCAACTCATCACCGGAGGTCTCTCCAACCTCACCTACACCGTGAGCGACGCAAGAGGGCGGCGTTGGGTTCTTCGCCGACCGCCACTTGGGCACGTGCTTGCTACTGCCCACGACATGGGTCGCGAGGTTCGGATCATCACCGCACTCAGCAACACGGACGTTCCGGTGCCACCCGTCGTTGGCTTTTGCGATGACGTTGCCGTTAACGAAGCACCCTTTTACGTCATGGATTTTGTCGACGGTGTGATCGCACGAAACACCGAAGCCGGGTCGTCCCTTACTGTCGCTGCCCGCGCTAACGCTGGTCGTTCGCTCATCAGCGTTCTCGCAACAATCCACGATATTGACGTTGATGCGATCGGTCTCGGAGATCTTGGACGCAAAGAGTCCTACGTCGAACGCCAACTCTCCCGATGGCAGCGACAGTGGGAATCCACCAAAGACGCCGAAGTGCCTGAGATGACAGAGCTTCACAGCCGCCTTTCGGCAGCCATCCCGGAACAGGGGCCAGCAACAATCGTGCACGGCGATTATCGCCTCGACAATTGCATCGTCGACAACGATGGCAACGTCATTGCTGTCCTCGACTGGGAACTGTGCACGCTCGGTGACCCGCTCGCCGACCTCGGGTTCATGTTCGTCTATTGGGCCGAAGCCAATGACCCGTATGTTGTTATCGAGGGTTCAGCAACAGCGCTCGAAGGCTTCCCCAGCCGTTCGGAGTTGCTCGCAACTTACGAACAGTTGACCAATCGTGACGCGAGCCAAATCGGCTATTTCGTCGCCCTGGGTTACTGGAAGCTCGCCTGCATTCTGCAGGGCGTTCTCGTTCGCTACCGTTCTGGGGCTATGGGAGATCAATCCACCGACGCCGATTCAGGAGCCTCACCAGTGCAGCGCCTTGCCGTTGCCGGGCTGGCTGCATTCGACGGGCAGATCGGCGGAGCACGTGTCTGATCTTTACGAACTGATCGAAAGCCCCGAGCTCGACTCCCCGACTCTCCTGCTGGGTCTCGACGGTTGGATCGACGCAGGACTTGCCGCTACGAACGCGTTCGGCACACTCCTCGAAAATCTCGAAACAGTGACTGTCGCCCGATTCGACGCTGATTCACTTATCGACCATCGATCACGACGACCAACAATGCACCTGCTCGATGGAATCAATACGGGCCTCACATGGCCAACCATTGAACTCCGGGCGGGATTCGATGCAGACGGCGCCTCGGTTCTCTTTCTCGTCGGAGCAGAACCTGATCATCGCTGGATGGCCTTCGCTGATGCCGTCGTCGATCTGTCACACCAGTTTGAGGTCTCTGCAGTTTTCGGATTAGGCGCGTATCCCGCGCCGGTCCCCCACACTCGGCCAACCCAAATCGTGACCACCGCTACCGACGCCGAGATGGCCCAACGCGTCGGAAGCGTCAGCGGACGTATGGATGTTCCAGCCGGAATTAACGCGGCCATAGAACTGGCCTGTGCCGCATCCGGACTCCAAGCCACCGGACTCTGGGCCCAGATTCCCCATTACGCCGCCGGAATGCCCTATCCCGCCGGAGCCCTGGCCCTTGTCGAAGGACTGCGAACTATCGCTGGGCTGAACTTCAACCTTGGCTCACTCGTCGAAGATGCGCGTACATCTCGTGTACGTCTCGACGAGCTCGTCGCCAATAGCGACGAACATATCGAGATGGTTCGTCAGCTCGAGGCGCAGGCCGATTCACAGGTCGCCATAGAAGACCCGCTCCCGATGGGAGACGATCTCATGGCCGAGCTCGAACAGTTCTTGCGCGAACAAGACTGACGATTTGCTCGTTGCTAGCCCGCGACGAGATTCACCAAATTTGGTGGCTTACAAATCACCTTGCGCGGCGGCTTGCCGTTGAGGTGCGCCTGAACTTTCTCACTCGACAAAGCAATCGATTCTGCTGTTGCCGCATCGATCCCTGAAGCAACCTCAATTCGATCACGAACTTTGCCGTTGACCTGCACAACCATCGTGACGGTATCGACAGCGAGCATCGACTCATCAGCGACCGGCCACGGCAAACGATGAACGTCGTCACCATGGCGACGCTCGCGGAGTTCCGCGGTGACATGTGGCGCCATCGGGGCCATCAGAAGAAGCAACGTATCGATTGCGAGATCAAGCGTTTCCTTACGCGGCCCGCCATCGATCTTGACGTAGCGATAGAGCTCATTCGTGAACTCCATGAATGCCGCAACTGTGGTGTTGTACGCCCACCGTTCATAGTCGTCGGTGACTTTCACAATGAGGCGATTTGCACGTCGCTCCAGTTCAATGTCGTCATCGTTGGCTTCGCGCTCAACCGATGCAACACCGACATCACCCAAAGCGATTCGCCACACGCGATGCAGGAACCGTGAGCATCCTTCGATGCCTACGCCTTCCCAATCAACGTCATCTTGTGGCGGGCCAACGAACAGATGAGCGAGACGAAGTGCATCTGCGCCATCGGTGTCGAGAATCTCTTCTGGGGCGACCAGGTTGCCCTTCGACTTCGACATCTTGTCGCCATCGAGACGAATCATTCCCTGTGTGAAAAGTCGAGTGAATGGTTCGCGCAGGTTTGCTGGAGCAACACCGAGGTCGCTGAGAGCTTTGGTGAAGAAACGTGCGTACATCAGGTGCAAGATCGCGTGCTCAACTCCACCGATGTACTGGTCGACAGGCATCCATGATTTGACAGCTTCAGTGGAAAACGGCTGCTCGTCGTTCCACGGATCACAGAATCGCAAGTAGTACCAGGACGAATCGACGAACGTGTCCATCGTGTCAGTCTCGCGATGAGCTGATCCCCCACATGTCGGACAGGTCGTCTCAAAGAACCCTGCGTGAAGGCGAAGCGGAGACTCGCCGGTTGGAAGGAACTCGACATCGTCTGGAGCCAAGACGGGAAGGTCGGCCTCGGGCACCGGAACCATTCCGCACTTGTCGCAGTTAATGATCGGGATCGGACAGCCCCAGAAGCGCTGACGACTTACGAGCCAATCGCGTAAGCGAAAGTTGATCGTGCCAGTGCCGATGCCTTCGGATTCGAGGAACGCGATTGCTGCAGCGATTCCTTCCTCTTTGCCGAGTCCGTCAAGGAAGCCACTGTTGATGTGAACGCCATCGCCGGTGAACGCTTCTCCATCGAAATCGGACGGAGGTTCGATGGTGCGAACAATCGGAAGGTTGTGGGCCTTCGCGAAGTCCCAGTCGCGCTGGTCCTCAGCCGGAACCGCCATGATGGCGCCTGTTCCATAACCCATGAGTACATAGTCGGCGAGGAACAACGGAACCGGTTGCTTCGTAAATGGATTGAGGACGTAGGAGCCTGTAAAGACTCCGCGCTTATCGAGAGAACCTTCTGAGGACATTCGCTCGACATCGCTCGCCTTACGTGCACTCGCCACGAACGCAGCGACTTCATCGCGGCGATCATCGGCCACCACTACATCGACAAGGGGATGTTCAGGGGCCATTACCGAGTAGGTCATACCGAAACTTGTGTCGGGACGAGTCGTGAAGACATCGACCTTCACGCCCGAGGAGTGTGGCGTCCCCTCAGCGTCAACAACCTGCATCGAGAATTCGGCGCCTTCCGAACGTCCGATCCAGTTGCGCTGCATGATCTTGACCCGCTCCGGCCAGTCGAGATCATCGAGATCGTCAAGAAGTTGCTGGGCGTAATCGGTGATCTTGAAAAACCACTGCTCAAGATCACGCTTTTCGACAATGTCACCAGAGCGATCGCAGGTGCCATCAGCATTGACCTGCTCGTTCGCAAGAACCGTCTGACAACCCGGACACCAATTCACTGGGGCATTGCGGCGATAAGCCAAACCCGCTTCGAGGAACTTCAGGAAAATCCATTGCGTCCACTTCTGGTACTCAACCGAATGACTGGTGACTTGCCGACGCCAGTCATAAACAGCGCCAATTCGCAGAATTGAACTGCGAAGCATTTCGATGCGTTCGTCAGTGAACTCCCGAGGGTGGCGACCGGTTTTGATAGCGGCGTTCTCCGCAGGAAGACCGAAACTGTCAAAGCCCATCGGCGAAAGTACGGCGTAACCGTTCATTGTTCGGTAGCGAACTATGAGATCACCGAAGGTGTAGTTACGAACATGCCCCATATGAGCCGCACCGCTCGGATACGGATACATGCAGAGCGTGTACCAATGGGGTCGAGGATCGTCGTTATCGACGTTATAGAAGCCGTCAGTCGCCCAACGCTCCTGCCACTTCGCCTCGAGAACGGGGGGTTCGTAGCCATCGACCATGGGGGCCGATGGTAGGCGACGCACCGACCTCGGCCCTTCACTCACGAGGTGTGCATTCACATGCAACGTACGCCGTTCCCGCTCGTTTTCGATTTTGCTGACTTGGTGGCTGCCGGTACAGTTCGGAATCCATTCGGGGCTATAGCTCAGTTGGTAGAGCGCTTCCATGGCATGGAAGAGGTCAGGGGTTCAATTCCCCTTAGCTCCACTCCGAAAAGGTAAATGCCCGTGACAACTAGTCACGGGCATTTGTGATTTTCAGCTCAGTTTGGCAACGCTCGGTGCGTTATGCCTCGTCGGTTTGCCATTCAAGAACCGGTACGTCGCGCCAGAGACGCTCAAGGTCGTAAAAGGCTCGGGTTTCTTCGTCGAAGATGTGAACGATGACATCGCCGTAATCAACGAGCACCCATGTTCCGTCGTCGAGCCCCTCAACCCGAATGGGCTTCAGACCTCCAGCCAAAAAGACATCTTCTTCAATGCCCGCTGCGATCGCTCGAACCTGACGGTTACTTGTACCGGAGGTGATCACAAACCATCCGGTGATTGAGAGGACGTCACCGACATCCAGAATTACGGTGTCGGCATCAGTCTTCCTCTTCGCTGCACGCGCAATCTCAAGATGGAGTTGAAATTCCTCGCCGGGATTCACTTGCGAACCGTTGTTGAAGTCATGGAACTGACGGTAGACGTTGACGACGATGGCAAACCGGATGAGCCACTCGTGGGTCCGAATTTTGCGAGGAAGTCCTCGCCGAGAATGACAGTCATGTCAGCACCTGAGTTCGATTGTTTGCTTGCGACAAGTTCGCCCATCGTCAATGCGCTCTGCATCTTTTGTGCAGTCGCTTCGGACGTTCCGTCGAAGTAGATGATTTGTGTGGTTGCTTGGCCGAACGACTTCGCATTTCCGATGACGTCGACCTGACCGCCGGCAGCATTCAAAATAATTGCGGCGTTAATCCCATTACTGAGTTGACCTGTTCCGTCGAGGACACGAAGACGAGGACGAGCCCCTGGCGCTCCATCAGGGAAGGGAACGATCGCTGCAACTGCGTCAAGAGCTGCCGACTCTTGCGAGGTCACCATCGGGCCGCCACCGGGCACCGGCGAACCCGTTGGAACAGGAACAACCGGAAGTGAGGAAATGCTCAACTGGCCACGAGCCACCGAAGCAACAAAGCGGCCCAATCCCGAAGCGGTAGTTCCCGGGAACGGCGCGCTCCCCGACTTCACCTTTGCCAACCACGCTTTCCAAAAGAGTTCCTGGCGAATCAAGCGATTGACATCGTTGTCCTTCGGGCTCTTGCTCGTGAGGAACGAAGCAACCTGATCAGCCTTCAGCGTGACGGTTCCCTTGGGGAAGACGACCGCATCTTTTGAGTCCCGGACTGCATCTGGGCTGTTGAAACTGATCGGGGCATACGGTCCGATCAACGTGGCCCATTCACTTGATTCGATCGCGAAGCTTTCGTTGAAATTGAGGTTGAGGACTTTCCCAACTCCGGCAGCTACTGCATCGATGCCTTCCGCTTTCCAAAATTCGGACAACGGAAGCATCCCGAAGTTGGTCGGTATCCCAAGCGTGGAAGGGATGAGCAGGACACCTCCCGACGAGTCCGAAGTCAGCGCAAAGACAACCGCAGAATCGAGAGTTCCGTCAGGCGCAATCACCGCGCCAATGGCAGTGGGCGTCTTTTCGACAACCGCTTCATAACCGGGAGCTGCAGGATCAGTGACTCGTTTGACCAATTGGCCGTCGGAACTGTCGAGGATGACCCGAAGACCGAAGAACACGAGCACCGGAAGCACTGCGAAAAGGAAGACACCGACGAGTGCTGGGTATCCGAAACGCCACCAGCGAGATCCGGTTACTGGATCGGAGCCAGGGACGAGATTCGGCGCTTTCGTACCCGCTCCGAGACCAGCTTCGGGAGCAGCGGCTTGCGCCGATCCCCCGCCTGATTGCTTACCCCGACGGCCCTGGGTCTTCTTCGCGGCAGCGGTCTCGTTATGTTCCGCTACGAGCGCAGAGAAGTCGAAATCATCGCCAGACGACGGTGTTCCAGATGAAGGCGGAAGTGGAAGGTCGGGCGTCATGAGTCGGCCAAACCGTACAGCCCACGAGACCGAATCTCATTGATGACAGGGCCTCCAACAAAGGGCTCGAGTGGTCGACCGGAACGAACACGATCACGCAGTTCGCTTGACGAGATATCGAGACGAGGGATTGAAACCCTCACTGCTGACCAACCCGAAGGTGGCTCGGCATCGCGCTCTCCCTCGCGATCAACAATGACCAATGTCGCGAGATCTTGCAGTTCTTCAAAGCGGTGCCACGTGTGCAAATTGGTTGCAGCGTCGGAACCTACGATCAGGAACAGTTGCTGATCGGGAGCAGAAAGTCGCAGAAATTGCAGGGTGTCGATCGAGTAAGTCACTCCACCCCGATCAATTTCGAGACTGCTGGCTTCAAGTCCTTCAATGCCTTGAACCGCTGCATTGACCATCGCGAAACGATCGGAAGCCTCTGATAGCGGTCTCGTACCCGTCTTTTGCCAAGGATCATTTGCGACCATGAGGAGCACACGCTCGAGATGAAGGGCGGAACGGACCTCAACTGCAGCTGCGATATGGCCGATGTGAGGTGGGTCAAAAGTTCCGCCGAGAATCCCGAGACCGCGACGAACAGGAGGCATTCAGAAGAGTGTACGGTCGGTCAAGGACGAAGTTCCCGTCGGTCGGCGCAGAGCGGTGACACATGTCACGCAACTCTGAGGGAACACCCCCACCCCTCCGTGCGGTTACACCATTGTCATTTCCCCCCGAAACGACGTGTTCAGGATTTCGATCCGGAGCAAACCCGTCGGTGGCAGCATCGGCACCATTTAGGAGTCCCCGCTATGAGCGATTCAGTCGGCCAGTACCTCAACGAAATCGGTCTTGTCCCCCTTCTCACCGCGCTCGAAGAGCGCGAGCTTTCACAGACCATTGAAAAGGGCGTTGCCGCCGCGGCACGCCTCGAGAACGGCGAGCGTTCTGTCGCCCTGAAGTCCGAAGTTCGCGCTGCCGCTGTAGCGAAGGACCGTTTCATTCGCGCCAACCTTCGATTGGTCGTGAGCGTTGCACGTCGCTATCCCCTGCCCCCAGGCATGGAACTCCTCGATCTCATCCAAGAAGGAAATATCGGCCTCGAGCACGCCGTCGACAAGTTTGATTGGCGCAAGGGATTCAAATTCTCGACCTACGCGACATTCTGGATCCGTCAAGCAATCGGTCGAGCACTCGACCAAAAGGCCAGCCTCGTTCGTCTCCCCGGCGACCGATCAGCCGGCCTGCGGGCCGCTCTGCGACAGGTGTCAGGCGACGGCGACCAGCTCGATTCTGAGAATGCCTGGCTCCACCGCCTGACCACGCCGACCTCTCTTGATCGGACCATCGGTGAAGACGATTCCAACGAACTCGTTGACATCCTCCCCGATTCACTTCCTGGCCCCGAGGAAATCGTCCTCGAACAGATCGATCATGAGATGATCGCCTCACTGCTCTCGGTCCTTGATCCACGTGCCCGCCTTGCGGTTGAGCAGAGGTTTGGCCTCCATGATGGGCGCCGTCGGTCATACCGAGAGGTCGGCGACGAACTCGGAGTCACCGCCGAAGCCGCTCGTCGTCTCGTGAAACGGGCCATGGCATCGGTCCGAGAAAGCGCCCCAGACACCATCGACGCCGTCTGATTCCGCCGTTCGCGGAAATGGCTTTGCGCTCAAGGGCGTGGGTCCATCAACCTTGTGTCTGTGACAACCGAATGGTCTCCCTCTTCATGGCGTTCCCGAGACGTCGTTCAGCAACCTGACTGGGCCGACCTCAGCGCTCTTGATGACGTCGTCAAGCGACTTCGGTCAATGCCTCCGCTCGTCTTCGCTGGAGAGGCACGCAGCCTCACCTCCGACCTTGCCAAGGTCGCTAACGGCGAAGCCTTCCTTCTGCAGGCGGGAGATTGTGCGGAGTCTTTCGACTCGTTCAGCGCCGACTCGATTCGCGACAAGCTCAAAGTCATTCTGCAGATGGCCGTCGTGCTTATGTACTCATCTGGAGTTCCGGTCGTAAAGGTTGGGCGCATCGCTGGTCAGTTCGCGAAGCCACGCTCGTCCGGAACCGAAACGATCGATGGCGTCGAACTACCTTCCTTCCGAGGGCACATGGTGAATGACATTGACTTCACTCCAAGCGCCCGTGTGGCTGACCCCGAACGTCTGATCACCGCGTACCAACAATCAGCCTCAACGCTGAACCTCGTTCGCGCCTTTACGAAGGGCGGCTTCGGCGATCTCTCACGCGTGCACGCCTGGAATCAAGAATTCGTTGCGTCGAGCGCCGAAGGCCAGCGTTATGAAGAAGTCGCAGCGGGCATCGAACGTGCGCTGCAGTTCATGTCTGCATGTGGGGTCGACACTCTTTCTACGCCTCAACTGCACACGGTCGACGTGTCCACGAGCCACGAAGCGCTCATCCTCGGCTACGAAGAAGCACTCACGCGCCAAGATTCACTTACGGGCGATTGGTACGACTGCTCAGCCCACATGCTTTGGATCGGTGAACGAACTCGCCAACTCGATGGAGCGCATGTTCACTTCCTCTCCGGCGTTGGCAATCCGATTGGCTGCAAGATCGGTCCAACCGTGACTCCAGATGAGGTCATCGCATTGTGTGAAGCGTTGAACCCCGGCCGTATCCCCGGTCGCCTCACTCTCATCACGCGTATGGGTGCCGAGACAATTGGCTCCACACTTCCACCGCTCCTCACCGCCGTTCGAGATTCGGGTCACCCTGTGGCCTGGGCGTGCGACCCAATGCATGGCAACACCTTCACCGCCCCGAGCGGACGTAAGACTCGCCATTTCGACGCTGTCCTCGCGGAAATCGCCGGGTTCTTCGCGGCCCATCGCTCTGTCGGCACTTGGCCGGGGGGCGTCCACATTGAGCTCACCGGCGACAATGTCACCGAATGCCTCGGAGGAGCCGAAGAGATCTTGGATGCCGATCTGGGCACTCGCTACGAGACCATGTGCGACCCACGATTGAACGCTCGACAGTCACTCGATCTGGCCTTCCGAGTCGCTGAGCTGCTCCAGTTGGGCTGAAAGGCTCAATCCCGACCCCATGGGTCGACAATTGACGTGTGAGGAGATAGATTCCCGACCAGCAAAGTCAGGTTTCCGATCCAACGTTGCAGAAGAGCCCCCACATGTCTGAATTCGAGATCGACGCGGCATCGGCTGCAGATATCGCAAAGTTTGAAGTTCAACTCGCCCGCTACCTCGCAGGCGAACTGGAAGAGGACGTCTTTCGTGTCTTCCGCCTGAACAACGGCATCTACGGCCAACGCCAGGGCGGACACAACCAGATGATCCGCATCAAGGCGCCGTACGGCACCATTACCGCTGCTCAACTCGATCGCATGGGCGATCTGGCCACCGAGTACTCACGCGGTTGGGGTCACCTCACGACGCGTCAGGCCATCCAGTTCCATTTCGTTCAGCTTGAGCGAGTACCCGATCTTCTTCGCGACATCGCAATCGTCGGGATGACCAGTCGTGAAGCGTGCGGCGACACCGTTCGAAACGTTCAGGGTTGCCACTTGGCCGGTGCTTGCCCAAGTGAAGTCCTCGACATCACTCCGTGGGCCGAAGCCACGTTCAAACACTTCCTTCGCAATCCACTCGGGCAGCGCCTGCCCCGGAAGTTCAAGATCAATTTCTCGGGCTGCGCAACCGATTGCGGTCAGGCCATGTTCAACGACGTCGGCATCATCGCTACTACTCGAACAAACGAGGAC
>Ga0208592_1000466_pt1 | contig 11326 bp, 11 predicted proteins | sample LakMenE18May10ns_FD_150712 | JGI IMG/M metagenome (GOLD analysis project Ga0208592, IMG submission 150712) | Freshwater microbial communities from Lake Mendota, WI - 18MAY2010 deep hole epilimnion ns (SPAdes) | ecosystem: Environmental > Aquatic > Freshwater > Lentic | place: Lake Mendota...
TGATCGCGTTCCTTCTGGTAATTGCTAAAACCTATGCGGCCAAAAAGTACGGCCACTTGGAAGCAACAAGCGCAATTGTGGTTTCTTACTACTGGCACTTCGTTGATGTTGTTTGGATCGGCCTATTTTTGATAATTTACGTCCTGAAATAAAGAAAGAATTGATGTCACTTCGCAGAAAGATAAATGGCTCACGCCGCTCTCCTCTTGCTGCCATTTTTGTGATCGCCGCTGGACTTTTGTTCTCTGGCGGTGGCTTCGCCGTTGCAACCAACGTGGTCGCATCAAATGTTGCAACTTCTTACACAACCGAGCAAATTGCGGAAGGAAAGAAACTTTTTCTTTCAAACTGCGCAAGCTGCCACGGTCTTAACTCCGAAGGTACGGACAATGGCCCAACTCTGATTGGAGTAGGTGCTGCTTCAGTTGATTTCCAGGTCGGAAGTGGCCGCATGCCAGGACAAGCATCAGGGCCTCAGCTTGCAAAAAAGCCTGTGCAGTTCACTGAAGCCCAGATAGAACTTATGGCGGCGTACGTAGCTTCGCTAGCACCGGGGCCAGCAATCCCCGAAGACAAATATTTGGAAGCTACCGGTGATGCCAGCCACGGTGGAGAACTGTTTCGAATCAATTGCGCGATGTGTCACAATGCCGTCGGTGCCGGTGGTGCCCTCACTGAAGGAAAGTACGCGCCAGTGCTAAAGGGTGTGTCTGCCAAGCACGTTTATGAAGCAATGGTCACGGGTCCGCAGAACATGCCGGTGTTCAACGATTCCAACCTCACCCCCACTGATAAGCAAGACATCATCACCTACTTGGCATACATGGACGCTAACGAATCCGCCGGTGGTTACGCACTTGCCAGCTTGGGCCCGGTTGCCGAAGGCTTGTTCATTTGGATCTTTGGACTCGGTGGAATAATCGCGATCACCGTGTGGCTTGCTGCGAAATCGAATTAGAGGGAGTGAAACTAGTTGGCTGGTAAGGACCTAGAACGAGGCAAAGAAGCCGAAGGCTTCGAGCACGAGTTCGAATCCGGTCTTGCGGTTATTTCGCAAGACAAAATCAGCGACCCTGGATTAGAACCACATCGGGTGCGAATGACGGACAAGTCCCCCAAGCATGCTCGTAACGCCGAGCGGCAGGTTGCGTTCCTGTTTCTTTTGTCAGTAGTTGGAAGCTTCCTCGCCCTGTGGGCATATGTTGCATTCCCGATAACTGAGGATCTCTCTACTGTGCGCGCCAACAACTTGTGGCTTGGTCTTGGTATGACACTTTCGTTGCTTGGTATTGGAATCGGTGCCGTGCACTGGGCAAAAACCTTAATGCCTGATTTCGAAGTGTCAGAGGCTCGTCATCAAACGCGTGGAAGTGAAGATGTTCGCGCTGCTGCCGTTGAGATTGTAAAGCTGGCGGATAAAGAGTCTGGTTTTTCTCGCCGGAAGCTAATTCGAAGAACTATGTATGGGGCTCTAGCTTTGTTCCCACTACCAGCACTTATTGTCTTTGGAGACTTGGGTCCAGTTGTCGGTGACAGCCTGCGTCACACCATGTGGAAAAAGGGCACCCGATTAACCAAAGATCCAACCGGAATTCCAATCAAGGCATCTGACGTGACTCTTGGTTCAGTCTTCCACGTCATTCCAGAAGGTTTGGCTGAGATGCACGATCACAAGCTAGAAGAGAAAGCGAAGGCTGCGGTTTTGCTAGTTCGCTTGAATCAAGATGATCTCAAAGAGGACGAAGAGAAAAAGAGTTGGTCATACGACGGAATCGTTGCCTACTCGAAAATCTGCACGCATGTTGGTTGCCCGGTTGCTCTTTACGAGCAACACACTCACCACTTGCTCTGCCCATGTCATCAATCAACATTTGATGTCACAGAGCACTGCAAGGTCATATTTGGGCCCGCTTCGCGTCCACTACCCCAACTGCCGATATCCGTTGACGCAGAGGGTTACCTGATCGCCCAGAGCGATTTCCTAGAACCAGTCGGCCCTAGCTTTTGGGAGCGCTAACAATGACAACAGCAGTTAAAGAAAACAAGCAAGGTGGAGCACTCGCTTCAACCGCCAACTACCTAGACGAGCGTCTAGGCGTGGGAGGAATCCTTAAGAACTTCGGCCGCAAAGTCTTCCCCGATCATTGGTCATTCATGCTCGGTGAGGTTGCTCTCTACAGCTTCGTGATCCTTTTGATCTCAGGAACCTTCCTGACTTTCTTCTACCAGCCTTCCATGACCGAAATTATCTACGACGGTTCCTACGTGCCTCTAAAGGGTGCGCAGATGTCGATTGCATACGCTTCATCTCTGGACATCTCGTTTGAAATTCGAGGCGGAATGCTGATGCGTCAGGTGCACCACTGGTCGGCGCTTCTGTTTGTTGCTGCTGCTGGTCTTCACATGCTTCGAGTCTTCTTCACTGGCGCATTCCGTAAACCAAGAGAGATCAACTGGCTAGTTGGTTTCATGCTATTCATCCTTGGAATGGCCGCTGGTTTCACGGGTTACTCTCTACCTGATGACCTATTGTCAGGAAACGGTCTTCGCATCATTGATGGAATGATCAAGGGTATTCCGGTAATTGGAACAAGCATCTCCTCCGGATTGTTCGGAGGCGAGTTCCCCGGAACCGAAATTGTTGCCAGACTCTACGGTCTGCACATTCTCTTGGTTCCAGCGCTGATCGTGATATTCCTCGCTATTCATTTGTTTATGGTTGTAATCCACAAGCACACTCACTACTCAGGCCCTGGCAGAACCGACGAGAACGTTGTTGGCTATCCGTTGATGCCGGTATATGTAGCTAAGGCCGGCGGCTTCTTCTTCATTGTGTTTGGTGTTGTGATGCTGATTTCAGCAACATTTACAATCAACCCGATTTGGAACTACGGACCTTACGACCCCTCCCCCGTTTCAGCGGGTACTCAGCCGGACTGGTACATCGGATGGTTAGATGGTGCCCTTCGGTTGGCTCCTAGTAATTGGGACATTGCATTCTTAGGCCACACATACCCATTTGGTGTTCTAGTCCCACTTATTGGAAGCTTAGTCTTCCTGGCTCTGGTAGCCATTTACCCATTCATAGAGGCGTGGGTGACCGCTGACAAGCGTGAGCACCACGTTCTAGACCGTCCAAGAAACGCCCCAACCCGCACTGCTATCGGTGCTGCTGGTGTGACCTTCTACGGTGTGTTGTGGGCAGCTGCATCAACAGATCTGATTGCGACTTTCTTCCACATGTCACTGAACCAAGTGCTGGTCTCGATGCAGATCATGTTGATAGCTGGACCGATCTTTGCATACATAGTCACCAAGAGAACTTGCCTCTCATTACAACGCAAGGATCGCGAGATTGTCCTACACGGTAGAGAAACCGGACGCATTGTCAGGTTGCCACACGGTGAGTACATTGAAGTTCACGAACCTCTGGATAAATACGAGATGTACAAACTTGTTGACTTCAAGGACTACAGACCAACGATTGTAAGGCCCAACGAAAAGGGCAAGATCACCGTTGCAAGTAGAATCCGTTCTGCACTGTCACGAATCTACTTTGAAGACAGAATCTCGCCAGTTTCAAAGGCCGAGCTCCAGGCAGCACAGTCGCACGATCACACCCCTGCTATTTCGTCGAGCGAGCAGAATCAGCTCACAAAGTAGTCCGCTTTAGGGCAGCCGGGTTTTTCAAAGGACTGGGTTAGTCAGTTTTTGTCTTGCCTGTAGCTTTTCTCTTGACTCGTTTTCCGCTTCCCTTGCGTACTAGTGCTCTAACCAGAATTAGATAGGTTAGCCAGGCAAAAGTGATCTCGAATCCCACGTTCATGAGAAAATCTGCCAACAGGTGTTGTGGGTCGGTGAGTATGTCTATCCAACTGTCCATATAATTACTCAATTCTCGAAAACAAGTGACGGCTCAAGAGGATCCTATTTGATGGAACTAGTGAGCGAAGTAACCCCGACTGTGTTCGAATACGAAACCAACAACACCAATTAGCGCAAGCGGAACCGCAATAAAAGTTAGCCACCAACCAACCGCCAGAGACGCAAAAGTTAACGCCGAAGCAGCACCCACAAATATTGGCCACCAGCTCCAGGGGGAAAAGAAACCGAGCTCCGATTCGCCGTCTTCAATGTTGGCATCTGGACGATCTTCTGGCACTAGACCTTGAGTCCTATCGGTCTTCCAAAGGTAGAAAGTTATGAAGATGCTCATGAACGTGAGCATTGCTAAAGCTGCGGTTCCGATTGGCTCCCACCCTCCGTAGGTCAAAAACCACCAGACTGCGTAGACGCTAGTTATCAGAGCAAAGAAGGCGGTCATGATAAACCACATGCTCACATTGGCTTTCATTGCTACTTCCTTTCCTCTACTACCGCTGATTTAGCCTCGGAGGACGCGTGCTCAGGGTGGTGCAAATCAAAAGCTGGGGACTCAGATCTGATTCTTGGGATTGAGTGGAAGTTGTGGCGAGGGAACGGGCTTGATGTTGCCCACTCCAGGCTTCTTCCATAACCCCATGGGTCATCCAAGGTTACAGTCGGTGCCCTGCGAGCGGTGACGTATAGGTTCCAGAAGAACGGAATCATCGACAGAGCCAACAGTATTGAACCTGCGGATGAAACCATGTTCATCCAAGTGAAGCCATCTTCAGGAAGATAGGTTGCATACCTTCTTGGCATACCAATTACTCCTAGCCAGTGCTGAACCAAGAAGGTGATGTGGAAGCCAAAGAACAGGATCCAGAACTGAATCTTGCCAAGGCGCTCGTCCAACATCTTTCCGGTGAACTTTGGCCACCAGAAGTAAAAGCCAGCAAACATTGCGAACACGACTGTTCCAAAGACCACGTAGTGGAAGTGGGCAACAACGAAGTAGCTGTCCGATAAGTGGAAAGTTAGTGGAGGTGATGCCAGTATCACACCGGTTAGACCACCAAAGATAAATGTGGTCAAGAATCCAAGGCTGTAAAGCATTGGAGTTTCGAAAGTAATTGACCCTCGCCACATAGTTCCAATCCAGTTGAATATCTTCACACCAGTAGGTACCGCAATCAGCATCGTGGTGAAAGCGAAGAACGGTAACAATACTGAACCGGTTACGTACATGTGGTGAGCCCACACCGTCATCGAAAGTGCCGCAATTGCAATGGTTGCAAAAATCAGTGTCTTGTATCCAAAAACTGGCTTGCGGCTAAACACCGGGAAAATCTCCGAGACGATACCGAAAAACGGCAACGCAATGATGTAAACCTCAGGGTGACCAAAGAACCAAAACAAGTGCTGCCAGAGCATTGGTCCGCCGTTTACAGGGTCAAATATGTGTGCCCCAAATCTACGATCGGCACCAAGAGCAAACAGCGCTGCTGCTAGCGGCGGGAAAGCCATTATTACGAGGATTGAAGTTACCAAAGTATTCCAAGTGAAGATCGGCATGCGGAACATCGTCATTCCAGGAGCTCGCATGGTCAAGATGGTCGTGATGAAGTTCACTCCACCCATGATGGTTCCAAAACCACTAAGGGCTAGCCCAAAGACCCACAGATCTCCACCGATGCCTGGCGAGAAAGTCGTGTTGGATAACGGCGCGTATGCAAACCACCCAAACGACGCTGCACCTTGGGGTGTGAAGAAACCCGAGACCGCAACAAGACTTCCAAAGAAGAAGAACCAGAACGCAATGGCGTTGAGTCGCGGGAAAGCTACGTCAGGGGCGCCAATCTGAACTGGCATCAAAACGTTTGCGAAACCGGCAAACAGCGGAGTCGCAAACATCAAAAGCATTATCGTTCCGTGCATGGTGAACAGCTGGTTGTACTGCTCCTTGGTTTGAACGATGTCCAGACCAGGAAGAGTTAACTGCGCGCGAATGACCAGCGCCATGACTCCAGCGATTAGGAAATAAACAAAAGATGTTATGAGGTATAGGTAACCGATTTTCTTGTGGTCTGTGGTTGTGATCCAATCAACGACAATTTCACCCTTGGATTTCTTTCCTGGGGTTTGGTATCCCCCGCTGATTCGACTCTCAGTTAAAGTAGCCATTCGAATGTCCTCTAATCTCTAATCTCAGGGTCGTCACCTGGGAGGTTTTGGTTTCTATCGAAAGTTGAATCAAGCTGCCCTGTTTGCCCCTTTGCTGCAAGGCTCGCAAGGTAAGTGTCGTACTCTGGTTGCGAAACAACCTTCACCTGGAACAACATCATGGAGTGAAATTCACCGCAAAGCTCGGCGCACTTGCCCATGTAGGTTCCTTCAACTTGGGGTGTGAAGTACATGTGGTTGGTCTTGCCTGGGAACATGTCTTTCTTGTATAGAAAGTCGATGACCCAGAAGGAGTGAATAACATCTCTCGATGACAGATCAACTTGAACGGTTTTTCCAACTGGAAGGTGAAGCGCCGGTAATGTTTCTGGAACACCAGTTTGTCCCTCAAACTGAGCCTGAACGCCTGATTCGTAGACGTTGGCGTCCACGTAATTGAAATCCCAGCTCCACTGCTTTCCAATTACCTGGATGGTCACGTCCGGGTTCTCGGTGGGTGCTTCTATGGCCGCTATGTCTCTCGCGGTGAAAGCGAAAAAGCCGATCACTAGGATCAATGGAATAACTGTGAAAAGAACCTCAATTGGATTGTTATACCTTAGCTGTGCAGGTAGGCCTGTTTCACCCTTGCGACGACGGTAGACAACAATCGCCCATCCCATCAGGGCCCAAGCGATGATTCCAACTAACCAAAGCACTATCCAAGCTGTCGTCCAAAGCCCAGTAATTCTGTCGGTGTGATTAGTTACCCCCGGAACGCCGGGAAGGAAGCCTCTAACGAATTGGTCTGTGCAGCCAGTTAATACGAGGACTAGGGCTGCGGCGGTCGGAACGGCCAACCATTTTGAACGATTCTTCAATTAAAACTAGTCCTTCAGTTCTGTCTCGCTAATGACTTAATTCTAAGTCAGTGTTCAACGAATTCCAGCCAAAACACCAATAAACACTTGGGGTTTTCAGGATTATTGAACCGAATTTAGTTGAAAGAGTCTCCGCAAGCACAAGAACCGGCAGCGTTTGGGTTGTCGATTGTGAAGCCTTGCTTCTGAATGGTGTCTTCAAAATCGATAGAAGCTCCCTCTAGGTAAGGAACGCTCATCTTGTCCACAACAACTTCAACATCGTCAAACTTTGCAACTGCGTCCGAGTCCTCTAGGACCTCATCGAAGAACAGCTGATAAATCAATCCAGAGCAACCCCCAGGCTGCACGGAAACTCTCAATCGAAGATCATCTCGGCCTTCAGCGCTGATCAGGCTCTTTACCTTGTTTTTTGCTGTGTCGGTAAGCTTTACGCCGTGAGTTAGGGTCTGTTCCATTGAAATCTCCTTGGATTATCTACTCGATCTTTCCATTGTACTCCAGCAATTAGTTATCGAGCTGAAGTTGGTTTCCCGTCAACAAAATTAGGGTTTGAGCAATAATCGCCTTCTCTAGCGTCTCGATGTGGAGGCTCTCATTCGGAGAGTGAGCTCTGGAGTCTGGGTCTTCTACCCCGGTCACCAAAACCTGGACTCCTGGGAAAACGGCTTCCAGATCGGCGATAAACGGTATGGACCCGCCAATTCCAATGTCGACGCTTGCGAGTCCGTACGCTGCCTTGAGTGCCCCGGCAGCTACTTCCTTGGCCCAACCTGACTCACCCAGGCTAAAGGGCTTTCCCAACTCAACGGCACCGAATTCGATCCTTGCTCCAAGGCTGTTATGGCTGAGAATGTGGCTCTTGAGGGCCTCCAGCGCCTCGCTAGGCTCCTCGCCAGGGGCTATTCGAAGACTCAGTTTGGCCTTGACGCTTGGCACCAAGGTGTTCGAAGAAACTGCTACCGAGGGGTAGTCCAGCCCAATCAAAGTGAGGGCGGGCTTGGTCCAAATACGGCCCAAAATTGAACCCTCTCCAAGGGCCACAGTGGAGGGGAATAGGCCAGAATCAAGCCTTAATTGGTCCTCCGCATAGTCTAAATCAATTGAATCTGTTGATTTTAGCCCCAAAATGGAGACAGACCCAGATTCATCCCACATCGAGCCCAGAATCTTGGTTAGTGCCAGCATGGCATCGGGAACCGCCCCGCCGTACATGCCGCTGTGGACTGCGTGATCTAGTGTTCTGACTTCAAACTCTAAAGACACCAATCCCCTAAGGGTTGTAGTGATAGCTGGAATCTCCGTGGTCCAGTTTCCTGAATCGGCCACTATTACGACATCCGACTGAAGCTTGGCCTTGTGCTCAATCAGGAAGTTTGCGAACGAAGGAGAGCCAGCCTCCTCCTCACCTTCAATGAACACCACTAATCCAAGGTCGAAATCGTTCTTGGTTAATTCTCGAAGCGCTTTGATTGCGTAAATGTGCGCAACAACCCCTGCTTTGTCATCGGCGGCACCTCGACCATACATGCGACCATTTAGGATGTCTGTCTTGAATGGCTCAGATTCCCACAGCTCATTTGCTCCTGGTGGTTGGACGTCATGGTGAGCGTAAAGCAGAATTGTCGGCTTAGAATTTCGAGCGGCACGCGTTGCAACCACAGCTGGTGCTCCAAGTGGACCTTCGGGTGTCGCCGACCTTAGTACCTCTACTGAGTCAAACACCTCTGTATCGCGCAATAACCCAGCTACAGCCTCAGCGCTTTTCTCAAGCTCCTTCGGATCAAATGCCTCCCAGGCAATGCCGGGGATGCTAACCAAGCGAGAAAGAACCTCCAGCGCTTCGGGAAAAGCTTGTTTAGTGAAACCCTTCACAGCCGCAAGCTCAGCTTCACTAATCGGCGGTGGGTTCATTCTCATACCAGTAATCTTAAAGGGATAACCCGAGGAATTGAGAATCAATGTCAGCTACACCAGCGCCGCAGCCAGAACCGACCAAGGCAGGAAAAGGACGTCCGACTCCAGCTAGAAAGCAGCAGGAGATGCTTCGCAAGAAGCCTGCAGTTGGCAACAGGAGTCCTGAAGCCAAACGGGCTGCCAAAAAGGCGCTCAATGCCGAAAGAGCAAAAGCCCGTGAGGGACTGGCAAACGGTGAAGACCGCTACCTCACCTCGCGTGATCGCGGTCCGCAGCGAAAGCTGGCACGAGATGTAGTTGATGCTCGATTCACAATCGGTGAACTGGTTTTGCCGATGCTGTTTTTGGTGATAATTGTTTCTTCCATCAGACCGGATGATCCAAGCTTAGATCTAACCATCCAGTTTGGAACCCTAGTTGCGATGTGGGGACTATTTGTTGCAATTGGTATCGACGGTTTCCTAATCGGCAAAAAGGCATTGAAAGTTGTTGAATCAAAGTACCCGGGCAAAGGAGAAAAAGGTCTTCGCTGGTATGCCGCGATGAGATCGATTCAAATGCGCAGCATGCGACTACCCAAGCCGCAAGTTAAGCGCGGAACAAAGATTAGCTAGCTAACATAAGCAAACTGGCTCGGCAAGACTTGTTTAGAGTATTAGTTGGCGGTTAATTCCTCGAGCCCAAAGCGGACCTTGGTAAACAAAACCGGTGTACCCCTGAACGAGATCGGCACCTAGCCTCATTCGCTCGCTCACGTCATTGGCGTCAACTACTCCCCCAACCGAGATGATCACAAAGCTAGGTCCTAGGTCTTTTCTCAAAATTCGCAACACCTGTTTGGCTCGTTCGGCGAGTATTGGGCCCGAAAGACCACCGGCGCCAAAAGAATTGACTTGATCCGGTGAACTTTGCAAACCATCCCTTCTGGTAGTTGTGTTGGTGGCTATCACTCCAACCAAGTTAAGTTTCCGAACCAAAGCTGCCACTTTAGAAACTTCTGAATCATCAAGATCAGGGGCAATTTTTACTAACACCGGTTTGCCAAGAGCTGAGCCCGATACCGCGACAAGAATTGGTTCCAGCTGCTCAATTTCTTGGAGTGATCGAAGCCCTGGGGTATTGGGCGAAGAGACATTAACGGCAATGTAATCGGCTACAGGTGCCAGAACCCTAGTGCTGTATTCATAATCGGAAACCGCATCGGCTAACTCGGTAACTTTGCTTTTTCCGATGTTCACCCCAATAACAGGAAGTGTCGCGTTGGATGCTCGAAGTTTGGTGAGACGTTTAGCGATGGCGTCTGCGCCATCGTTATTGAAACCCATCCGATTAATCAGGGCTTGATCTTTGGGTAGCCGGAACAACCTTGGCTTGGGGTTTCCCGATTGGGCATACCTTGTTACTGTTCCCACCTCCACATGGGAAAAACCAAGCCGTCCAAGCTCTTTGACTACCTTGGCGTTTTTATCAAACCCTGCCGCGATACCAAAAGGTCCTGCGAACTCTTTGCCCAGTAATGTGATCGGCCTAGTGGCTACGCCCAACATCGAAAGTCTCGCAAGGCCGGTCGCTCCAAGGAATCTGATGACGAACATCCCAAGGTGGTGAGCAAGTTCCGGGTCTAGTTTTGTGAACACTAGTTTAAAGAAAGCTCTGTATATCACGTACCTAGATTACCTTTCCCGCAGATAGACCAAAGGGTCAACGCGATACGCGCTGACCCTTTGGTGCGAACTAATTCTAGCTGCAGCCAGAAGTTGATCCACAGCCTTCGCAGACGTGGCATGAGCCCGAAGGTCTCATCTTGATTCCACAGTTGAAGCAAAGTGGTGCATCGGATTCCTTGCCCTGCAGTAGCTCAAACAATTCAGCGGAAGAATGAACTTCCTTCTTGATTGTGATCTCTACTGACTGGCTGCTTGAAACCACAGGCTCGGCTACAGCGTCAAATGAAGAAGCAATGCTTTCTACCTCTACCTGAGCGCCGTAGTTGGTGTTTGCGTCCAATTCCGCATTACGCTCGTCAGTTGAGTGGATGCCAATTGCTGACCTGGTTTCGTATGGCAGGTAGTCCAGAGCCAAGCGACGGAAGATGTAGTCCATCAGAGACTTAGCCATCCTGATGTCCTTGTCATCTGTTAGTCCAGCTGGCTCGAAGCTCACGTTCGTAAACTTCTGAACGTAGGTCTCTAGTGGCACGCCATACTGCAATCCGATTGAAACTGCGATTGAGAATGCGTCCATAACTCCAGCAAGAGTCGAGCCTTGCTTGCCTAGCTTTAGGAACACCTCTCCCAGACCACCGTCTGGGTAGGATCCTGCCGTTAGGTAACCCTCAGCGCCTCCAACAGTGAAGCTGGTGGTCGAAGATGGTCGTGACTTTGGAAGGCGCTTGCGAACCGGGTGAGACATACCGGTAGCAACGGTTGCCTTGTCAGTCTTGGTTTCGGTTTTTGCTTTACCGTCCGAAAGTGGCTGACCAACTTTGCAGTTGTCGCGGTAGA
>Ga0208592_1000467_pt1 | contig 11307 bp, 9 predicted proteins | sample LakMenE18May10ns_FD_150712 | JGI IMG/M metagenome (GOLD analysis project Ga0208592, IMG submission 150712) | Freshwater microbial communities from Lake Mendota, WI - 18MAY2010 deep hole epilimnion ns (SPAdes) | ecosystem: Environmental > Aquatic > Freshwater > Lentic | place: Lake Mendota...
ACCCGAGCTACCACTCGAAGATTTCTCCGCAATGGGGATTTCCTAAAACTCGGTGCAGCAAGAGCTCCAACGGGCCATTTGCTAAGCACCGCTTGGGACATCTGAACCTGCAATACCTTCGAGCCCTCAAGCTCCTCCGCTAAGTGAAGAAGGTTTTCATCAGTTCCATTAACCAAGACTCCATTGGTTGCCATTGCGGCCGCTTCAGCTAGCATCGTCAATACACGCTCAGGCTCAAAGAATCTGTTGAGTTGGTCTATTTGTACGTTAGTAAGAACCACCCAGTTTGGCGCGAGATGTTTAGCTATCAGCGTCCCATAGGCTTCATCAACTTCAAGAACAGCAATGTCCGCATTTACGCTGCCGTCAAACTTACTCTGAGCAATTAGGGCTGATGCGATCCCCTGTGGCAAGTTACCGCCAGAGGGGTTGCTAAAAACTCGAAGGCCTTGAGATCGCAACGCTCCTGTGACAAGAGCCGTTGTTGTCGACTTCCCATTCGACCCTGATACAAAGACCACACCGAACTTGAGAGCCCCGAGCGTTCTAGCCAATAATCGAGGCTCAATAAGGAGTGCTAGTCTTCCTGGAATTGCGGATCCCCCGCCTCTTAGTCTCGCAATTATTTGAATTACTCTTCCGACTAAAATTGCGAGGAAAAGCTTCATTAGGATTACTGCTCTAGGTAGTCGCGAAGCATTTGCGATCTTGAGGGGTGTCTGAGCTTAGACATGGTCTTTGACTCAATTTGCCTTATTCTCTCTCGAGTCACTCCGAACTCTTCACCAATTTGGTCCAGGGTTTTTTGAACGCCGTCCCCAAGGCCAAATCGGCTCTTGATGACTCCGGCCTCGCGTGGATGGAGAGATCCGAGGATTCTCTCAAGTTCCCTCTGCAGCATTGTGAATCCAACCGCATCTGCTGGGACAACTGCTTCGGTGTCTTCGATAAGGTCACCGAATTCGCTATCGCCGTCCTCACCCAAAGGTGTTGATAATGATATTGGCTCTCGACCGTACTTTTGAACCTCAACGACTTTTTCTGGAGTCATGTCGAGCTCTCTAGCAAGCTCTTCTGGAGTTGGTTCCCTACCCAAATCCTGCAGTAGCTGTCGTTGAACTCTGGCTAGCTTGTTGATTACCTCAACCATGTGAACGGGAATTCGAATAGTTCTTGCCTGGTCAGCCATCGCGCGGGTGATTGCCTGACGAATCCACCAGGTAGCGTAGGTAGAGAACTTGTAACCTTTGGTGTAATCGAACTTTTCAACGGCACGAATGAGTCCTAGGTTTCCTTCTTGAATTAGATCAAGGAACTGCATACCTCTACCTGTGTAACGCTTTGCTAGAGAAACAACAAGACGGAGATTCGCTTCCAGAAGATGACTCTTTGCCTTTTGGCCATCCTTGACAACCCATCGGAGGTCCCGCTCGAGATCCTTGGAAAGTTGACGTTTGCCAGCTAATTTCTCTTCCGCAAAAAGTCCTGCTTCAATTCGCTTAGCAAGCTCGACTTCAAGTTCAGCGTTCAATAGCGCGACTTTACCGATTTGCTTTAGATAATCCTTAACAGGATCGGCTGTTGCGCCAGTAATTGTTGTGGTCTGCGCTGGGATGTCGTCTTCTTCGGTGTTCTTAAGCACAAACCCGCCGCCAGGAACGACTACTTCCTCGACTTCTTCGATCGCTGGATCAATTTCTACAGCGGTGATATCTACAGCTTCTGCAACATCAGCGACAATGTCCTCCACGGATTCCAGCACATCATCGTCTTCTTCTAGCTCATCTTCTGGAAGATCGCTAATCTTCGATTTTCCAAGCTTGGTTTTTGGTTCAGACTTCTTTGCTTTGGGAACCGGTCCAGTTGAAATAGCTTTCGACTTTGACGCAGGCTTTTTTGCTGCAGGCTTGGTTGCCAACTTAGCTATAGGTTTGACACTTTTAGAGACATTCTTAGCTAATGGCTTTGGGGGCGCTTTTGCTTTCGAGCTCTTAAAAGCAGTTTTGGATGGTGTGGCAGCTTTTTTGCTCTTCGACTCAGTCTTCGAGGCAGCTTTAGGTGAAGCCTTCTTTGGAGCTACTGTCACTTTTGGCAATCTGACCTCTCGATAATGCCTTGATTTCGGGAATTACTAAGACCCATGTCAAGTCGAAAGTTCTTCGACGACTGGGTCTTAGACAATTATGGCACCTAATTGCCAGAGCTTCGCGCACGGAACACCCAGCAATCTTTACAACCTTGGTCGCGTATGGTCTATTCCTGTTCTAGCCTTGAAATCATGTCTCTTGCCATCGTCACAGGCGCCAACACTGGCCTTGGCTTCCAAACCGCTCTCGCGCTAGTAGCCAAGGGTTATGAGGTGCTTCTCACCAGCCGAGACACCCAAAAGGGCGTCGATGCTGTCGCTGGGATTACCAGATCCCAGCCTCTTGCAAAAGTTTCAATGCTAGAACTTGATCTTTCGTCAATGGCTTCAATTGAAAACTTTGTATCCCACTTCCAGTCAAGGTTTGGAAGCTGGAAAGTTCTTGTAAACAATGCAGGAGCAAAGATTCTTTCTGATTATTCGGAAACAGGGTTTGGGGTGGAATACCACTACGGGGTAAACGCCGTGGGTCATTTTGCCCTCACGATGGATCTTCTGAAATACCGTTCTGAGCAAGCGCGGGTAGTTTCGGTAGCTTCGATCATCGCCAGATTTGCACCCGCTAAATTGGGCCCCTCGGGGACACAGCAAAACTACAAACCAGGATTGAGTTACAGCGCAAGCAAGCTAGCGAACCTTGCCTTCGCTCTCGAGCTTGAGAATCTCCTTGGGTCAAAGTCATTTTCTTCCCTAGCAGCTCATCCTGGCTTTGCTCGGGCGGAACCTTATGGACCAAAAGCGACACGGTTTTTTGAATCATTCCTGGCCCAATCCGCAAAAAGTGGTGCCCGTCCAATCATCGAGGCAGCGACCAATTCTGAATTGTCTGGTGGGTCATACCTGGGCCCAAAGTATCTTGAGCTTTGGGGAGATTCATCCCCTGCAAAAATTCCAGCACGACTCACGCCACAAGCTCTCGAGAAAAACTGGAAGATTTTGGAAAATCTATCAGGGAAAAAACTAACCGTTTGATTCGTCCGGTTTGTTTCGTTGTCTTGAAGCAAGGTAGCCTTCAAGCTCGGCCGCAATTTCTTCCGCGTTTGGTAACTTGACGGCTGGTTTTCTAATTGGAGCCCGAGACGGCCCGGTAACTTCGTTTTGGTATCCCTGCTCTAAAGTGGCAATCATTTTTTGCAGTTCAGCGTTCTCCGCGATTTGATCATTTAGTTTATTTAGAAACTCTGCACCGTCGTCTCTGAGGTCGTCGGTTGGAAACACCAAGCCAGTTGAAGATGCCACAAGCTCAAAAGCGGACACGGCGGCTTGTGGGAAATCGTTGTCTGCTAAATAGTGTGGACAGAGTAGAACGTAACCGACGATTGGAAGTCCAGTTTTTGCGACCTTGAATTCAAGCAAGTGCAATACGTTGCCGGGAACTTGTGTTTGAGGCTTCCACTCAGAAAGCTGGTTCACAATGTCCATTCGATTACCAGATACGGTCACGCCGGTCTCTCTGGTGTGGGGAATTGGAAAAGGAATTGAGTGAAGCCAAGTTACGTCTTTTACTTGAAGCCTCTTAATTAGTCTCAACACTGCATCGGTGAACGCGTCCCAGCGAAAATCGGGCTCGTAACCGTGGAGAAACAAGAATGGTTGGTTAACTTCGTCATGAACCAGATAAAGGGCCAGGCTTGCTGGTTCATAGTCTTCAATGTGATCTTTTTCGAAGAACATCACGGGTCTTCTGGACCGGTAGTCAAGCAACTCATCGTTACTAAAGTGCAGCACCTGAGAGGTTTCAAGATTCGCAAAAATGTGTTCAGAGAACTGGTTTAGAACTCCCCCGGCGTCAGTGAAACCTGTCAATCCTGCGATCAGGTGCAACCCAGCCGGAATCTCAAGATGGTCGGGCTCAAAGTGGTAGATAGGGTCAGATGACATGTCTCAATCCTAAGCACTGGCTGGTTTATCATGGTCAACATGACAAAACTTAAGCACGCCATTAGCGAAAATTCACCAGCTGCCTCCAAATCAATTGCCTATGTAATAGGTGTCACTACAGTCGGAGCCAATCCGGTGGTTGCCAAATCCAGCCTGGACTCCAAATTCTTAGCCGCAATCAATTTGGAATCCCTTGGTGTAACTGGTGCCTTAGGTAAAACCACCAAAGTTGCAGGGCCGGAATCTAGCGTTGTAGTTCTAGTTGGGCTCGGTGACAAACAAGACCTTGAGTCTCTGAGGTTTATTGGAGGAGTTGCCTCCCGCGAGCTGGGCGGATCTTTACATGTGGTGCTTGACATCCCTCTAAAATCAACGGCTGAAACCCTGGCGTTATTTGAGGGCTTCTTACTTGGAAACTATGAATTCCAAAACTATAAATCAAAACCCACCAAGCGCGAACTTGCCAAGCTAACGATAGTTACTAAAGCAAAACCAAAGCCAGCCGAATTATCAGAGCTGGAAATCATCGTCGCTGCCGTGCACGCCTGCCGTGACTTAGTGAATCAGCCTGCCAATGAGCTGTATCCGGAGGTAATGACCCAGCAGGCTAAAAAGGCCTCCAAAGGATTGCCGATCAAGATTAGGGTCTGGGAGGAAAAAGACCTTGTCGCCTCAGGTCTTGGAGGTATCTATGCAGTCGGCAAAGGTTCATCTCGCCCACCACGACTAGTGAAACTTGAATACAAACCCGCTGGTGCCAAGGTTTCATTGGCCCTGGTTGGTAAGGGAATCACTTTTGATACTGGAGGTCTCTCTCTCAAACCCGCAGAGTCGATGGTGGGAATGAAATACGACATGACGGGAGCGGCCGCGGTGATGCAGGCTTTGGTAGCCATCGCAACGCTCGGTATAAAGGTAAGAGCCACAGCTTGGCTCTGTCTTGCAGAAAACATGCCCTCGGGCTCTGCAACTCGACCAAACGACATAATCAAGATTAGAAATGGCAAGACGGTTGAGGTACTAAACACCGACGCAGAAGGACGACTAGTGCTAGCAGATGGGTTGTCGATGGCAGTCGAAGAATCTCCCGATTATCTAATCGACGTCGCTACATTGACCGGAGCGGCCACAATCGCTCTGGGAAATAGATACGCAGGGTTAATGGGTGATGTGGAAGCAATCTCCAGAGTTGAAAAGGCTTCAGCAGCGGTTGGAGAATTGGTTTGGCACATGCCACTTCCCGAGGAATTGCGACCCCTTCTTGATTCCGACATCGCGGATATCGCAAACGTCAAAATAGGAAATAGAGCCGGTGGAATGCTAATCGGAGGACTTTTCCTGCGGGAATTTGTTGGAAGCGACGAGGACACTAAGCCTGCCTGGGCTCATTTGGATATTGCCGGGCCTGCAAACAATGACTCTGCCGCCTATGGTCACACGCCAAAAGGAGCAACTGGGGTAACTGTGAGAACGCTGGTCCAGTTGGCTAAGGACCTGGCCAACTAGGCAAGAGTAGTAAACTCTTCTAGTCCACCGAAGAATCCCAAATCTAGGAGAAAAAGCCTTGTCCGACCACTCTTTCGATGTTGTAATACTGGGCGGTGGAAGCGGTGGCTACGCGGCCGCGCTTCGTTCAGCACAGCTTGGCAAAACTGTTGCTCTAATCGAAAAAGACAAGCTCGGTGGCACCTGTTTGCACCGCGGTTGCATTCCTACCAAGGCTCTGCTTCATTCGGCAGAGATTGCTGACAACACTCGCGAGGCTGCAACTTTTGGCGTGAACGCAACATTTGGGTCCATTGACATGCCAAAGGTTAATTCCTATCGGGATTCAATCGTAGACAAGCTCTTCAAGGGCCTGACCGGACTAGTTGGATCCGGGAAGAACATCACAGTTGTTTCGGGCGAAGGAAGACTAACCGGCCCAAACACGGTCACCGTTAATGGAGATAGCTACACCGGAGTGAACCTTGTTCTAGCAACGGGTTCCTACTCAAAGACCTTGCCTGGGCTGGAAATTGGAGGTCGAGTAATCACTTCCGACCACGCACTAAAACTCAACTTCGTTCCAAAGAGCGTGATAGTTCTTGGTGGTGGAGTCATTGGTGTTGAATTTGCTTCCATTTGGCGCTCATTTGGTGCCGACGTGACAATCATCGAAGGCCTTGCACACCTGGTCCCAAATGAAGAAGAATCAATTTCAAAGGCACTAGAGCGCGCCTACCGAAAGCGTGGCATCGACTACAAACTGGGCGTTCGTTTCTCAGGCGTAGAGCAAACCGACACCACTGTAACTGCTTTGTTGGAAGATGGAACACGAGTAGAGGCAGAGCTCATGTTGGTTGCAGTCGGGCGAGGTCCAAACACAGCTGGTTTAGGTTTCGAGGAACAAGGTCTTCAGATGGACAGAGGCTGGGTTATCACTAACGATCGTTTGCAAGCCAACCTTCCTGGAGTTTACGCAGCGGGAGACATCGTTCCAGGTGTTCAGCTTGCCCATCGAGGATTTGCACAGGGTATTTTTATTGCCGAGGACATCGCCGGATTGGCTCCGGCCGTCATCGATGAGGACGGCATCCCCAAGGTCACCTATTGTGAACCAGAGATTGCTTCAGTTGGGCTTTCAGAGGCGAAGGCCAAAGAAAAATTCGGCGCTGACAATGTTTCTACCTATGAATACAACCTCGCAGGAAACGGAAAATCGAACATCCTAGGAACTGCCGGGTTTATCAAACTTGTTCGTCAGAACAATGGACCGGTGGTTGGAGTGCACATGATTGGTTCTCGAGTTGGAGAGCAAATTGGTGAAGCTCAGCTGATCGTGAATTGGGAAGCCTACCCGGAAGACGTTGCCAGCCTCGTGCACGCGCACCCAACCATGAATGAGGCTATCGGAGAGGCTCACCTAGCCCTATCCGGCAAGCCACTGCATGCCCACGCCTAGAATTAGAAAATACCCACAAGGAGTTTAGAAAAAATGAGCGAATCTGTAGTTCTACCAGCCCTCGGAGAATCTGTTACCGAAGGAACAGTGACTCGCTGGCTAAAAAAGGTCGGGGACAGTGTTGCTGTTGACGAACCGCTAGTGGAGGTGTCAACAGACAAGGTAGACACCGAGATTCCTTCACCTGTTGCAGGTGTTATTGAACAGATTCTTGTTCAAGAAGACGAGACGGTTCAGGTAGGCGCAGTCCTAGTAATCATCTCCGGAGGATCAGCCACTCCGTCCCCTGCTCCAGTTGCGGCAGAACCTGTTGCCCAAGCGCCGGTGGCTCCACCTGTTGCTCCACCCGTTACCCCAGTAGCTACTCCAGCTCTTGCTGTTACTCCTGCTGTTACTCCCGCTGCTCCAGTTGTTCCTGTGGCGGTAGCAGCTCCTGTTTCTACTCCAATGATTTACACCCCGGCAGCTCCGGTTGTTCCTATCGCCCCAGTCACACCTGCTGCTCCGCCTGCACCGGTTGTAACAGTTGGTATTGCTAACCCAGTGACATCAACGGATGCAGGGTATGTAACACCGCTAGTTCGCAAGCTGGCTCAAGACTCGGGAGTTGACCTGACTCGCGTTGTTGGTAGCGGTGTCGGAGGAAGAATTCGCAAGGAAGATGTCCTGAGCGCAACTTCAGCGACATCGGTTTCGTCACCCGCAGTCGCTCACACTCCAGCACCGATTAGTGCTCAGCGCGGAACATCTGAGCCTATGTCTAGGCTCAGAAAGGTTCTTGCCGAGCGCGCCGTTGCCTCTATGAACTCTTCGGCGCAGCTCACAACTGTTGTTGAAGTAGACGTTTCCAAGATTGCCGATATGCGTAAAGCTGTCCAGCCCGCTTTCCTGGCCGCCACCGGAACCAAACTTAACTTCATGCCTTTTTTCTTCCTGGCAACCGCAGAAGCGCTTAGGTCACACCCAAAGCTAAATGCTTCGATAGAAGGCGAAACAATCAACTATCACCCAACGGAGAACATCAGCTTTGCCGTTGATACCGAACGAGGCCTTCTTACACCGGTTATTCGCGATGCTGCAGTTCTGAACCTGGCTCAAATTGCTGTGCAGATTGCAGACCTTGCCTCCCGTACTCGCGAGAACAAGCTAAAGCCTGACGAGATGATGGGTGGGACTTTCACGCTTACCAACACTGGATCGCGTGGAGCATTATTCGACACACCAGTTGTCTTTCTTCCACAAGTGGCAATCCTAGGAACCGGAATCGTGCAAAGGAGACCGACTGCAATTACCACCGCAGATGGTCAAGAGTCAATTGCTATTCGTTCGATGGTTTACCTGGCTCTTAGCTACGATCACCGACTGATCGATGGTGCGGATGCGTCAAGATTCTTGGTAGACGTTAAGGCAAGACTCGAAGCTGGCAACTTTCAAGCCAATTTAGGCATCTAGCTACTGTCCTAGCTCCAAAACATCACCGGTTCCCGATGTGTCTACGCGATGATTGATTTCTAGCTGCCTTTGGTCACTGCATGTCACTAATCCGGATACCTTGGCAGCCGAACCTATGACCTTGTCAACGACAATTGCTAAATCGCCAAGCTCGGTGTTGATAAAGAATTCTTGACCCGCAATCAGTGCTGGTTCCGGGTCCAAAGCACTAGAGAGCCACTGATTGAATTCAGGCTTGCTCGAATCCACTATGCAGACCGCAGTTGCTGCCGGTGTTTGCTCTTCCTCGCTCGGTTGTTCCATCAAACTCCAAAGTGTTCCAAGAACGACTACCAGAACCATTGAAGCTATCGGAAGTAGCAGAATCTTGAAATTTGTATTGGACTTACTTTGTAGTTCAACAAAGCCCAGGTCCTCTAAGAACACATTCCTAGCGCGGGCGTGATTTGCATTCTTTGCTAAAGATCCAATGATCTGCCTCGCCTGCCTGGAATCTTGAACTAACACTGCTGGATGTTTTCCAGTCGTTACTAGAGCAGGCGCTGGTTCTAGAGACTCCAGGGATTTGTAAATCTGTGGCCAGCTGGGTCCGTTAGGCAGATTCGAAATCAACAGCATCGCAGTACCCAGTTGATTTTCGATGCAAGTGGCTTCTAGGCCCGATGCCTTCAACTTGTCACCCACGGCATAACCAGAAGCCATGAGTTTTCGAATCATCAGAGTCCGCACCAAAAAAGGCTACGTTCTGCCGGTTACGAAATACGCTCTGGAAACAAGGCTTGGGATAACTCTTAGACTTAGCATGTGCCAGAATTCGTGATTGCTGGGTTCGATCCAGACTTTGTCTCCTATAACAAGGGTCTTGAGCTTCAGCGAGAAACCCACAGAGAAGTGGTGGCAAGAAAAAGGCCAGATACAGTCATCTTGCTAGAGCACACCAGCGTGTATACGGCCGGAAAGCGGACCGAAGAATCTGAGAGACCAGACGATGGCACCGAGGTTATTGAAGTTGATCGCGGCGGCAAGCTAACCTGGCACGGCCCTGGCCAACTAGTTGGCTACCCCATCATGAGACTTCCTGAACCCTTCGATGTTGTTGGCTATGTCCGATTTTTGGAGCAAGTCTTGATAGATGTCTGCGCAGATTTTGGTCTCGCAACAGAGCGCGTTGAGGGACGTTCTGGGGTTTGGGCACCACACGAGGGATCACATCTCAAAATTGCTGCCATCGGGATACGGGTTGCAGAGCGCGTTGCCATGCACGGCTTTGCACTAAATTGCTCTAACTCAATGGATGCGTATGACCACATTGTGGCCTGTGGGATTGAGGATGCTGGCACGAGCTCGATATCAGAACTCACGGGAGAATGGGTGACTCCAGCCATGGCTGCCGAACGAGTCAAGATCAGGCTTACCGACGTTGCTAAAGTTGTACTATGAGCCAGATTGATCCGGGCACCAAGCCTGCTAAAAAGATGCTTCGCATCGAGGCTCGAAACTCAGCTATCCCAATCGAGCGCAAGCCAGAGTGGATTCGCACAGTAGCGAAGATGGGTCCTGAGTATCAGGCCATGCAAAAACTTGTTAAGGCTGAGAACCTAAACACTGTTTGTCAAGAAGCCGGGTGTCCAAACATCTACGAGTGCTGGGAAGACCGTGAGGCAACATTTTTGATCGGTGGCTCTCAGTGCACAAGACGCTGTGACTTCTGCCAGATTGATACGGGAAAGCCAGTTGCCTTTGACCCAGATGAGCCTCGCCGAGTAGCGGTTTCAGTGAGACAGATGCAGCTTCGCTATGCAACTGTTACTGGAGTAGCCAGAGACGATCTTCCAGATGAAGGTGCTTGGCTCTATGCCGAAACCATCAAGCAAATTCACAAGAAATCCCCTGGCACCGGAGTCGAGATTCTTGTTCCGGATTTTTCTGGAAACGCTTTGCTGCTGAAGAAAGTCTTTGACGCCAGACCGGAAGTCTTCGCCCACAACGTGGAAACGGTGCCTAGAATCTTCAAGGAGATTCGCCCTGCCTTTAGCTACGAAAGATCTCTGGATGTAATTACTCAAGCAAGAAATTATGGATTAGTAACTAAATCAAACCTGATTCTTGGAATGGGTGAAACCATAGATGAAATTTCCCAAGCGATGAGAGATCTTCACGATGCTGGAACGGATATCCTGACAATCACTCAATATTTGCGCCCCACCCCGAAGCATCACCCTGTTTCCAGGTGGGTAAAGCCGCAAGAGTTTGTTGAGCTGAAAAACGAAGCGGAAGCTATTGGCTTCTTGGGGGTATTGAGTGGTCCACTGGTTCGATCTTCGTACCGTGCGGGTAGACTTTGGGCTCAATCAATGAACAAAAAGGGAATTCCGGTTCCAGAGAATCTCCAGCACCTAGCAGAAGCCGCCGCGAAAGACGGTTTCTCTCAGGCTGTTGCCTAACAAGAAGGAAGAAATGGCCGAGAAAAAGCCGAAAGTTCAAAAAGAGCCAGGAAGAATCAGGCAACTGTGGCAGGTTTACAAACTAACCGCCAAGGCTGATAAGAACTTCGTACCACTTGGAGTGCTAGCTTTCGTTGGACCGCTAGCTATCGGTGTTGTGGTAATTCTGCTTTTCTTTATGGACTCGCCACTTTCAATCTTCCTTTGGTCGGTATCCGTTCTGCTGTTTTCAGTACTGACGGCTCTTGGAGTTCTTTCACGCAGAGCTGAGAGAGCTGCGTTCATGAGAATCTCGGGGCAGCCGGGTGCTGTAGCAGCTGTAATTAGCTCGACACTGAAGCGCGGCTACTCCACCAGTGAAATGCCTGTTGCCGTGGACCCAAAATCCAGAGATGCCGTTTATCGAGCCGTTGGCCGAGCAGGTGTAGTTCTTATCGCAG
>Ga0208592_1000475_pt1 | contig 11184 bp, 10 predicted proteins | sample LakMenE18May10ns_FD_150712 | JGI IMG/M metagenome (GOLD analysis project Ga0208592, IMG submission 150712) | Freshwater microbial communities from Lake Mendota, WI - 18MAY2010 deep hole epilimnion ns (SPAdes) | ecosystem: Environmental > Aquatic > Freshwater > Lentic | place: Lake Mendota...
GAAATGGTGTTCTTGCCAGATGTGTATGTGCCATGCGACGTGTGCAAAGGCGAGCGATATAACCGCGACACCCTAGACATTTTGTTCAAGGGTAAGAACATTTCTCAAATCCTCGATATGCCGATATCCGAAGCTGTTGATTTCTTCACCAATCAACCTCGTATCGGTCGACACATGCAGACACTGCTTGACGTTGGCCTTGGGTATGTGCGATTGGGGCAATCGGCACCGACACTGTCTGGTGGAGAGGCGCAGCGCGTGAAACTCGCGGCAGAACTCGCAAAGCGCAGCACCGGGCGAACGATTTACCTGCTTGACGAGCCAACCACCGGTTTGCATTTTGAAGACGTGCGCCGATTGCTGACTGTGCTTGCACGTCTCGTCGAAACGGGAAACACCGTTTTGGTTATTGAACACAATCTTGATGTGATCAAAACTGCGGACTGGATTATTGACATGGGTCCAGAAGGCGGAGACGGCGGTGGACGGATTATCGCCGAGGGAACGCCAGAGGATGTCGCAAAGGTGAAGGGGAGCTACACCGGCAAGTTCCTTGGACCGCTGTTGAAAAAGAAGCAATAGGCAGTGCAGCGGCCGTCGATTCCTATTCCTGATACGCCTGGGTCGTATCAATTCAAGGATGAACAAGGCGGGGTTATTTACGTTGGCAAGGCAATTAATCTCCGCTCGCGCGTGGGCAGCTATTTCGCCGAGCCACATACGCTCCACCCACGAACGGCAAAAATGATGTCGGTAGCCGCGAGCGTGGAGTGGATTGAGGTGCGCAACGAGGTTGAGGCACTGATTCTTGAATACAACTTGATCAAGGAGCACCGGCCTCGGTTCAACATTCGTTTGCGAGATGACAAGAGCTATCCATTCCTCGCTATCACGCTCGATGAAGAGTGGCCTCGCGCAATGGTCATGCGTGGCAGGCGTCGCAAAGGAACAAAATACTTTGGGCCCTACGTGAATGCATGGGTTATTCGGGACACCTTGGAGTTGGTGCTCCGCACCTTTCCCGTTCGTACGTGTTCGAATGGTGTGTTCAAACAGCACAATCGACTTGGCCGCCCGTGTTTACTGTTTCACATCGAAAAGTGCAGTGGGCCGTGTGTTGGCAATGTCGAAGCCGAACAGTATTCAAAGTACGTGCTTGACCTCCAGAAATTTCTCAACGGTGACTCCGATGAGATAGTCGGAAAAATCGAATTAGAAATGAAAGAAGCGTCGAGTAAGCAGGATTACGAACGCGCAGCTGTGTTCAGGGATCGTCTCACACATATTCATAAAGCACTTGAGCGGCAACAGATGGTTGGCGATCAATCCGAAAACATTGACGTCATTGGCGTCGCTGATGATGAATTTGAGGCCTCAGTGCAAGTGTTTTACGTTCGACGCGGTCGTGTGATGGGCCGTAACGGATTCATTCTGGACAAAGTAGAAGACGTGAGTTCTGGTCAGTTGATGGATCGAATTCTTGAAAGCATCTATGGCGACGCACCGCCGTTAGGTGTCCCCAAAGAAGTTTTAGTTTCACAGGCTCCAGAAAGTCTGAGTGCAGTCGAAGAGTGGTTGGGAAGAGAACGTGGAACAAAAGTTGAGGTTCGCGTTCCTACTCGTGGAGACAAACGGGAGTTGCTCGCAACGGTTGTGAAGAATGCAACCGATGAGTTCGCGCGCCACCGAATGAAGCGTGCATCCGATCACAACAGCCGCAGTCGCGCGCTCACAGAATTGCAAGATCTTCTGAATCTGCCGGAGGCACCTTTGCGCATTGAGTGTTACGACATGGCGCATCTTCAGGGAACCGACTATGTCGGCAGCATGGTGGTGCTTGAAGACGGCTTGCCAATAAAACGTGAATATCGCAAGTTCAAGATCAAGGATGTTCCAGGTAACGATGACTACGCAGCGATGAAAGAGGTGCTGACGCGCAGACTTTCTGCCTACATCGCCGAGCGTGATTTGCCGATCGAACAGCGTGGCGAGAAGCCTGGAAAATTTGCCTACCCACCGCAGCTCATTTTGGTTGATGGTGGAAAGGGACAACTTGGTGTGGCGATGGAAGTCATCAGTGAACTGGGGCTCGAGCATGAGATCCCCGTAGCGTCGCTCGCAAAGCGCCTTGAGGAAGTGTTTGTCCCCAATAAACCTGAAGCCGTTGATGTTCCTCGCGGAAGCGATGCATTGTTCATGTTGCAAGTAATTCGAGATGAAGCCCACAGGTTTGCTAATTCGTTCCATCGTGAGTTGCGCGGTAAACGGATGACGAAGGGTGCACTTGATGGAATACAAGGGTTGGGGGAGGCTCGGAAGAAGAAGCTCATCGCGCATTTTGGAACGGTGGCGGCTGTGAAGAAGGCTTCTCTTGACAACTTGTTATCGCTCGACTGGCTCCCCGAGACAGTTGCCCGCGACATCTTCAAACAACTACACGGGTAACCTTTTCATGTGGCCGATATTTTGCTCATCGTTGGTTTGTCAGGAGCCGGACGTTCACAGGCTGCAGACGACCTCGAAGATCTCGGCTGGTTTGTTGTGGACAATATGCCGATAACACTTGTTGACAAGGTTGTAGAGCTTGCAGAAAATGGTGCAGATGATCTTCAACTCGCACTCGTTCTTGGCACACCTTCAAATCAATCCAACGCAATTGACGTAGTCGCGAACTTGCGCGAAGCAGGTCATCGCGTACGCATCTTGTATCTCGATGCGTCAACATCTGAATTGGTGAAGCGTTATGGAGCCACCCGACGTAAGCACCCATTGAGCAGTGCAACGGTCAGCGTTGAAGAGGCCATTCTCAAAGAACGTTCAATGCTTGAACTGGTAAAGGGTTCTGCTGATTTAGTTATTGATACCTCCTCGCTGAATGTTCACCAATTGAAAGCTCAGATCCAAGATCTGTTTGCCGCGGTTGGTGGCAAAGATGTCATGCAGCTCACGGTTGAGTCATTTGGTTACAAGCATGGAATCCCTCTTGATGTTGATTTGGTTTTCGATGTTCGTTTCTTGCCTAACCCTCATTGGGATGAGAATCTGCGGCCGTTAAGTGGTTTGGATCAATCAGTTTCTGACTATGTACTGCAACAACCGCTGGCAGTTGAGTTTGTGGACAAAATTGATTCGCTGTTTGGAATGCTCATTCCGGCGTACCGGGCTGAGGGGAAAAGCTACTTAACGGTTGCGATTGGCTGCACAGGCGGCAGGCACCGATCTGTTGCGATTGCCGAAGAGATCGGTCGAAAGTTCATTCAATTAGGGCACCACCCACGGGTCATTCACCGAGATATCGCGCGGTAGTCGCTCGGTTGCTAATGTCTGCCTCTATGGCAAACACTCCAATTCGCGTAGGTATCAATGGTTTCGGTCGCATCGGACGTAACTTCTTCCGTGCAGTGCAAGCAGCAAATGCACCAATTGAGATAGTTGCGGTCAATGACCTCGGCAACATCAAGACCATGGCTCATCTGTTGAAGTACGACTCGGTACTTGGCATTCTGCCAAACGACATCAAGCCTGTTGATGACGGAATCAGCATCGACGGCAAAGTGTTGAAAGTTCTCCAGCATCGTGACCCCAAGGATCTCCCGTGGGCATCACTTGGTGTCGACGTAGTTATTGAATCAACAGGATTCTTCACCGATCGAGATAAGGCTGCTGCTCACCTCGATGCAGGAGCGCCAATTGTCATTGTTTCGGCGCCTTCAGCCGGTGCAGATGCGACTTTTGTTTATGGTGTCAATCATCAGGAATTTGACCGCAGCAAGCACAAGGTTGTTTCGAATGCGAGTTGTACGACTAACTGCTTCGTGCCAATGGTGAAGGTGCTCGATGACGCTTTCGGTGTGGAAAATGGATTGATGACAACGATTCACGCCTACACGGGTGATCAACAATTAGTGGATGGACCACACAGCGATTTGCGTCGTGCGCGTGGTGCAGCGATCAACATCATTCCGACCGGCACAGGTGCTGCTCGCGCTACAAGCCTTGTTCTCGAAGCAATGAAGGGCAAGTTGGACGGAACATCATTACGCGTTCCTGTTCCAACTGGTTCCATCACCGACTTTGTTGCCGTGCTCAAAGCAACTCCATCCAAGGATGAGATCAATGCGGCATTCAAGAAGGCCGCAGACGGACCGTTGAAGGGTGTGCTTGAGTACACCGAAGCACCAATCGTTTCAAGTGACGTTGTGACGAATCCGCACTCATGTGTATTCGATAGTGATCTCACCATGACCATGGGCAATCTCGTTAAGGTCCTCGGTTGGTACGACAACGAGTGGGGTTATTCAAATCGCCTCGTTGATCTCATTAAGCACATTGGTGCTTCGAAGTAACCACGTTCAATGTCTCGGGTTCCATCGCTAGAAGACCTCGGCGACGTTTCAGGCAAGCGAGTTCTCGTGAGAACGGACTTCAACGTTCCTATGGAAGGTCCTGATGACGCGCGCACCATTACTGATGATTTTCGAATTCGTGCTGCGTTACCGACAATTGAGTACCTAACCAGTCGTGGAGCACAGGTTGTTTGTGCCAGCCACCTCGGTCGTCCGAAGGGCTCGCCGAATGCGAAGTATTCAATGGCACCTGTGCGTGTGCGACTCGCCGAGCTAGCACCAGGAGTGGAACTGCTGGAAAACCTTAGGTTCAATCCTGGCGAAGAGGGCAATGATCCAGCTTTTGTCAGCCAGTTAATTCAAGGGATCGACATGTATGTGGATGATGCCTTCGGCGCAGCACACCGATCACACGCTTCAATTGTCGGACCATCACTCACGTTGCCTTCAGCTGCTGGAAGGTTGTTGCAGCGTGAAGTGGATGTGTTGGGGGACCTTCGTGAGAAGCCAAAACGACCTTTTGTTGCTGTTTTGGGTGGAGCAAAGGTAAGCGACAAAATCGGAGTGATTGAAGCACTGCAAGAACGTGTTGATGCCTTCATCATTGGTGGGGGAATGTGCTTCACCTTTCTTGCAGCGCAGGGTTACTCCGTTGGTGATTCCATTTGTGAACGCGATCAAATAGACACGTGCAAGCAACTACTTGCAGGACCGGTCCTAATCCATTTGCCAGAAGACATCATCGGTCTTGACGCACAAGGCGTGTATCAAACTTTCGGTATTCGATTGCCAGAAGGCGCAAAGGGTTTAGATATTGGGCCAGGCTCTGCAGCAGCTTTCACTGACATCATCATGGATGCACGATCGGTGTTTTGGAATGGTCCGATGGGAATGTTCGAAGATCCACGATTTGCATCAGGAACAAAGACGGTTGCGCAAGCTGTTGCCGACACGAAAGCCTTTACTGTTGTTGGTGGAGGTGACTCCGCGGCCGCACTTGCGCAATTCAAACTTGATGATGAAGTAGACCATGTGTCAACAGGTGGTGGTGCATCACTTGAATTTTTAGAACTTGGCGACCTTCCTGGTCTTGCCGCATTGCGAGGAGCACCAAATGCCAGATAGCACCGTGTACCGGAAACCGCTGATTAGCGGTAACTGGAAAATGCATAACAATCACTTTGAAGCAATTCAGAGTTTGCAAAAGCTTGCCTACTTGCTGACGAAGGATGACTACAGCGCAGTTGATGTTTCAATCCACCCGCCATTCACCGACATTCGCAGCGTGCAAACTCTGATTGACGCAGATGATCTGCGAATTCATCTTGGAGCGCAAAACTGCCACTGGGAAGAAAAGGGAGCCTTCACTGGAGAAGTCGCTGCGGCATTTCTCGCAAAGCTTGGCGTTCAATACGTCATCGTGGGGCATAGCGAACGACGCGAGATCTTTGGCGAAACCGATGCCGACGTTTCAAAGAAGATCACGACTGTTCAGAAATTGAACATGTATCCGATTGTCTGCGTTGGCGAAACGCTTGAAGAGCGTGAAGCTGGTAAAACAACAGAGAAAGTTATTGGTCAGGTGCGTGCAGCACTTGTTGGGCGCACGGTTGACCAAGTGTGCAACATGGTTATCGCTTACGAACCGATTTGGGCTATCGGCACAGGTCGCACAGCAACGGCTGGTGATGCACAGGCTGTTATCGGGGCAATTCGAGCCCAGGTGCAAGAGACATCGGGTGAAAAAGCTTCAACTGCAATCAGATTGCAATATGGCGGCAGTGTAAAGGCCGCCAATATCGCTGAAATCATGGCTCAACCCGACATTGACGGGGCCTTGGTGGGCGGAGCCTCCCTGGACCCGAACGAGTTCGCTCGGATAATCCAGTATCGCGCTCGTTAGTGCGATTGCGCTCAACCTTGTAACCTGTAGTTCACATGTCGGGGCTCTGTGTCCCGACCCAATTGGGGTAAAACCCACCTAATCGACGGGGAGGTCGAGAGTGAAGAAAACCAACAAACTCGCTGGAGTTGTTGCTGGTTTCGCAGCGTTGTCACTTGTAGTGGCAGCTTGCGGTGGCAGTAGCAGCGAAAGCAACGAAGGTGCAGCGTTCACAAGCCTTGATGCTTGTGCAACACGTACCTACGACTACGCAAAACCAGAATCAACAACAGCAGGTATGACCATTACTTACGACATTGCTCCAGAAGCAGTGTGGGAAGATGGTTCACCAATCACCGTTGCAGACTTCAAGGCAACTTGGGATGCTTCGTTGAACACACCTGGATCGTTGTCAACAACTGGTTACGACCAAGTGACATCAATTGAAGCTGGATCAAGTGACAAGCAAGTTGTTGTCACCTTGAAGGCTGTTTACGCGCCGTACAAGGGATTGTTCGGATCATTGATTAAGGCTGCTTCTGTAGAAAACACTGCAGACGTTTCAGCAGATTTTGCTGACCTCATTCCTTACTCAGGCCGCGCATACAAGATGGAGTCATGGAGCAAGGATCAGTTGGTCTATGTTCCAAACGAAAACTATTGGGGTGCTGATAAAGCAGTTACACCAAAGATCGTTATGGTTCCAAAGGCTGACAGTGACACTGAAATCGCGTCAATCAAGGCTGGCGACGTGGACTTCATTTATCCGCAGTACTACCAGGGAATCGAAGAAGCAGTTGCACAAGACAACATCTCTTCATCAGTTCAATTCGGTGGCGACTACGAAGCGTTCTACTTCAATCAGAAGTGCGGACCTTTCGCAGACGATAACTTCCGCGAAGCATTCTCGAAGTCAATTGACCGCGATGCATTGTTTGCACAGATCTACACCCCAATTGCTCCAACCGGAAAGTTGTTGCAGTGTGGTCCAATCACCCCTGGTGATTTCTGCGTAGGCGATGAATTTGCAGGTAGCTATGACGCTGAAGGTGCTGCAAAGATCATGGAAGATGCAGGTTGGGAAAAAGATGATTCTGGTTACTGGGCGAAAGATGGCGTAGCGCCAGAAATTCGTTGGGTTATCAACACCGGAAACACCCGCCGCGAGAGCACCCAGGCTTACTTGATTCCGTTGCTGCAAGCAGCAGGTTTCAACGTAAAGGCTGATAACTGCGACGCAGCCTGCTATTTCCAGAAGCGCTTGCCAGCACTCGACTACGACTTGGCGATGTACATCAGCACGGCTCCACCAGATCCTGCGTACCTCACCTCGTCCTTTGTGTGTGATCAGATTCCAACCGATGCCAATGGCAACGTGGGACAGAACACACAGGGTTGGTGCAACACTGAAGCTTCAGACTTGCTGCATGCAGCAGACGTTGAAGTGGATGCAACAAAGCGTGCCGACAACATCAAGGCAGCCCTTCGTTTGATGGCCGAGGATCATGTCCTCTTGCCATTGTTCCAGTTCCCGAAGTCGGGTTTCTGGCGCACAGACCGAGTCGGTGGTCCAGTTGATGCTGACTTGAATAACTACACCGCATTCGTCAACTTCAACCAGTGGACTGACGTTGATGGCGACGGAAAGATCGTTATTGGTGCAGAGCAGTGGCCAGAGTGCCTCAACCCAATCACGGAGTGTGCAAACTCTTCGTGGATGGTCTGGACGACAGTATTCCCTGTCAGCCCAGGTGCATTTGCAACCACCAATGATGGTGCATATGCAGTTACCAACTTGTTGACCGGCGAGCCTGTAGTAGCGGTTCTTTAGTCAATTAGTTCACTAGTACGCATGTACGGTGCGCGACTCGTTCCATTTGGTTCGGGTCGCGCACCGTCTGCATAATAAAGTTCAATTTGGTTCAGGAGTATCAGAGCAAAGGGGAGGGCAAGCATGTTCAGATTTGCGTTTCGTCGCTCTGCTTGGGCCATACCCACTCTGTTGCTCGTTACGTTTTTGGTGTATATCGCCCTCAGAATGGGCACAGATCCGCTTGCTAGCTATATGCGGTCTAATCCTCGCGCGACACGCTCAAAGATTGAGCAGTACAAAGAACTCAATGGTCTCGGTTCAAATTACGTGACTGGATACCTCAGTTGGTTGAAAAATTTCGTCACCTTTAATTGGCCAAACAGCATAAAGGGAAGTCGCGAGGTATGGCCAGAGCTGAAAGATGCGATTGCAAATAGCGCGCGACTTGGCTTTGCAGCAACGACAGTTGGTGTGTCTATCGGTCTGTCCATCGGTATTTTTGCAGCACTACGACCTGGCGGAAAGCGCGACGTAGCAGTCAACACCGCCGCATTCGTTGGAATCTCTATCCCGCCCTATATCTCTGCAATCCTGTTGCAATTACTGTTTGCTGTGTATTGGAGTAAATGGTTTGGCAACACTTTGTTCCCAACATCTGGCGTCTATCCACCTGGTCAGGATGGTTTTGATCTGGTGCTGATGATTAAGCACATGGCATTGCCTACCTTCGTAGTTGCCATTCAGGTAATTGCGGTCTACAGCCGCTATATGCGTTCATCGCTACTTGATGTTTTGAATTCTGACTACATGCGAACTGCGCGATCCAAGGGTCTCAGCGAATTCCGTATTCTGATGCGACACGGCGTGCGCAATGCACTGATCCCTGTTATCACCATTGCAGCTCTCGACATTGGTGCAATCGTCGGTGGACTCATCATTACTGAAAACATCTTTGACTACCCAGGCACTGGCCAATACTTTCTGAGTGCCTTTGGAAATGGTGACTTCCCATTGTTGATGCCGCTGATGGTGATCATCGTCGCATCGGTCTTGTTATTCAATTTGATCGCAGATATTTCATACGCTGTTCTCGATCCGAGGATCCGTCTTGACTGACATCGCCATCCAAACATTGAGCCCGCGTCAAATGGCCTGGAAACGATTCAAAGGGCACAAGGCTGCTTTGGTGTGTTGTGGAATTTTAGGTTTTCTGGTTCTTGCTGTAATCCTTTCACCTTTAACCACCCGCTACGGGGTGAACGAGTCTGTGAAAGCGCCGCCTAACTCGTATTTGTCACCATCAAAACTTGCGTGGCTAGGAACTGACGACATTGGGCGAGACCTGTACAGCCGCCTCATCTACGGAACTCGTGTATCGCTGCTCATCGGCTTGTCCAGTGCCTTCATTTCAGTATTTGTTGGTTGTGTAGTTGGCGCAGTTGCAGGATTCCGTGGTGGTCGCTTTGACGATGTGATCATGCGTGTAACCGACTTGTTCCTCGCGTTCCCGTTCCTGGTCGCTTTGCTTGTCGTTCGAAACATGTTTGGATCAATCGGGTGGCTGACCTTCATTATCGGCGAGGTCAGTTCTTTGAGGTTCATCATTTTCCTCTTGTCCTTCTTCGGTTGGATGGGTGTCTCACGTATCGTTCGTGGTCAAGTGCTTGCCTTGAAAGAGCGCGAATTCATCGAAGCTGCGCGAGCATCAGGTGCGTCGCGCTCGTACATCATCAAGCGGCACTTGTTGCCAAACTCCATTGGTCCAATCATGGTGGCTCTCACGTTCTCGGTTGTGGGCGCCATATCTGGTGAGGCGACGTTGTCATTCTTCGGGTACGGCCCACAACCTGGCGCAGGTGCCACATCGCTTGGCTTGCTCGTTGGTCAGGCGAAGGGTGCTGTACAAACCGGTTTCTGGTGGATAGCACTGTTCCCGTGTCTGGTGCTCGTAGTCATTTCGTTGTGTATCAACTTCATTGGTGATGCGTTGCGCGATGCTACAGATCCACGGATGGATGCTGGTAAGTGATGTCAGAGTCAGTGCTTCGCATCCGTGATCTTCGTGTCACCTTTAATACACAAATGGGTGAGTTGAAAGCAGTGCGCGGAATCGACGTTGACGTCGCCCCAGGTGAAATTCTTGGCGTAGTAGGCGAGTCGGGCTCTGGGAAATCGGTGTCATTCTTGGCCGCGATGGGATTATTGCCATCAAGTGCAACCATTACCGGAAGCGTAAAACTTGATGGTCAAGAATTGATCGGTTCAAAGCGAAAGGCCTTTCGGTCAGTTCGCGGTAAGTCGCTCGCAATGGTGTTTCAAGACCCACTTTCTGCATTGAATCCGGTGCATCGCGTTGGAGATCAAATTGTTGAAATGATTCAGTCGCATCAGGATATGAATACCCACGATGCTGAAAAGAGAGCTGTTGAACTTCTCGAGATCGTGGGTATTCCACAACCAGGTGAGCGGGCTCGTCAGTATCCGCACGAATTTTCTGGTGGAATGCGCCAACGTGTGGTGATCGCCATGGCGATCGCGAATAATCCAAAGGTTCTCATTGCTGATGAGCCAACTACTGCGTTGGACGTAACTGTTCAGGCGCAGATCCTGGAAGTGATCCAGAAGGTTCAACAAACGTTCGGCACGGCAGTTGTTCTTATCACCCATGATTTGGGCGTCATTGCCCGCGTTGCAGACAGCGTGAATGTGATGTATGCCGGTCGCAATGTGGAGAGTGGTTCGGTGCAATCAATTTTCGATCATCCGAGCCACCCATACACACGCGGCCTACTGTCATCTCTTCCGCACGAAGGTGTTGAACGGTTGCAACCAATTGCAGGTTTCCCACCGAACATGCTGGCTCCACCTTCTGGTTGTGGCTTCGCTCCGCGTTGTCAATTTGCAGTTGATGCTTGTAATGCGGAGTTGCCATCGCTGCAACCGTTTGACGACTTGCTCACTTCATGTATCCGTGCCGTTGATCTACGTATTGGGGGTCGCTCGTGACAAACCAATACGCAGAAACACTGTTGAGCGTGCGAAACCTCGTAAAGAATTTTGAGTTACGTGCAAGCAAAGGCATTCGTAAGACTCAGCGTGTTGTTCAAGCAGTAGCTGATGTTTCCTTCGATGTAAAGGTCGGA
>Ga0208592_1000476_pt1 | contig 11148 bp, 9 predicted proteins | sample LakMenE18May10ns_FD_150712 | JGI IMG/M metagenome (GOLD analysis project Ga0208592, IMG submission 150712) | Freshwater microbial communities from Lake Mendota, WI - 18MAY2010 deep hole epilimnion ns (SPAdes) | ecosystem: Environmental > Aquatic > Freshwater > Lentic | place: Lake Mendota...
AGGACAAAGTTTCGATGTTTCCCACCTTCAAAAAGGAATGTACATCCTTGAACTTCAATTTTCAAACACGACGAAAAGCATTCGTTTTGTGAAGGAATAAGGGAAGTTGTTTTTGGGTTTTGTCTTTGCTTGAATCCAAATAAAACCCAAAACTCGGATAAAAACTCGGATAACATTGGGATTTCAAAAACGTGTTGAAATAAAAAAACCAGAGTTCATGTATCCGCTTTCGCTCTCACACTCACTCTGGTTTTTAGTACCCCGGGCCGGAATCGAACCGGCACTCCCGAAAGAACAGGATTTTGAATCCAGCGCGTCTACCAGTTCCGCCACCGGGGCATTCAGGGTGCAAAGATACAGATAAATTTAGTTAGATTCCAAAAAATCCGCACAATATGTTGCGTTTTCGGGCTTGAATTAGCCCTGAGATTTCAGGTACATGTCGTAGATCATGCCATCAGATAATCCAATCTTTGGAACAGCAATCTCTTGAATTTCCAGATGTTTCATCACAAACAAGTAAATTTCCAAAGCAGGCACAATGACATCGGCACGGTCAGGTTTCAACTGAAATTGATCGATGCGTTCCTCCACGCTAAGTTTCTCTAAATCGTTCAATAAAACATGCATTTTGCTGGTGCTCAATGTTTCTTTGTCCTTCAATCCAACAATCTTGTGAATTTTATTGATGTTTCCTCCGGTTCCAAACAGGCGATGTGGAATCTTTGCGTCTACTTCTGTTTCAATCCATGCGGCAATGTCGCTCCAGATTTTCTTTGAAACTTTTCCGCGCAACATGCGGATGGTTCCGAGTTCAAAGGAGCGAGAAGCTCTTTTTTGTCCGTTTTCAAAGACGCTGATTTCGGTGCTTCCTCCTCCAACATCGATGACCAAAAAGGGCTGTGTTTTGTCGAAATCGACCAAAAAGAAAGTGCCAAATATTAATTCTGCCTCGATTTGACCAGAAATAATTTCGATGTTCACTCCCGTTTTTTCTTTGATTTTTTCTTGAACCTTTTCTCCATTTTTGGCTTCTCGCATCGCTGAGGTTGCCACGGCACGGAGCTGCTCCACTTCAAAAATTTGGGCAATTAATTTAAAGGCTTGAATGCAATCGACAAATTGTTCTGTTTTCTTTTTTGAAATGCGTCCTTGGTCAAATACTTCGTCTCCAAGACGCAAGGGAATGCGTGAATAGGAATGTTTTTTGACGTAGGCGTGGTCGCCGTCGTAACACACTTCTCCAATGAGTAATCGTGCGGCATTGGTCCCTATGTCTATCGCTCCAAATTTCATTTCTCTGTTTGTGCTGCAAAGATAAGAGAATAAAGAGCTTCTCATGATGTTATGCTTGCAAATCCTCCCGCAAACAGTCAAAATAAATACCAAGATTAAGGGAACATCAAGGCAACATTACTATTCACAATAGGGGTTTGATAAGCTTAGTAGAAGTTAAACTTGGCTTAAGATTAAAGAAACATGAACTAGGCAACTTTGACTAAAATTAAAGCGATGCAAAAACGTGACGTTGAATTAGTGGTTATTTCAGATGTGCATTTAGGAACCTACGGTGCACGAGCAAGTGAATTGGTGAGTTACTTAAGATCCATACAACCAAAAACCTTGGTTTTGAATGGTGACATCATAGATATCTGGCAATTTAGCAAGCATTATTTTCCAGCTGATCACATGCAAGTATTGAAGGAAATCACTTCACTGCTTTCCAAGGGAACCAAAGTGTATTACATCACCGGAAACCACGATGAAATGCTTCGCAAGTTCAAAGGATTCAGCATGGGGAATTTTGAAATCCAGAATAAATTAGTTCTTCCATTAAGTACCGGGACAGCGTGGATTTTCCACGGAGACGTATTTGATACCACCATGAAGCATTCCAAGTGGATTGCCAAACTTGGAGGAAAAGGATACGACTTGTTGATCATGCTCAATACCATTGTCAATTGGTTCAGTGAAAAACTGGGACGCGGCAGGATTTCCTTATCCAAAAAAGTAAAAGACAGTGTAAAAGGGGTGATTAAGTTCGTGAACAATTTCGAAGAAACAGCGGCGGACATTGCCATAAACAATGGTTACCAATTTGTAGTCTGTGGTCACATTCACCATCCTCAAATTAAAAAGATGACCAATGAACAAGGTGAATCGGTGCTCTATTTAAATTCGGGTGATTGGGTGGAAAATTCAACGGCGTTGGAGTACGATCAAGGGGAATGGACACTCTACAAGCACGTGCCTAAATCGGGAGATTTCACTGTCAAACAGGAAGCAGCATCCATTAAAAGTGCCTTGAGTTATGATCAATTGCTGCAAGAAGTGGTTTCAGGTTTAAATTTTGATGCACAATGAAGGTACTTTACGCCATTCAAGGAACGGGAAATGGACATTTGAGCCGGGCTCAGGAAATTGTCCCAATCATTAATAAGTATGCAGACACAACCGTTTTGGTCAGTGGGAATCAATCGCAAATACAAGCGAGTTTTGACATCAATTATCAAAAAACGGGTTTGACATTCCTCAGTGGAAAAACGGGAAAGATTGACTTATTGCGAACGGTATTTAAGTCACACCCCATTGATTTTTTCAATGAAATCCGCACCTTTCCGGTCAAACAATTTGATTTGGTCATAACAGATTTTGAACCCGTTTCTGCCTGGTCTGCGCTCATGCATGGCGTCCCTTGCATTGAGATGAGTCATCAAGCGGCGGTCATACACCCAAATGCCCCAAAATCCGAATCTAAGAATCGCATTGGCGCATACATTTTGAATCACTATTGTCCTACAAAAGAGAAAATTGGCTTTCATTTTGATCGTTATGGAGATCAGGTGCACACGCCAGTTATCCGGAAAAGCATTCGATTAATTGATGCCAAGAAGGATGGTCATTATACCGTATACCTTCCTGCATTCCACGATGAAGTTTTGCTTCAGTTTTTAAAGCAATTTCCGGTCAAATGGGAGGTGTTTTCGAAATTCACGAAGGATAAATACACGGTGTCAAATGTGGCTTTTCATCCGATAGATAACGATGGATTTACGCGTAGTTTTGCGCATTGCGATGGTGTGTTATGTGGTGCTGGATTCGAATTGCCGGCCGAAGCCATGTTTCTTGAAAAAAAGTTACTCGTTATTCCCATGAAGGGACAATATGAGCAATTGTGCAATGCGGAAGCGGCAAAACAGATGGGAGCAACCATGATTGATGGCTTAAATCTTTTACACCACCGCGCAATCAACTTATGGTTAAGTCAGGGCACACATGTTACAGTCGACTACCAGGATGAGACAGAGCAAATCGTTCAAACGGTATTCACTGATTTTGAGCGAAAAAACCATGAAGTCAGAAAATCACTTCTCACAGAAAAATCAACCTTCGAAAAACTTTCGGTTTTAAAGTACTTGTTTTAGGGCTTACTGTTCACCTTTTTCCATGTAACTTCTGTACAATTCCCGTTGTGCATGAAAAGGAGGAAGGTTGCGTTCGTTATAACGGTTTTTCAAGTCCGCGCTAATGTTTCTTGCCTTCACGCTTCCCCGCCATTGGAAATCAAAGATGCGTTGCAATTCCAATTGAATTTCCGGGTTTTTCACCGTCATTCCAACCTCAATTCGTTGATCTAAATTGCGTTCCATCCAATCCGCACTGGTGATGATGTGAACGGGCTGACCATTATTTTCAAAGATGAAGAAACGCGCATGTTCCAAATAACGATCCACCAAACTGATTGCTTCGATGTTGTCACTCAGTCCTTTTACCCCAGGTTTCAAGCAACAAATTCCGCGAACGATGAGTTCAATTTTAACACCTGCTCGGCTTGCAGCGTAAAGTTTATCAATCATTTTAACATCGGTCAAATTGTTGATTTTTATTTTAATGCTCGCTGCTTTTTTGGCTTTCGCATGTGCAATTTCTTTGTCAATTAATGCAAATAACTTGCGGCGTGTGTTAAATGGAGAAACCAACAAATTCCTGAATTGGTGACGCTCGAGGTTGTTTTCTAGTAACTTGAATACCTTATTAACCTCTAAGGATAATTCACGATCAGAACTTAGGATTGCCAAATCGGAATAAATGGTTGCGGTTTTTTCATTGAAATTTCCCGTCCCAACGAAGGTGATGAATTGATCTTTTCCATCCTTTACTTTTCGGATTTGCATCAGTTTGGAATGCACTTTTAAATTGGGGACACCATAGATCACATTGGCACCAAATTCTTTCAAACGGTTGCTCCACCAAAGGTTATTTTCCTCATCAAAACGTGCTTGCAATTCAAAAATGACAGTCACTTCTTTCCCATTGAATACACATGCTAATAGTGCATTCATAACTTCTGAGTTTTTCGCCACTCGGTAAATATTGATTTTGATGTCCTTTACCTTAGGGTCCAAAGCTGCTTCGCGCAGTATATCAACAACATGATCAAATTTTTGATAGGGAAAGTGCAAGAGTACATCTTTTTCAAAAATGACATCTAAGTGACTTTTGCCTTGCGAAAATGCCGGATGTGCTTGTGGTGGTTCAGGGTTGTAACGGTATTTGTCAATCCCGAAATCCGGAAAGGACATGAAATCTTTGAAGTTGTGGTAACGTCCACCAGGAATGGTGTTCGTACCTATGCTGAGGTCCAACGATTTCAATAAGAAATTGAGTAAATCTTTCGGCATTTTGGCGTCGTATACAAAGCGAACGGGATCGCCTTTTCGACGTTGTTTGAGGCTCTTTTCGATTTTCTCAAAGAAAGACAAGGAAAGATCATCATCTAAGTCCAATTCCGCGTCGCGAGTGAACTTAAAAGTAAAGGCGGAAATCTCATGTGGTTCAAAAATGCCGAAGATTTCTTTGAGTTGCAATCGAATGATGTCATCAATTAATATGTAATCGATTCGGTTCAATCCTTTGAGTTGAAAAAAGCGTGAATATTCACTTGGGATTTGAATCAGTGCAAAGCGTGTTTTGTTTTTATTCTCCACAATTTTTACGGCGAGGTAAATAGCATAATCGCGCAATTTAGGAAGTGGATTTTTCTTGTCGAGTACGATTGGGAAGATGACATGCTTTAAGTGCTCATTGAAGTAATTCTTGAGCACTAACAGTTGGTCCGTATTGACTTCCTGCTCGTTGATCATGAAGATTTGGTCTTTTTCAAAGTCTGCTTGAATGAGGGAAAACGCCTCTTCAAACTTCTTTTGTTGTTTCATGACAACCTTGCGGATTTCTTGGTACAATTCTTCTGCATCACCTTTAAATCCTTCGACTTTTTGTTTTCTAAGGACCGACATGCGTTTCAAGTTTGCAACGCGCACACGGAAAAACTCATCCATGTTGTTGGAATAAATTCCTAAAAAGCGCATGCGTTCGGTCAGGGGAACTGTTGGATCCATCGCCTCTTGCAAAACACGTTCGTTAAAGGAAAGCCAACTCAATTCTCGATTGATAATATTCATAGGACAAATTTCACGAAAAGCAAAGTTAATCTACTTACATTGTTCATTAAGATTATGTAAATTTATTTATAAAGAAACTTGTATTTATATCATAAAAAAAATTGTATGTTCGTGAAAAATAGGTAATTATGAATGTTAACATTTTGAGAACAGCGATTTTCACGCTGTATGCTTTTTGCGCAAACTTGGGGATTTCTCAAATCATGTCCTTGCCAATACAGGCATCCATTGAAAAACGGGTTTACATGTCGACTTCAGGAAATGATTCGAATGTCGGGGATAGTTTAAATCCAGTGGCAAGTTTCACACAGGCTTTGACCCGTTTAAATCAACTTTCAAATGCACAAACCGGTGATGTTTACTCGGAAGTAGTACTTTTTGAAGGAACCTATAGCCAAGCACTTTCTCAAGCTTATTCGATGTATCAAATTGGAAGTAAAAAACTAAATGTTAGTGTTCGCGGTAGAGGAGTGGTACAATTGGATGGCTTACCGGTAAGCAATATTAGTTCGGGGGGAGGAATGATTCATTTATTGGGCAGTCGCATTTCCGTTCGAAACATTGAAGTTTTATATTCACCAGCGAATGGTGTTCGCTTTGGCTACGATTACAATGGTATAGAGGTCAATTCACACGACATCATCGTAAAAGATGTAGTCGTTTCTTCAACTTTGGGGCATGGAATTCTTGTTGGAAAAGGAGCATTAAACACCATTAATCCATTAAGTATTACTGCCATGGCAGAAAGGTTTCTCGTTGAAAATTGTGAAGTAAAGAATGCGGTAAATTATAATATTCCTCAAGCGCAGTGGGGTTCGGCGATAAAAGCATGGAATGCAAAGCACGTCAATATTCGTAATTGCCGAGTACATGACAACTCAGGGGAAGGCATCGATTTTGATTATTGTGATTCGGTTGCTGTTTACGGAAACACCTTGAAGGACAATTACGCTAATATTTACTTTGATAAGGTAACAAATGGGTGGATGTATAATAATTTTATCGAAAATGAATTAAAGCAAAGTCCAGGGATTTTATGTGCAATTGAGGCATTTACAGGCTTGATATTAAACTATTCCATCGGAAACGTGAGCATATTCAATAATGTTTTATTGAATACACAGGGGCTGCACTTTTGGCAAGGAAATTATGGGGCAAATCAACATGGTTATTTTCAGAACATTGCCATTTCGCACAACACCATCATTGGACATCAAACGGGATCCGGTTCTTGCTTACACTTTAATTACCTCACGTTTTTAGGTCAACCAGTGCCTAATGTTTCCTTTCAAAACATCCATGTTTCAAGAAACATCATTAGTGCGCCCAATGATAGTTTGAATAATGGACAGCTTTGTATTTCCAGTTTAAGTCCACAAGTTGGATTAACAGCATCCAATAATCTTTACAATTCAACTCAGGTTCCATGGTATAACGCTACGACCGACGTGGTCAATAACCAACTTCCAAACTTCGCAGCATCGCTTGCCGAAGTAACACCTTCTTTGACAAATCCATTGTTTGTCAGCACTGCACCAATATCCACAATTCTATTTGATCATTTATTTCTACCAAGGCTGCAACCTAACACAAACCTTGGCGCATTAGAATTCGATCAAGGTAATGCGGGTATTTTTCCTTTGATTAGCTTCGATAAACAGCTCTATCCAAATCCAAGTTCTGGAGAAATCAATTTACCAAAAGAGTTGGCAGCAACTTGGGTAAACGTTTTGAATAAGAGTGGTCAATTAGTCATGAAAATGGAAGTTGGAACCGACAGCAAATTATCCTTAAACGAACTTCCAAACGACACGTATTTTCTTCAAACATCGAAACAAGTATATCGCTTGGTCCTGATGAATCCATAAATTTTAATCACCAACTTCACAAGGCTCACTTGTACGTTCATAGACACCGTTTCTGAAAATCCCGGTTTCGATGCAAGGATCTAGTCCATAATCGCGTCGATCATGACGCCAAAAAAAGGGTCCATTCAAGATGCCATCTTCAAAGGTTTTTTCCATCCACAGCTGTCCATCCCAATCGTAATTTCGCTGTGTGCCATGTGGAATGCCATTTTTCAGGTTCAGGGAATTCCGCAGCGTATCTTTCCCTATGAATTCTTCAATGTGCTGCAGGTAACCTTCGTCGAAAGTATACCAGGCGAGCATATTTCCAAGCGAATCGTATGAAATGGCTTTGCCCGTATAAAGTGCATTGTCTACATAGCCTAACTCGGTTAAGGTGTCTCCAATGCTTACAGGTGTCCACATATAGGAATCACCGCACCACCAACCCCGAACTATTAAGGGAGGCTGTGAAGTTCCGGTATTTGAAAAATAATTATTTCCACAGGCGATGGTGACTAGGTCTGCATTTACTTCTTGTGCAAAGAAGTTTGACTGTGCGAAAATCAATAAAGTGGCGAGTAGTAATTTTTGTGGTTTTATCATACCCAATAAACACCAATTCTCGTTTTGGTTACACCTTACATTTCGCTGGAGGAATGTGTATTTTGTTTTTTGTAAATGTACACTTGTTCGCCGCTCATCCAGGTCGTTTCTTTTTCTATTTCAAAACCATTTCTAAGAGCAACGCTCTGCGAAAGGTGGTTTTCTTTGTCAATGACGGAAACGACAAATGGACAATTCAATTGATTAAATGCATACGCTTCAAAGAGGGCTGCAGCTTCTGTGGCGTATCCTTTTCCCCAATGAGCAGGGAATAAATGGTATCCGATTTCGATGACTTGTTCTCCATCCAATTCTTGGAGCAATAAACCACACAAACCAATGAATGTATTCTTATCCTTTAGTAGGAGTTTTTGTAGTCCAAATCGCTTCGAAGCGTAGCGATCTAATTGTTTTCCAATCATGTGGGCGGAAATTTCTTCCTTGCTGGAAAGATTTAATGCGGAAATACCTAAAAAACGTATGGCCTCTGAATTTTCAAAAAAAGGCGCCCAAGGTATGATGTCCTCTTCACTCAAGAATTGGGTACGAATTCTGTTGGAGATTAATCCATCCGAATAAACATAGTTCTTGAATAGCGTGATCAATGGATGGAAAGTTTTGAATGTAAGATTCCTTCGACATCGGGATTCAAAGGATGCTTAAGCCGAATGAAATACGTTCCTCTCGGAATTTCTGAGATGTTGATGGACATGCTTAATTCCGAGACATGTTTTTCGAGCATGAATTTTCCGGTAATGTCCATAAGTTGAAGTTCAGCTCCCAAGGCTACTTGCGGCATCTGAAGTAGCAATACATCCTCCGCTGGATTTGGGTATATCCTCCAGGACTGTTCAACTTCGTTATCCAAGGAATTGGTTCCATTGCTGTTGAGGAAACACGTATCCGTTAGACCGGAATTGTCCGAATATAAAAATATGGCAGTGTAAGGCTCACACGGACTTGTGCCATTCGAAAGAACAGGATAGTCGATGGTACTTTGTCCGAATTGTCCAAACCAAAACATGTTTCCAGTAGCCACTGTATCCCCTTGGCAATCAATGATTGCTGCGATGTAAGGATAATTTGCAAACGTACTCGTTGATGCAGAAAATGCGATGGAAATTTGAAGGATATTTGGATCAATGCTATCGCTTGTGATGCCGGTAATCGAAAAATCACCACACCAATTGGTTTGACTGTAGGACTCAGAATGAACGCCTGAAAAGGCGATGAAGGTTAAAAGGAAAATGATTCGTTTCATGGCATAAAAATAGCAAATCCAACAAGTTGCTTGTGCATATCGCTCTGTAAATTGTTTAATTCATCGTCAAGGTTCTTATTATATCGAACATTTCATGCTAGGCTTTGTTTACGACTAAAACTCAACGATGTCTAAACTCTTTTTCCTTATCATCTCTTTGTACTTAGTTACCAATGGTTCTATGGCACAAACCAATGTTTCTGGTGGAATCTACCAAAATGCCACTTGGACCTTAGCTGCGAGTCCCTACATTGTGAATGGACCAGTGGTCGTATTTCCTGGTGTAACCTTGAATATTCAGCCAGGTGTGGAAATCCGCATCAACAATCAAACAAGCAGCGAAATTTACATTGAAACACGGGGGACCTTGAATTGCATTGGAACGGATGCGCTTCCGATTAAAATTCACGCCATGTATGACACCATGAGTAGTACTGCTTGGCAAGGATTCGTTTGCACCAGTTTACAAGGCGGCGTGCTAAATGCCGATCGTTTCCAAATTTCCAATGCTTATTTTCCCTTTGCATATGAAACCCCTTTGACCAACTATAATTACACAAATTGTACTTTCAAACGCTGTTTTCAAGCAGTTACGGTAGCAGAGTCAGTGAATCTAACGAATTGTCAGTTTATCGATAACGAAGTGGGAGTATATGGCTGGGCTAACTTTACGCTTGATAATTGCTTGTTCAAAGACAACACGACTTCCATCTACGCTTATGCTTCAGTATTGACAATGACCAATACGGATTTTATCGACAATCAAATCGGCCTCACTTTTAATTCCAATGTTTTTGATTCGGTTTACATTTCGGAATGTCAATTTCTGAATAACGGACTCGCACTTAATTATCCAAACGAAGGAAAGGTTGAAAACTGCCTTTTTAGCGACAATGGCACAGCAATTCAATCGGCATATAAGTGTGAAATCGTGAACAATGAATTCTTTTACAACGAACTAGCCATTCAAGCTTCTGTAAATGCCGAAATCCACAACAATCAAATCAATAATAACATGGGAGCTGTACGTATCGAATATGTCACCAATCTACAAGATAGCCCTCAGATTTACAACAACGAACTTTGTGGGAACATCAATTTTGCTGTGAACAATAACACGAACATGAATTATTCCTTGTTAAGTAATTGTTTTTGTGATTTGGATTCTGCGGGAATCGAAGCAATGATCATTGATGGTTATGACGATATTACAAAAGGATTGATCAACTACCAAATTTATGATTCTAGTTGTACGGTTTTATTGGGAACGGTTTTGAAATATGGACAAGGTGCTGGAATAGATGAATTAACGGTTGAAGTACGTTTTGAAAACCCAGTTAATACCGAATTATCCTTATTGGGTGATACGGAATTCACAAGCATTAAGGTTACCGATTTAAGCGGAAAATCGTTGGTTTTCAAAAGTACTGGATTCAATCATTTTGATGTATCAACCCTGCCTGCTGGATTCTATGTTTTGACAGCTGTTGACCAGCAAGCAGTCCGAAAGAGTTTTGTGAAACTTTAAGTAGAGCATGTTATTCCTACAATGCATCGCTGGATTTTCAATCCTGCGAAACACTCTTGCTCTGCCTACCACCCCAAAATCTGAACTTCAAAAAAAAGACAATTGTTAGGCTCGTCGTAGAAAGTTCTTATTTCGTAACCACTATTCAGAATATCGCTAGGCGATTCCATGCGGCCTTGATTGGTGTGTTCAGAACTGACACAAAGCGTAAAGATGCGTTTGCCCTTATAGAATACGATTGCGTTCCCCTTTTGTACAAAGTGATTGATTTGATCTTTTAGAAACCGAGAATTTCCATTGTTTTGTCTAATGTCCTCTCGGCCCTCATAGATGTTCAGTGACTGTAAGTCAAAGCCATTTTTTGCTTGTTCAAGTTGAGAAATCGCAATGCCGTATCGTTTTTCCGTTGCCTTGTAATAATTGACTAAGTTCGAATCTTTATCT
>Ga0208592_1000477_pt1 | contig 11142 bp, 11 predicted proteins | sample LakMenE18May10ns_FD_150712 | JGI IMG/M metagenome (GOLD analysis project Ga0208592, IMG submission 150712) | Freshwater microbial communities from Lake Mendota, WI - 18MAY2010 deep hole epilimnion ns (SPAdes) | ecosystem: Environmental > Aquatic > Freshwater > Lentic | place: Lake Mendota...
GTTTCCAAACGCGTCCGTGAACTCCGATACACGAAAACAGGTAATTCGACCCTCGCGATTAGCTACGCTATTGTTTGCATATAGACTGGCAGCCCATCCAATTCATTTTACAAAAAGTTTCTAAACGGCTCCGTGAACGCCGATACACGAAAACAGGTAATTCGACCCTCGCGATTAGCTAAGCTTTTGTTTTGCTAATCATCCAAATACACGAAAACGTGTCATATGGATACACCTACCAAACGTGGGTATTTTTGATACAAGAGTGTGTGTCTTTTTTTTAAAAATGTGCTGGATCTTAGTTGTTTTTTGTTTTGCGGCTTGTCCCCTACAAAGGTAGGCCGATATTGTTTCTAATCAACGTCTCGAATTTTCCAGTATATCGGCGACTTCTGGATCGAACGGACACGCGCGAGCATAGTTGACATTGCGAGTTATTCGCGCGTATCTGTGCAAGAGTAGCCAAGCCCTTTTGACTCTTCTACTAATTTATATTTTCACCAAATTTGAATTGCTTTTACTCCGTGGTGGTGTATATAGACTCTTGTTATAGAAAATGGACGAGTGGTACCGAGCTAGAATTTGGGACGTTCTTCAATGGTCTAAAAATGAAATACAGAGTGATGCTCTGAAATTGATGATCGACGACGTTGAAGATTACGTCACGAGATGTGCCGTTAAATTGCTGATAGTCGACGAGACCGACCTGACATATCTTTTGGAACGTTTACCGCTTCGATTGCCTTTCTTCTTGTCTCGGGAGAGAATAGAATCGTTCAACAAGATCAACACGGAATACGCTTTCAAAATATTTGGCGTCCACGAAGACGGCACCTTTTCTTCACCTCATCACGCTGAATATTTTCTCGCTAAATATTTGACTAGGTTAAACTGTAAACACATGTGTCCCACCGACGGTGTTCGATCTTTTTTATGAATTCAATACATTTTTGGTGATCTATTGAATTCTTTTCATTTAAATACCGTGTACGTACGATTTTTGTCACCCCATTTACCTGTACCTCTGACTCAAGTTGGAAAGATCCTCCATTAAATTCAATGGTCTATCCGGAGCGCAACACGCTTCGTATTTCGGTGTTCGTTCTACGGCTTTGAAAGCGTCGACGATTTTTTGAGGATTGCTGTATCTGTACTTGTTGTTGTTTTTGTGCCACGCGTAGCAAATATTCCCGCAATTAGACGGTGCGTTAGGCATGTAATCCCATTCACTCAGGTTGTAGCTGAATGTTTTTCGTCGTCCACTTTGTTGACGAGTTTTTGTACGACGTCGTCGAGTGGTTTTATTACCGCCGCGGCGCTTAATCGTGCGGCGGCGACTTTTATTGGTCGTGCGGCGACGTTTGTATACTTTTCTCATAATTTATTCTTAATCTTTTCCGTACAGACGAATCCATCGCTTGTAACGTTGTCGAGATGCCGCCAAGTCTTTTTTCTGAGTTTTCGTCATCCGCTTTCCCTTGCAGCACGACTTGTACATCGGGGTTTTTCTCGCCGCCTGGTACTCTCGCCACATGATGGATGTCACGGGGCCTTTTTTGTAACCTGGGCGCGGAGCTCTCCGACGCGTTCTCGTGTACCAATTTGTGCATATCTTTCCGCATCGAGCGCTTTTACTGGGAACTGCTGCTCGATTCATGCGCGATCGTTTTGTTGTACGCCTCATGTGATTTATTCATACTTTTATAAAAAATGAACACCAGACTCGTGGTCTTTATCATCGGTCTCGTCGTCGCCGTCATTATTCTCGTCATTGTCATCAAAACACGAACTACCACCACCACCGCTAAACCTAGCGGCACTAGCGGCACTAGCGGCGCCACCAAGCCAAGCAAACGACCCTACGATACGCGATCGTGTTACGTTAAACCGCCCGGGGCGATTGGCGGCGATCGTTCTTTGCCCATGCTGCGAGTCGTTCGAGGACTCGATGCTGGTGATCGATATCCTTTTATCGGCGCCATCAAGTACCGAAATATTTTACTGTGTGGCGCCACGCTTGTCGCTCCTTTGTGGATGATTGGCGCCGCTCATTGTATCGCCTACTTGAGCGATATGACCGTCACCGTAGGTCGCAATGATCTCGACAATGTGAACGGACCCGGAGAAATTAGAAACATTGTCGAATTTCACGCCCATCCGAGATTCAACAGTTCCACTTTCGAAGCCGATTTGGCACTGTTTAAACTCGACATTGCCATCGATAACATCAAACCCATTTGTCTACCCGTCGGTGATGCTGGAGATTCCTTCGATCGCTATCTCGTCGCCGGATGGGGTAGCACCGAAACGGAACCTTCGACGTCGCGCATGATGCACGCCACCGTCTATCCGGCCGACGGTTGCGCCACTGTTGGCGACTCGCTTTGCGCCGTCAACAACATTTTACTGAGCGGTCCGTGTTCGGGCGACAGCGGCGGACCGCTATTTCATCTCAACGAATTGGATCAGTACGTTTTGGACGGTGTCGTCAGTCGCGGTGCTCCCAAATGCGTCAGTCAACCGACGACGTTCACTCGCGTGGCCAACTACATTGACTGGATAGTGGACACGATTCAAACTTGATTTTACAAGATATTTTTTCTATCACCGTTAGGATATATCATTCAGAAAATGCTAGCCTACTGGAAAGACAACAAATGGCCCGTCATTGAATCCTACTTTAGAGAGTACGGACTGGTTCGACACCAAATCGAATCGTACAATCGTTTCGTTCTCTTTGACATTGAGAAAACGATTCGCGATGAACCGCATCTCGTCTACAAACGAGCCAACGGCGAAGTCTACTCTCTAAAGTTTTTCGGTGTCACCGTCGATCGACCCACACAGACCAACGACGATCGCACGCAAATCGCCGTCTATCCGCGCGACGCTCGACTCAACGGCACCACCTACGAATCGCACGTATTTGTTCAAGTCGAAGAGAAAACGGTCGACGACACCGGCGCCATTGTCAAATATCAGGTGCACAATCGCATCTTGCTCGCTAAAATTCCGTGCATGCTTCGTTCGGACGTGTGCCACTTGACGTACTCTCGCGACGTTCAAACACTCGACGAAAATCCCACCTGTCAAGGCGGATATTTCATCATTCACGGCAAAGAGCGCGTCATTGTCGGCCAAATGCGTAACGCCTACAACACGCCCATCGTCTGCTGGAAAGGTCAAGATCTCGTTTGCGAAATGCGCAGCATGAGTGAAGAATCGGGTCATTCGGTGCTCATCACGTTGAAAATTTCGTGGAGTTTCCAAATCACTATCCAATTGCCTCACACGCGCGACACCGTTCCACTGGCTATCGTTTTCAAAGCGCTCGGTGTCACCGACGAAGAATTGCCGTCGAGCGTCGGCGGTCGTTGTCAGAAATTCAGACGCTACTACACGCGCATGTTTCTCGACTCGCACGACTGTCACGATCCCATGGCCTACATCGCCCAATTCATGACGCGACGCACCGTGCCCGAACTCTTGCTCGACGTCGAACTCTTTCCGCACTTGGGCATCAATAGCAGTCGTCGGCAAATCGTCGCCAGTCTGGCTCTCATGACCAAAATGCTTTTCAGCGTCCACTGCGGTCGCATGCTTCCCACCGACGTTCACGCCTACAACAACAAACGCGTCGAAATGTGCGGCTATCTCATGACCGACCTCTTCAAAATGCTCTACAAGAAATTTCTGAAAACGTTGTACATGACGCTGGAGAAACAGCACCGCATCGAACTGAACTCGCTCAACAAACAGGCGGGCATCACCAACGGGCTGGCTCACTGTTTCGCCACGGGCAGTTGGGGCGTTCAGCGCAACAATTACATTCGCACCGGTGTCAGTCAAGTGCCTCACCCGAAATTGTCCAGCATGTGCATGTACTCGGCCATGCGGCGCATCTACATTCCCAACGGCAAGGAGGGCAAAAACAACAAGATTCGACAACTTCATCCGTCGTCCATGTTTTTCGTTTGTACTAGCGAAACACCAGAAGGACAATCGATCGGTGTCGTCCTAAATATGGCCGTTTTTTGTCACGTGTCGCATCGCGTCGGCGTCGTCATCGTCATTCAATTGATTGATCGCGTCCCCGTTGTTGGCGGCAACACGCCGCTCTTTGTCAACGGCATCTACGTCAAATCGATCGGCGACCCGTTGACGTTTCTCGAACGCGTCGGTCGTCTCAAACTCGACGGTGTTTTGCCGTACGATGTCAGCTATTTCTACAATCCCGATGTCGACGTTTTTGACGTGCAGTGCGATGCCGGTCGATTGATTCGGCCACTGTTGCGTCTCGACTCTCCACCGCCACCCGTCCACGCGCCATTGTCGTTTCGACGCATGCATCACGACAACCATATCGAGTACATGTGCGCTTCGCAAATCGAACGCGTCAATATCGCTATGGATCACGAGGCGTGCGCCACGTATCCCGATTCGTACGTTTACATGGAACTGGAACCGACGGCCATGATGGGCATCGTCGCCAATTTCATCCCGTTCAGCAATCACACGCAATCGCCGCGCGTCTGCTACCAATCGAGCATGTCCAAACAAGCCATCGGTTTCATCAGCACAGTCCAATCGAAAATGGACAGCACGTCGTACACGCTAAACTACTTGCATCGGCCTCTGTGCGAAACGAAAATGTCCCAAGCTTTCCAGGTCGACGACGAAATGGTCAACGGTTGCAATGTCGTGGTTGCCATAGCTTGCTTTTCGGGCTACAATCAAGAGGATTCGTTGATATTGAACAAGTCGGCTCTCGATCGAGGTCTGTTCAGTATTCAAGCCAACAAGGTTTTCGTCGTCGAAGAGAAATGCGTCAACAGTATCGAGAAAATATGCATGCCACCGCCAGATATGCGCAAATTGCACTTTAACTATTCGCATTTGGATGCTGACGGTATTGTCAAATTGAAGACGAAAGTCAAAGGAGGCGACATTATCGTCGGCCGACTCGTCACGCGCATCAACAAAAAAGATTACACGACGTACGACGACTCGATCGCCATCAAACCCAATGATGAAGGTCAAGTCGTCAAAATCGAACGCAATCCCGGCAAAACGGGTATGGTCGTCAAAATCATGATTAGCACGTGTCGCGTGCCCGAAATCGGCGACAAGTTTTGCAGCAACAGCGCCCAAAAGGGTACGTGCGGCATGATTTTCGATCAGGAAGATATGCCTTTCAACAGTCAAGGCATGTGTCCCGATCTCATCATCAATCCTCACTGTATTCCTAGTCGTATGACTATCAATCAATTGATGGCGTGCGTCGTCGGTAAAATTAAATGCGTCACCACCAAAAAGTACGAAGATTTGGACGGGACGCCGTTTGAAAACAAGCGAACGTTTGACGAATTGTGCGACATTTTGCGCGACGAGGGGTGGTCGCGCGACGGTTGCGAAAAACTCACCAACGGCATGACGGGTGAAGAAATCGAAGCTGCTGTTTTCATGGGTCCCACGTACTATCATCGTTTGAAACATTTGGTCGCCGACAAGATTCACGCTCGCGCTCAAGGGCAAATGACGACGCTGACGCGACAACCCAATTGCGGTCGCAGTAAAAACGGTGGACTGCGTATCGGTGAAATGGAAAAAGATTCCCTATTGGTTCACGGCGTGAGTAAATTCATTCGCGAACGCCTCTTTGAACTCAGTGACTATTTCGTCATTTACATTTGCAAAAAATGCGGCATCATGTCGGCTCATATTAGCAAGTGTCACGTGTGCGATTTGCCCGTCTACAAGACGAGCATTCCGTACGCGGCTAAACTTTTGTTGCAAGAACTCAATGGTACCGGAATTAAAACAAAAATAGAAATAAAATAAAACCAATGCCCAAACGAAGATCCAAAAGAACAATGAAACGCAGAACAACCAAACGTCGTCGCACTATGCGCCGCAAGCGCGATCGCAAGGGTCGGTTCGTCAAAACTCGTCGCACTCGTCGCGCACGCGCTCGTCGTACTTCTCGTCGCTACGATGACGATTCCGATGATGACTATTGAGCGCATGCGCGGTCTTTGTGCGCGCGAGTGTGTGCCGGTGTGTGAAAAACCAAACAGCCATTGATGGCGCAAATTGAAAGTCGTTTCGAGACACTATGAGCTAAATGTTAACCAGATAATAAATGACGTCTCCTACTGCCGAGCGCCAACTCACGTTGGTCATCTACGTAGGCGGATTTCCCGTTCGTCTTCCCGTGACGTACACACAAGAACATTGCGAAATTTTAAATTATGTTCTCGACAAGTTGAAACTGTCTCTGGTTCGAACGTCCCTACATCAGTACACGTTTAGCCAAAAAGATTTGAAAGTTTTAGAACTTTTAAAGGTAAGTGTTCCTAAACAAATTCGACTTTCTTTTTCCAAAAGTCGTGTCCTAGCCGTCGATGCTATTCGACTAGAAAACTGTTTTGAAACTGACGCCTTCTTCCTGTAACCACCACCTTCAGCAAAACCTACTAGAAACTAAGCTTCCTACACACATATGTATGTACACACACACACACACTCGCGCCGCCCGTTCTTTTTCACTACAGATAATATATATATAATATTAAATAAATGTTGGAATCGTTTGAAAGAAAATTAGGAGAAATTACAGTGTTGCGATTTCTAATGTTGATGCTCGCTCTACAACTTTTATTCGCTTCGGCCGCCTACCTAGTGGGAAGTATGACTTCTTCTTCGTCTTCGTGAATAGCGCCTAGTTCCTCCTCCTTGTCGTCGTCGACGACGGTGTTGCAAGTCGATACCGTCACCAGCCTCCTATCTTCCACCGACTTGTTTAGTTAGTTATATAATAAAACAGGATGTTTCTGACCACCACGTTTACAAAAAACGAATTTGTTACCCTTTTCGATTCCGAACCAGCACTACCACCACCACCACCATCATCGTTGGTAGTAGAATTTGGAAATGAAGTGCTGAAAAGCATTTCCAAATTGGACGTGTTTCGCGTTTTCGAACGCGTCTGTGACACACCGGGCGTCTATGTTCGCTTTCACGATCGAGTCGAATCGGTTGTATTTTTCACGTCTCCCGTTCTCGATGCTCACACCATTTACGATCTGTTGCAACACGTTCGCGGTGTTTACGGAGCGTTTTTTCTCTTTGCCTCTGTAAACCATCCGCTGTGTTTTCATCGCGACGATTTACCCACGGCTGCCGATTACAACAGCCTCGCGGCTGACAGCAACGATGACCAAGAATGGATCGATAAAATCGATGATGCCGTCTCGTTTGCGGAATGCTCGTCGTGGAAACAGTACAAGTACGTTTTCGTTTCGCGTCGTCATCGCGACGCTGTCACGGCTGTTGTCACTGGTAACTGTTGCTTGCTTATGATGATGGATGACGATCGCGGAGGATACACGGATCGATTATTGGTACCTTTTGTTCATTACGTGCCTATGGCTGCTGACGGTCGAGATTTAGTGACGACTCTATCGTGGCTTCGAGACAATGAACGCGCCGTTTCGGTGATTGTCGACAACGCTCGTCAACATTGCCGTCGGCACATGACTCGCGTCGCTCTCGCTGAAGCTACCGGCAAAATCATGAGCGCTCGCAACTACGTGTTGCGACCGTGCCGCTACCGACGCACTCGTCCTTTTCCAGAATTTAATTTCACGCTCGACTGGTGCGGTCGTCGCGATTTCGATTCGTCGCACGATCTACGCTTAGACGAATTGACGGCCAATGAACGTCACGCCGCATTCGTTCAAACGATGGTCATGATGCAATTTTTGCAGTGGCACTATTGTGCCTATTTGTCATCGTTTCGGCTTTTTTTCCGTCGACCGACCACCGATACGTCGAATACGACGGCCACGACGACGTTTGTGCTGCGCGAATTGTACGATCATCATTTCGTCGACGCGCCGTGCTCCGTGTACATTCGTCTCGACGGTCTCGTCTACTACGTCGACGCCGACGGATTGACCAACTACGCCGACCACCGCGAAATCAAACACAATTACCGCGACGTTGTCTCGTACTTCAAGTATGATGACCACGACAGTGGCGATACATTTGCTCGAGCGTTTGCTCGCTTCCACGAACGTCACGCCGCTCGAGCTTCGTCGTACTATCAGCGCCGCTATCCAACTCCCATTTTGAAACTGGACCGATCGGTGCGCACCAGCAATTACCCGTTGCCTTTCGACCACAATACCAACAAGTTGGTCATTTACCGTCAGTATCAAATCTATCAGGCCACGTTGAACGATGTCTATCGGCGAGCTTTTCGAGCCATGTTGAGTCGCAAACGAGTAGAACGCGTGACGTTCAATCTGATGGACACCACTGCGTACGATGTGGCGCGATTAAAGTACGGTGACGACGCGTTGCCGCGTTTACCCGATGCCAACGATACGGTTCACGTGCGCACCATCTACGAAGTGATGACGGTCGTTTCGCGTGTCGATCGACCTCACTACGTGCGCATGTTCAAGCCGATGACTGACGTCGACAAAGTTCTCTATTCCATTAGCTACGCGCAATTAAAAACAATTATAGAATTTTGCGAACAATAAAATAAGTGGGGAACATGACGAAGAAAAGGCTTTGTTTAGAATTGTTGGAAAACAAAAAGAAGGTGCTGCCCGAAAAGTTGTACGACATTCATCTCCTTGAATCTAGTCCTCTTGTCGTGGCCGCTACTGCTTCGGTCATCAGTAGCGCCACTAGCAGTTTGACGAGTTTGAAACCGGAAATCATTCAAGAGAGTCTTTTGAATGATTTACTCGTCTCGGAAAGAGATTTAAATCCCGTTTTCAAAGATTTAAATCCATCTCCTGAATTGGCACCACCACCACCAGCACCACCAGCACCACGAGTGAAAACACCTACGCCGCCACCGCCCAAGGCGAAACCGCAGCCGACGACGACTAAGCCGGAATTACCGGCGACTGAACCTCCGAAAATGACGGCCGCCAAACAGGCAGAAATAGCCATCAAAAAACAAGAATTACTCGTCAAATTCGATATTTTGCGCAAGAATTCCGAACGCAATATTCCCGTCTATAACATGAATCACAATTACAACGTCATGAAACATCACTACAAATTACTGGTCAAACAGTTGCACGTCGACAACAAGATCGTCTTCTACAAGCAATGCCTGCTGGGTGCCAGTGGCTACATTGAAGTCTTTATGGGTGAAGCTTTTCTCGGACTCGACATGAAGGGCTACACCGAGTTTCAAGCCAACAGCATGTCGAGCTACGACAAATTGTTGCTGAAAATCGGCGAGAAATCCTACATGCCCGGCGTCGTCAGTAGCATGTCGGTCGAAATGCAATTGCTCATGACGGTCGCCATTCAAACGGCTATTTTTGTCGGCAGCAAAATACTCACCAATAAAACGGGATTGAATATTGTCAATCTTTTTCAAACGGCCACAGCATCGTCTCCAGCGACTCGTCTTCAAATGCCGACAGCGTCCGCTACGTCTCCTTCTCCTCCAACTTTTGACCAACAATAAATGACTTCCGTCACTCAAATTATGAGTATGTTTAACGTCGATCGACAAACGGCTCAAGAAATTTTCAAGCTCGTTCGTCGAGAAGAACTCATCGATGACGATTTTGCTAGAGGCGGCGCCGGTGGAGATTTCTTGCAATTTCTTCCTCCGTCGTACGGTGGTTCCGACACGAGCAGCATTTACAATCCAGTCAGCAGCAGCAGCAGCAGCAGTCGAGGTGGAGGAAAAGAGTTTTTGAAACGCGTCATGCCCTGGCCGTTTCTCTTTGTCTGATCATGTACCTTGACCACTTTGTTGTACCTTTGTATAAATATAAATGAAAAGAGATGAATACATTGATCACGCTCTGCGTCAAGGGTACAAAATTTCCGATATCGATCGATTGACCACGTATGAATTGTCCAAGTTGCCGGCGAGCTACAAGAAGAAACGTCCAGCCGCTGTTTCCGCTTCTCCGTACTACGGTGTCACGCGTCCTTACTATTCATCTTCCATGCCGTTGTACAGCGGCGGTGGTGGCTATCGAGCAGTCACCAGTGGCGGCCAATCTCTCACACCATCCGAAGAGGTAGCATTAAAAAAGTATTTCAAAGGTAAATAATAAACAATGTCTTGCTGCCCAAAGAAGAAATGTCCACCAAAGGAACCCATGTGTAAAGTGGTCAAGATTTGTCGCGAACCCTCTGTCGTCAAGGTGATGGAAGTCAAGTGTCCTAAAAAGGATAAAATCGTGTGCACCAAAGTTAAAAGTTGATTGTTTAACTGAAGTGATTTTCGCGCGTCGCGCGTGTTTGCACGCTTGGAGACGTGCGCGTCTTCTAAATAAAGAGTAAATATGCCGTCAAATGACTATTCTAAAACTTTCTTTTTGCGAATGAAAAAGGAAAAGTTACTCGACACTGCCACGAAAATGGGTCTCACCAACGAGCAGAGTGTCACCGTATTCCGTAAAATGGCCGATAAATTGACCAAGAATCAATTGATGGAATGGATCGAAACGAGATTGAGTGATTTACGCGACGCTGAATTAGCCGATTTGTTTGGTCGATTAAATTTGAAACCGAATAAAAAACGAACGACAGCCACCGGACTGGGACCCGGATCTCCTGCTGTTCGCTCCTTGTTGACGTCGAGTCAAGGACAAGAAACCGATGATCTCGTGACGTCTCTTTTACCTTACGAACCTCTACCGGAAGTGCCTCTTTTGATGTCGGATTTTCTCAGTCAACCTCCCATCACGCCGCCTATGCAATTTCAAGATGAAGCTGCTGTTCCCAGACGAGTGACATTTGATCCCGCATTGGGATCCATCACTCCGTCCATCGTGCCGACGGTCGATGTACCGCCGCCACCGCCTCCACCACCTGTTCGTCCGCGAAGTCCTCGCCGTGGTGGTACCATTATTCCTCCACCGGCTATACCACCCCTGACTCTGGACATTCAAGACACTCATCGTCAAGACGTTATTCCGCCACCGGCTGTACCACCTCTTACCACTCAACGTCAAGACGTTATTCCTCCACCTGCTGTACCTCCGCTAACTGTACCGACTCGTGGTCGAGACACTCATCGTCAAGACGTTATTCCGCCACCGGCTGTACCTCCGCTAACCACTCATCGTCAAGACGTTATTCCGCCAC